>Ga0065714_10002347_pt1 | contig 23193 bp, 12 predicted proteins | sample MisRhiReplicate2_FD_59101 | JGI IMG/M metagenome (GOLD analysis project Ga0065714, IMG submission 59101) | Miscanthus rhizosphere microbial communities from Kellogg Biological Station, MSU, sample Rhizosphere Soil Replicate 2: eDNA_1 v2... | ecosystem: Host-associated > Plants > Roots >... | reverse complement strand
TCGTACAAGGCTTTGCGGCATTCCCCCTCGTGACAATCGGCGTGACAAACACCGAAGTCACCAGCAACAGCGATGCAGATGATGGTGCCGCAGCCCACGGAATGGACTGCACCTGACTGACAGTCAGGCATGCCCCGGTCATCGCATCACTGCCTTCACCCGACTCAGGATCTCGCGGCACTGGTCTCGTCAGCCAGTGCAGCCTCCACCCGCCCACTTCTTTGGAAGTGCTCAGGAGGCCAGATCATGAGATGCCCAAGCTCCCGGTCGTAAAGAGCCGCCAGTCCCGCGTTAGTGGGCAACCCTCACAGGTCGCAGGGGCCTTGATCCCTGATAACACTCAACATTCTTGGCGGGATGAAGTGGGGAAGGTTTCAAAGGTTTTGGCTTCGAGAGGAGTTTGATCATGGCGCTATTAGGTAGACGCGATAGGCGTAATTTTGGCTATGGCCGGCAGCTGAGTTATGCCGGACCGCAGGCGCTGCGCGACCTATTTGGCGGCGGGCATTACGGCACAGTCAAGGCGCATAGTGATCGGTGGCAGGCGTTTGTTCGGTGGTGTAGGTCGGAGGATGGACCAGGGTTTAACGACGCGCGGCAAATTGATCGGCAGACGTTGGCGGACTATGCGATGCATCTTCGTAGTTTGGTCGAGCGCGGTGACCTGGCCATCGCAACGGCGCAGAACAGATTGTCCAGCGTGAACCGGACCATGATTGCGCTTCGCGGTGATCAGTATGTGAAAGTGCAGAGTCCGAGCAAGGCGTTAGGGATGCAACGGACCCGCGTTCGAGTGTTGGCGCCACAGGGCCAGGATCTAGATCAAGTGGCCCAAATCGTCGAGGCGCTTCAAGACCAGCATCCTCGTGCAGCCGCCATCGTCCATTTAGCACGGTCGACCGGCATGCGATTGCGCGAAGCTATTCTGGCCGACCTTCCGCGTCTCACGCGTGAAGCCAAATCCCTCGGCAAGATCAATATCCAGGACGGCACCAAAGGCGGCCGCAGTGGGGCCACCGCGCCGCGTTGGATCAATGTGGATGAGTATGTTCGTCAGGCGCTCAGCCAAGCAGCAGGTGTGTCGCCCTCAGGTAGCCGGAATCTGCTCGGGCAGAATGAGAGCTACGTTGATTTTCACCGGAGCGTAGTGCGGCCGGCGCGCGCGACCCTTCATCGTCACGACCTTAGGGGATTTCATGAGTTGCGTGCGGCGTACGCCTGTGAACGCTACGAACAAATCACCAGTCATCCGGCGCCAGTTAACGGTGGGAGGTGCAACTTGCTTGACCCACAGTTTGACCGAGAGGCTCGGATGCAAATCAGCTATGAGCTAGGACACGGGCGAGTCGACGTGCTGGGCTCCTATATTGGAGGCCGAGCATGACTAAGCCATTGGATATGGGAGTATTTCTGACCGGAATGCTGACGGGCGCGCATGCCACGCGTGAACGCCACATCAGTCAAGCGAAGACCGTTCAGGCAGCCATCTTTAACCGCTGGAGGCTAGACAATCCGTGGACGTGGCAGCGAAAGCATGTTGTTTGGTTTTTGGCACATGAGATTAAAGATACTGCCCCTGCGACTCGCTACTACTATCAATTGACAGTTAGCCTGATTGCTCTACGTATGGCGAAATCATGGTTCGGGAAACCAATTGCCTGATCATTACCAGCCCCTATAAACACCATTAGAGTCCAGCGACCAACGGGATCTGCTCATCCAACAATATCAGCCCCTAGCGAGCTTGCTACGTATGGGCCATGCCTAGCTCAGGACGCCATCAACGGACGGCAGGTCAGCCGCGTGTTTATATATCAATTTTAGTGGCAATTTGGCATGATCCCGAGCATCCACGCTAAGGAAAGCCGACATTGAAAATTTCCATGCACGATGCCGCATACGGTGATTCAATTCTCATCAGCGGCGCCTCGACCAAAATTTTAGTGGATGGTGGAACTGCGAAGTCCTTCGCTGACTGGTCGCCTTCGTTAGAGGGTGTCGATACGCTAGATGCCCTGATAGTTACTCATATTGATAACGACCATATTGGCGGAGCAATCAAGCTGCTCACATCAAAGCACGCACCTAAAGTAAAAGAAGTTTATTTCAATGGCATTAACCAAATCCTAGATGCGGAGGATTGCGATATTGGTGATCGTAGTGACGATCTAGAATTATCCGCAATCATAGCAAACACCACTTCTAGAGACGAAGACCAGTTGATAGGGTATTCTGAAGGCACATCGTTATCCTTAATATTACAGCAGCAAAATATACCTTTAAATAAAGTAACCGAAGGCAGGCAAATCCACAGAACAAGTCTTAATAAAAACATAATAATAGGAGAATTTGAAATTGAACTGATAGGCCCAAGCAGAAAGAGCTTGTTAAAAATCCAACAAAAATGGCTTGAACTATTAGAAAGTAAAGAAATCAAAAGACGCCTTATCAGCCCAAGATATAGCGTTGCATTCGAAAACTTTATCAGCTCGATTGATGCCTCAGTAAAGCATGACGAGGAAATTTCAAGTCCAAGTGAAAACATAGAGCTTTTGGCAAATCAACCATTTACGAATGACACATCGCCCCCAAACAAAAGTAGCATCTCTTTCCTTCTAAAAACTGAAAATAAAAGCATTTTAATGCTCGGGGATTCCGACGCAGAGACTATAGAGGCATGGTTGAACTCGAAGTCTGTTGATAGCATCACAGTTGATGCGGTAAAGCTACCCCATCACGGAAGCCGAAATAACTTTAGTGCTAACTTAGTACGTAGAATACGCACTGCGAACTATTTAATTTCTACTAATGGCGATAAATTTTCACACCCTAACATTGAGACCTTAGCTAGAATCATCAAGTTTTCTCCTGACCGAGAAGCAAAAATACTACTAAACTACGAAATCCCCCACCTCACAAACTCCTTCCTGAGCAAAGCCAACAGTTATGAAGGAAATATCAGCATCCACCAGGGTATAAAGGAATTGGAGCTTTGAGTAATGCACTGACTGACGAGTACAAACTCGATAACGTCTTCATCCTAGAAGCCTATGACGATCTAGGTGAACCCATGTCAACAGGCAGTTGCTTTTCGGTGGGTGCATCTGTTTTTTTTACATCCTGGCACGTCGTCAAAAATGCCTGCGCGCTTCGGATTTTCCAAAGTAGAGATGATTATTTTCATCAAGAGTTCCATGCCGCTAAATGTGTTTTCTACGATAAAGAAACTGACTTCGCAATACTGTCATCAGAAAGCCTTACGATTAAATCAAAAATTGAAATAGGAATATACAAAGCTGAGCTGAATGATGAGGTAAAAGCTATAGGGTACGCGGCCGAAAAAAGCAGATTGCACTTCCCTATAACTAGCAAAATATCAAACGTCTTTGATTTCTCTACAACATATAAATATGACTTTGAGTTTGGAAAGCCAGTTGAGCTAGACAAAGCAAACGGCTTATCCGGGGGACCAGTATTCTTTAAAGGTTACGCTATTGGCTTGCTTGCACTGCAAACTGTGGGCTCGGCATTACAAGCAGTATCTTTCCATACAATATTTGAACGGCCATCCGCTCTTGAAGCCATTGAAAGCCAAGGGTTGGTTATAACCGGCGGTGACGAAATATCCTATGATAGGCCAGACCATCCTGAAAGCCCATTTATTGTATCAATAGACTGTGCCGCCTCGGATCCAAACATAAAGGGACTAGATATAGGATTTGATCTTGGCGAATGGCGCAGTCAGAACCTGATTGATCAAACGCTCAACTGGATCGAAGACTACGCGCTGACCCCGAAGCAAAAAAAAGCTTTGGGACAACACAACTTCAAAAGAATTCAAAGTGCAAAAAGAAACTTCCAGATTGGCAACCCAGCAGCAATGGCCGATTTATTCTTACACATCGCGATTCGCCAAAATTATAAAACCATCCCTATTATTTCAAACGTGATAACGGTAGATGGGGAGTCTGTGTTTTCCTGCTCGCATATCGTTATTTATAGAGGCAAAGTTGAGCTATGGCTTGGAGTCTCTGCTATGGAGGTTTCCATGGAACAAACAGTAAATGAGGCTATTCACAGAGTTGACTCCATCATACGTTCCGGAGGAATCCAAGACAGGTTGGTTGTTATATTATCAGAACTAGACCCTACTTGGCCGTATATAAAAAAGCTGGAAAAGCTATCAAACTCCAACCTCAAATTAACTGACAAAATTGATAAGATAATTATACCTATGTTTTTGTCAAGCAATGCAGACTTGATAAATAATTATGACCCAAGCATTTTTTCAAACTCATTTCAAAAAGATATAGATGAGTGTAGGGAAAGGGTTGCTAGCGCCTACAATGCTCGAATCGTTCCTTTGATAAACCTCCGCATCTTTCTATTTCCGGTCGACAACATACACGAGTTACATACGAAATTTGTTAAGGAGTTCGAATTTTGAATACGGAAATTTATAACAACCTTCGTAAGCAAATCGACAACTCTACTTTCACCGGATGGCAATGGTTATTCGTTGAACTTATAAATCTATACAACTTACATGATGACAATCAATTCTTGATTCAGGACCTGACGCTGAGATGCCTAGAAAGGCGTGGGGAATTCAAACAGCTTCATGGTCTGTTGAACATATTGATTTCCGAGCTAGGTTTGTTCCCGTACCTAGATCCAGATCTGTTGACGTCTAAAGACAGCATAAGGATGAATATTTTCAAGTCGCCTATAGCTGGCGATATAACATTCCACCTAAAACAGGCTGAGATTTATTACAGGATTGTAAATGGAGATAACATCGTACTCAGTGCACCTACAAGCTTCGGAAAAAGCTTAGTTATAGATGCGCTCATCAGCTCTGAAGAATACGACAACATTGTGGTAGTAGTCCCAACCATAGCTTTGATGGATGAGTTACGAAAGAAATTTAGCAAATATAAAGAAAACTACAAGATAATAACTCAGTCCTCTCAAGAGCCCGCGACAAAAAATTTATATATCTACACTCAAGAAAGGGTCTTGGAATGCAAGAACCTTGAACGAGTAGATTTCTTTATTATCGATGAGTTTTACAAATTAGCACCTCTCAATACATCTGACTATCGAAGCGATAGACTAAACTTGGCATTTCACAAACTTTTTAAAATGTGCAGTCGCTTTTACATGCTCGGCCCCAACATTAATGGCCTGGCCGAAGGCATAGAAGACAAACTAAATTGCAATTTTGTAAAATATGACAATTACAAAACTGTTGTGGCTAACGAATATCGCTACGTTATCCGTGAAGATGGGAACGATAAAGACAAAGACATTGATCGCGACGCGCATCTAGTCAATATTTTGCAAAAAATCGGTCCAAACGAACAGACTTTAATTTACTGCAAGACTCCAAAACGAGCAGCCTCGCTAGTAAAAAAGATCATGAAGCTCAGAGAGAACCAAGAGATAAGAAAAGGAGAGTTTTCTGACTGGATGAGAGAGACATATCACGATGACTGGTCGATGGCAGACGCAGTGGAACGCGGGATTGCCTGTCACCATGGCAGACTTCCTCGTGTCGTCTCCGGGTATGTGGTGGAAGCGTTCAATGAAAAGCTCATAAATATTTTGGTTTGCACCTCAACTTTGATTGAGGGTGTTAACACAAATGCTAGAAGCGTCATAATTTACGATGACTGTATTCGAGGGACCACCCAACTGGATTCGTTCACTTTTAACAATATCTCTGGACGTAGTGGGCGTATGTTTGAACACTTCGTTGGAGATATACATGTTATTGGACGAAAACCATCAGCAGAGCTTCCTTGGATCGACGTCCCAATAGTGACTCAAGATGACTCCGCCTCTAGACCCATGTTGCTAAGCATAATCGACGAGCTAAGCACCGAACAAAGGGCTAGTTTATCGAGATATACAACTCAACAATATGTACCTATTGCTTTACTTAATAAGCATCTCGGTGTTCCTCCGGAAAGGATAATAAAATTCGCAGAATCCTTAATGGAGAAATGTGGCGCCTGGAACTCCATCATGGCATGGACGGGAAAATTTCCATCTAGCGAGCAACTAAGACATCTATGCAACCTCATGTTTGATCACTTCGCAATATCACGAATGGGCGGAGGATGCGTCAAATCAAAAAAGCAGTTGTTTTATAGAGTGCTCAACATTGTAAATAGAAAAGAAGACAAAGAACTAATTCAAAGCGAATATGATTTTTGGTCCCCTCGGAACACGGAATACGAGATTGACGACGCAGTGCAAAGCGTTTTCGATTTCAAAAGAAACTTAATTGGCTACAACCTCCCTAAGATTATTTTGGCTATAAGCGATGTACAACGCTTAATATTTTCTCGATTCAACTACCGTTGTGGCGACTACGCGGCTTTTGCCCACTCTCTAGAAGCAATGTTTTTGCCACCATCAATTGTGGCTCTTGAAGAGTTTGGAATACCAACTCGTGTAGCAAAAAAAATATACCAAATTAGCAACGCAGGCGAGGACGCCACCGTAGATTTGATCCTCGAAAAGGTGAAATCGCACCCTGGTCTCTACACATCGAAATTTGATGACTTTGAAAAGACGCTCCTGAATCGAGCAATTCAGTATCTTTAACGCTAATTCCAATCTGTGGGATTAGGGCCGCGATGTTGATGCGATAAATTTTTCTATTTCAGCTGCTGCAAATACACTGTCTACAATGCGAAGTTTATCGCCTAAGGCTGCCTGGCATACATCGATCGCACGCAACTGCAACGCTTTGAGTTCAGAGTCACACACAATTTTTCTTTTCTTAGTGACGTCTGAACGCCTTCTTCTGCCGAGTTCGTGGGGCTCTATCGCTATGAAGAATGCAGCATCTATATCCAGCTCGCGTAAAATGCGTATATCTATATCTAAGACATCGTGTTCGCTTTCTATGATCGAGTGCAGTTCAATTAAAGTGTTGGGGTGTGTGCTTTTAAATTTTTCGTATGCCATCACTAGTGCGTCTTGGTTTGACGAGATGCACTTTTTCCCTAATTTTTCGTATTCGATGACACCTCCATATTCTTTAATTAGCTGTGAGGCTGATATAGCCACATAGTTAATATTATTGCAGGCTAACCATTTGGTCGCAGTTGTTTTTCCCGCTCCGGACAAGCCGAAAATTCCTATATGCATTTGTTTAACTCGATAAACTCTGCTATTTCAGGGCGCGCATACGCAAAGGACTGCGGAGCGTGAAAGCCAATTTTCAACATTTCTTGCAATGAAAGTTCGTTACTATACTTTTTTATATCGCGTAAAAAAATTACGTACCCAACAGATTTTCCAAGGTAGTAGCTGTCAAAATCTTTTTCGTCAATGCATGCGGCCGCAAGATATGATTTTTTTATCTCCTCAATTGAAAGGCGGCACACCTTATCTATAATAGCTTCTCCATTGATAGACTTAGTGGGGGTGCTTGCGTATATATATAATCTTGTCCCTGGAATAAATTCACTACCTATACTTTTTCTCAATTCCAAAATTTTGCGCCCAGAATATATCTCTTTACAAAATTTTGGCTTTATACTAATAATTATATTTTTCATGATTTTAGGAGGGCGTAGTGAAATGGCTAAAAGTTTAGCCTTTTGGGTCGAAGGTAGCAACCCCAACAACCCCAACGAAGAGGGTGAAAGCAAGCCGGAGGTTGAGTTGCATTTCAACTATTGGTCGCTTTCAGGAAGTTCAGAGACGGTTATCGATTATTTAGATGTTGGAGTGAAATTTTCAGGATTGAAAGAATTTGATGCGATCAAAATTTTCTTTCCTTTCCATGTTACCGAACAAAGTTATGTAGCCAACTTAGGCCGAGCTGTTTGTAATACTCCCACTTTAATTTCGGCAATTTTTAACACGCGCGTTAAGGAGACGAGGCTAGATGGGGAAAGAATGGATATTACCTTTCGCCATGAAAAGGAGTCGAAACTACGTTTTCATTGCCAAATAGAAGTAGGCCCTCATGGCGAAGGGGTTACGCTTAACAGACTCAATAGAGAGGGGGAAGGAACGACTTTATCTTTCCCGATAAAGCTATTCAAAAAAGAGAAGGAAAATTCCCTAGAGGATATTCCTCATTACTTCAGATTTCGAATAAAAATGAGCGCTGAAGATAAGAAAATAATTTCTCAGCTATCTAAGCCGAAGGACTCTAAACTTCTCAGTCGTCTTGAGTCTACAGAGATTGTTGATTTTAGGATCAATGAAATCAGGAATCTTCCTGCGCAAATTAGATCAAAGCTAGAGTATGATTCTTATATATCAAGCGTTCATTTCTTCTTAATTAGGGAAACGAACTCGGAACACAAGCTATCGCATACAGAATTCAAGCGCTGTCGCGTATTGGAAAAAGACCTTTGGGAAACTTATCTGAGAGAGGATGGGCAGGTGATAAGTCTTCCCGAGCAGATGCTTATATATCACTGGCGAGAGCAGTCCAAAAGGGATCAGTCTGGCGTTCTTAGTGAGTATCTTGAAAATTTCTCGGCATTTGCAAAGTTCTCTAAAACCATCGTAACTAAAATGACCATAATATGGTTCGCTCTTTCTGTGATAGCGTTAGGCGCTGCTTCAGGTGTTATAGGTAACTATATATATTCGTATTTCACTAGTAATGATCAGGCGGTCGCTTGCGCTGCTAAGGCTTCAACTTCAAGTGAAGAATCAAAGCCAAAATTGACGAATGCACAATAGTTAGCTACAATACGCGTGCTTATATTAAAAGCAATTAAAAGGAAAATTTTGTGCTAGCTATAATTTCGAAGGCCACCGCTGACTTTGAAATAATCGAAAGTGATCTTCACTTCAAGAAGATTGCTGCGTCGCTTGCCGATGTTAGTGCTTATTATCCAGAGTTTAAAAGCTGGCTATATTTTACTTTCCGGGCCGGTATTTACGTAGGTGAGCGCAAAATTCTAGTTGCTCATTCTGATGGCGATATTGCGGGGCTGGCGCTCCTGAAAAATTCCATCAGCGAAAAGAAAATCTGTACATTCTATGTTCTTCCAGAATACCGAGATGATGGTGTTGGTCGGAGTCTTATGCACAAGTCGCTGCAGACTCTAGGTCATAATGATATTGGCATTTCTGTTTCAGAAGAAAGGCATAGTGAGCTAAGCCCTCTGCTTCGCTCGTGCGGATTCTCGCTCGACTCGGTGCTTCCGGGGCGCTACAGAAACGAGAAATCTGAGTTTTTCTATCAGCTGTAACAAAGTTACCTGCGCCAGGTATTCGTAAAGTCCGCCTCTCCCCCATTCGATATGGGTAGCAATTGAGCGGACTTTATCCTACCGGCTGCCATAGTCGTCATCTGCTGCTTCGACTATCGTCTCCCTTTGAAGAAACGTTGACCATTCTCATTGAGCGAGTCCACTTGCCTTCGCGCTTGGAGGTAGATATCCCTCGGCCCTTATTGAAGCTGCCGCAGTATGTCGCATCGTGGCTTTCTTCATCGGATACGCCTGTTCCCACCTCTGCAAAACGACTCTCCACTATTGTCAGTAACTGAGAACGTCGTCACTCATTACGATCACATGTTAGCTTCTGATAAAATTAAACCGAAACGCACATAACGGGGGGAGTTTGCATAAGGATAATTTAAGAGATATTGAAAGACTACAGATCAGATAAATCGGCTTTGAAACATTAGCTTAAATTGCAGTTCGACTCCTGGTGCCGCACCATACGCAGTATCAAGAAAGGCTCACCGCAAGGTGGGCCTTTTTTGTTTTCCGATCCGCACATATCCCACACCAGCACCCAAATGCTGCGTCCCGCCTCGACGACGGTCAACATCACTCGCAATCACCCACGATCACGGGACGGACCGCCTCTTCTGGTAGATGGTCATGCGCGCTAATCCGACCGAGCGTTGCGAATACAGCAACTGCCGTGAGCACGCTACCAACGCCCAAGATGAAAAGCAGATGACGGAACGCGTTCGCGTACTCGTGGCGCAAAAGCTCTGACTGCCCTGGCAGCTGATTACCCGCATTCTGCAGATCGCCGAGCGCAGCCCGGCTGGATGCTTCCATAATCTGATGCGGTGCAAAATTCGTGACGGCGTCGAATAGCCCCCATTGGATGAATGTCGCCAGCAACGCCCCGGCGACGGCGATGGCTATACCGTCGGCGGAAACGCGAACTGCGTTAAAAATCCCTGTGGCCATCCCCGCGCGTTCTTTTTCAACCACGCTAATGGCCATGCCATCCATCAACCCCCAAGGCAGGCCAATGCCGATGCCGATCAGCGCCATAGGCATTACCGCATTACTAACTCCGCTATCTAGCACGACGCCTAGCCAAAACAGTCCGACAGCCACCAGCATCAGCCCGACCGCCGAGAGCATCCCGGAGGTGTAGTGTCGCGCGAGCTGAGCCGCCAGAATCGGCACAAGCAACAACGGTGCTGCCAGCGCGATCATCATTTGTCCAGCCTGCAAAGCACTAAGCCCATCGACTCCGATGAATCGTGCCGGGAGCATGATGATGAGGACGACAAAAAAGAATGCAGGGCTTGCTGCAAGAATTTGCACACCAACAAACCTGGATTGCTTGAACAGCGACAGGTCAAGCATAGGACTACTGGTTCGGCGCTCTATCAGCACGAAGATCACGAACAGGAGGATCGCGCCGGCCACACTTCCCAAAACGAATGGGCTGGCCCAACCGTCCTCAGGCGCGAGGAGAATGCCATAGGTGAACAAGGTCAGTGCGGCCGTGAAGCTGAGAGCACCGGGCCAGTCCATACCCTTGTTAGCCGGGTCTTTAGAATCGGTCGCGCTCACGCAGACAAGTACGAAGCCCGCTACGCCTATCAATGCCGTAGCGTGGAACGTCCATTTCCAGCCTGCGGAGTCGACCAGTAGCCCCGCTGCCAATGGTCCGAAAGCTAATCCAATGCCGAAAGTCGTCCCAAGGAGACTGAAAACCTTGGTGCGCTCAGCACCGTGGAATACCTGGGCTAGAGACGACATGGCGCCGGCGAAAGCTGCTGCTCCACCCAACCCCTGTACAAGCCTTAGGATGTCGATTTGCAAGACAGTGGAAGAGAAGGGAATAGCGATGGTAGACAACACAAAGATTACTAGACCAATCAGCCACACCCGCTTGCGCCCATAGATATCCGTCAGACTCCCTGCCGCCATCATGGCGCTGCCATAAGTCAGGATATAGGCGTTGACGACCCAACTGAGTTCGACAGCAGATCCGCCCATGGCTGCGCTGATGGAAGAGAGGACAACTGCAGGCCCGGTGAAGCAAAGCGGAATGAGTACGCCTGTCAGGCAAGCTGCGAATAGCTGTATCCATTTCAATGTCGGGGGAGCCGCCTGAACGCTGCGTGTTGAATTCATCTGGATGTTTCCCTGATTGGTGTGCGGAGGTGTTGGTCCTCAGCGCACGGTTGTCCGCGGTGATCGGCCCACCAAGAGGTTAGGGCTTGCCTCCGCAAACAAAAACAGGCCTACAATCCGAACATATCGGACGCTGGTGTCCGCAATGAGGGCAGCCCTTGGAATCGTTTGGCAGCATTTCACTATTCGTATTGGTGGCTGAGACTCGAAGCTTTACAGAAGCGGGGAAACGACTAGGTATTTCCTCCTCTGGCGTCGGTAAAAGTATTGGTCGGCTGGAGGAGAAGCTCGGTGTACGCCTATTCCAGCGCAGCACCCGCAGTATTGCCCTGACGTTAGAAGGGTCACTGTTTCTTGAGCGGTGCCGACGGATCCTGTCGGAGCTTGAAGCCGCAGAAATGGAGCTAAGCAATGCCCGTGAACAACCGAGGGGCAAATTGCGAATTAGCTTGCCTCTAGTCAGCGGTCTAGTGATGCCAGCAATCATTCAATTCATGCGCACATACCCCGAAATAGAACTCGACATCGATTTTACTGATCGAATGGTCGACGTTATCGAGGAGGGCTTTGATGCTGTGTTGCGGACAGGCGAGCCTGGTGACTCTCGGTTGATTTCTAAAAGGCTGGGAGGCTTTCAGCTCCAGATTGTGGCGTCAGCGGACTATCTCGCACAGTACGGTGTACCCAGACAACCAGCGGATCTCGCTATGCACTCATGTTTATTGCACAAGTTTCCTTCGACAGGGAAGGTTGAACCTTGGCCGCTACGCATTGAGACCGGAGAGCCGGATTTCGAGGTACCTCAGACCATGGTGTGCAACACGACTGAAGTGATTGTCGATGTGGCTCGTTCTGGTTTGGGAATTGCTTGCCTACCTGACTTCATGACTTCCAAGTCCATAAAAAACGGCGAACTGGTACAGGTGTTAGCAGACTATACGGTTCACACCGGGGTGTTCAGGCTTCTGTGGCCCTCGAGCAAACACCTTTCTCTAAGACTACGGGTCTTCATAGATTTTATGCACAGTCAGCTATTTGCTAGTGACCCGCATGGATAGCTCGTTTATCTACTCGCTAACGCAGATCACTTCACAGTAACGACCCTAAGCCCAGGAGCGAGAGGACCTTCCTTATCTAAAAGTAAGAGGTAGAAAAGTATATTCACCGCCATAAAAATCATTATTGGCAAATAGTTAAATATCCATTCGACCCTGGTGCCGCCCTCCCCCCCCAACACACCCGCCAAGCCTGGGCTGCCCCAGCCAGTAAGTTCAAATCGCACGAAACGTCAGACTACCAGCGTCTAATTATTGACTGTTTCTATTGTTTTCTACCCATTAAGTGACGCAGTTCATAATATTTTAATGACCGTTGAATTTTTCAAAATGTGTGCGGTCTGTTTTTACGCCCCTATTAGCTGGCGTCATTTTGCCAGTATTTCAGACATCCATTTCAGGGTGACTACGACCTTCCCCTGCGGGCATCAATGTGCGCCCTCAGCACTTATGACGATGGAGCGTTATGTTTATCTCCCCACGGATGTGGCCGGTGCTGTGCGCGCTATTGCTTGGCCTCGGTATGCAGAGCAGCGCCCATGGCGCCGGCCTGCCAACGCCAGGCGACCAGGACTTGATCCGCGATCGCCAGAACCGCCTTATTGAAGAACAACAGCGTCGACTGGAAGAGCTCAAGGAACTGCCGGGCAAGCCAACATTGCCCGCGACACCTGCCGCCCCGGCGGATACACGTTGCTTTCCTATTAAAGACATCGAGCTCAACGGCGCCGACAGTCTCTCTGCCGGTGAGCGCGAGCGTCTGCTCAAGCCTTACATCGGCCAGTGCCTGGGCGTCACCCAGCTCAACGAGCTGCTGAAAGTCATCACCGATCACTACATCGAAAAAGGCCTGGTCACCAGCCGCGCCTACTTGCCGCAGCAGGACTTGTCCGGCGGGCATCTGAAGGTGCTGGTGGTCGAGGGCAGGCTCGAAGGGTTGAAGGGCGCGCAAGACAGCAAACTGTCGGACCGTGAACTGTCCATGACCTTCCCGGGTAAAACGGGCGAATTGCTCAATCTTCGGGAAATCGAGCAACTGGTGGATCAGTTGAACCGCTTGCCCTCCAACCACGCGCAGATGGAACTGACACCGGGCAAGAACGTCGGTGGCAGCGAGGTGCTGGTCAAAAACACCCCGCAGAAGCCTTGGCGTGCGAGCCTGTCGCGTGACAACGACGGTCAGAAAAGCACCGGTGAACAGCAATGGGGCACAGGCTTTGAATGGGACAGCCCGCTAGGTCTGGCCGACCAGTTGATGTTGCGCGGCGGCCATGACGCGATAAGCGATCACCAGAAAACCTCGAACAACGCCATGCTCTATTACAACGTGCCTTGGGGCTGGTGGAACTTCAGTTATACCTACAGCCAGAGCGAATACCGCGCCCAGGCTAAGGCCAACGGTTTCAACTTCAAGCAGACCGGCGACAGCCAGAACCACCAGTTGCGCGCCGAGCGGGTGATTCACCGCGATGCCGTGAGCAAGACCTCGCTCAACGCTGGCCTGGCCTACTTGCGCACCAACAATTTCATCGAAGACAGCAAACTCAAGCTCAGCAGCAACCGTCTCAGCGAAGCACAGTTCGGCATCAACCACGGCCGGCGGGTTGGCAACGCGTTCGTCAACTTCGACCTCGGTATGCAGGAAGGCATCGGTGCGTTCGACGCACAAGGCAACGGCCATCCCGGTCCTGGTGAACCCGACGCGCGCTACCGTAAATACACCGCCACCACGAGTTACCTGCAGCCGTTCACGCTGTGGGGAGAGTCCTTCAGTTTTACCAGCCTGGCTACCGGCCAACGCAGTGAAGACGTGCTGTTCAGCCCACAGCGCATGAGCCTTGGCGGTTCGTCGTCGATTCGCGGTTACAAGGACCAGTCGCTGTCCGGCGACAGCGGCGGCTACTGGCGCAATGAGCTGCGCTGGAGCCGTCCGGTGACGCTGGAATGGCTGCGTCCAGTGTTTGCCGAATACGGCACCAGCCTCGGTTACGACCAAGGCGTGATTCGCGGTGATCGCTACAACGATGATCAGCACGGACGCATGTCCAGCAACTCGGTGGAGCTGTTCGCTCGCGGTCAGCACCTGACCGCCAGTGTGACCTTCGCCCATTCCCTGGAACGACCGGATGCGCTGACCGAGCGCGAAGCGCCGATCTATTTCCGCCTGGACCTGTTCATTTAATTTTCGCTTTTCCGAGACCCTCGACATGGATGTTCGTCAACAGGCCTTTCTGGCCGGCCCGCTTTCTGCTGCCGTAAAACCCCGTGAGCACTTCTGCGGTATGCCCAAACGCGGTCTGGCGCTCCTGTTGGCGAACATCATGTTCTGGCAGCCGATGTGGGTGCAGGCGGATGGCATCGTGGTCAGCTCACCGGGCACCAGCGTTGGTAAGGCGGGCAATGGCGTGCCCATCGTCAACATCGCCACGCCCAACGGCATGGGTCTGTCGCACAACCAATTTCACGATTACAACGTCGGCGCCGAGGGGGTCATCCTCAACAACGCCAACAACCGCTTCCAGGCCACGCAACAGGGCGGGGTCATTCTCGGCAACCCGAACCTCAAAGGCGCCGCCGCGCAAACCATCCTCAACGAAGTCAACGGCGGCAGCCCGAGCCAGTTGCGCGGTTATACCGAAGTCGCGGGGCAGTCGGCGCGGGTGATCGTCGCCAACCCATACGGCATCAGCTGCAACGGCTGCGGTTTTATCAACACCCCGCGAGTTACCCTGACCACCGGTAAACCGATGCTCGACAACGGTCGCCTCGATCGTTTCCAGGTCGATCAGGGCAGCGTTTCGATCGAGGGTCAGGGACTGGACGCGAGCAGTGTCGACCGCTTCGAGATCATCACCCGTAGCGCGAAAATCAACGCCCAGATCAACGCACGCAACCTGACCATCGTGGCCGGTCGCAACGACGTCAACGCCGAGAACCTCAACGCCACCGCCCGAGCCGACGACGGCAGCGCCAAACCGGAACTGGCCATCGACTCTACGGCGCTCGGCGGTATGTACGCGGGGGCGATCAAACTGGTGGGCACCGAAGCCGGGGTCGGGGTGAAGCTCGATGGGAAGATGGTTGCCAGTGGCGGTGATATCCAGCTCGATGCCAATGGCCATTTAAGTTTGGCCGAGACCAGTGCCGCCGGTGCTGTCAACGTCAAAGCCGCCAGCCTCGACGCCCAAGGACCGGTCTATGCCGGCACCACTCTGCATGCCCAGACCCAAGGCAATCTGACCAGCCAGAACAACCTGGTGGCGCGGGACAGCATTCGCCTGAACAGCGGCGGTACGATCAGCAACAACGGAATTATCGAGGCCGGGGTCAATCCCGATAACAGCCGAAACAACGCTGGTGATATCGCCATCACCGCCAAGCAACTGAACAACGGCGGCAAAACGGTCATTGCCAGCCGCGACCTTAATATCACCACGACTGCTGCGCTGAACAATCAGGACGGTACGCTCAGTGGGCAGCGCAAGACCACGGTCACGGCCAATGTTGTGGATAACCGCAATAAAGGTCGAATCCTGGGTAACACCGAACTGCACCTGAACGCCAACCAGGTACTGAACGCTCAGGAAGGCCTGATCAATAGCCAGGGCATGCTGAACGCCAACCTGGGCCACCTGGAAAACAGTGCCGGTGAATTATCGAGCCTGGACAGCGCAACACTGATCCTCGGCAGCCTGAACAATCTGACAGGCCTGGTGATGGCCGGCAAAAACCTCGATATCACCAGCACTGGTGCGATCGACAACCAGGGCGGCGAACTGTCCAGCCAAGGTCGCATGATCGTGCGCACCGCCAGCCTGGACAATCGCAACAAAGGCACCGTTGCCGCCAATGGCAAGCTGCAGGTCAGCGCTACCGGCGCGGTAAATAACGCCGACAAGGGCCTGATCGCCAGCCGTGATGGGGAGCTCGAGCTCGACGCCGCCCGCCTGGACAACGCAAAGGGCACGTTGCAAGGCAAGGGCCTGATGACCGTGGATGTCTCGGGCGATATCAATAACAAGAGCGGCAACATCATCGCTCAAGACGCCGACCTGAGTATTGAGGCGGCCAATCTGGATAACCGTGGCGGCGTGCTGTCCAGCGTCAAGGCGGCCTTCGACGCCCGTGTGCGAGGCGTGCTGAAAAATGGTTATGACCTCAATCGCCAGGGCGGCACGATCCAGGCCCAAGGGCTGAGCATCGAAGCCTTGGCGGGGCTGCTCAACGACGGCGGGCGCATTGCCGCACAAGCGGGCGATATTTTGATCACCAACGTTGGTGCGGATATCGACAATCGCAAGGGCGGCCTTTATGCCACGGGCAAGGTCAGGGTCATTGGCCAGGGTATGGACAACAGCGACGGCGGGCAGATTAGCGCCGGCCGCATCGATCTTGATCTCTCGGGGGCGCTGAACAACAACGCGGGCATCATCGAAAGTCAGGACAGCCTGGATATTCTCGCCGCCAGCCTGAACAACCAGAAAGGTCAACTGCGCACCCTGGGCAAGAACAGCACGACGGTGTTCAGCATCGGTGGTCTGTTCGATAACAGCGCCGGCACCCTGGAAACCGCCAGTAATGATGTTGGCTTTGGCGCGGGCAGCGTCCAGAACCTGGGTGGCAACCTGTTGCACTCCGGCCAAGGGCTATTTGGCATCAGCCAGGCCAACCTGGGCCAGGCGGGTGGTCGCCTGGTGACCTACGGCACTTTGAATGTGGAGGCCGACAGCTGGACCAACAGCACCTCGATCCAGGCCGGGCATCTGGTCGTTCATGTCAATCAGTTGACCCAGACCGCCACGGGGCAATTGCTCAGTACCGATCGCATGGACGGCCGTGGCATCAATTGGCGTAATGACGGCCTGATGGGTGGCGACGGCGTTATCGACCTGCAACTGACCGGCGAATATGCAGGTGGAGGTCGCTTGAGCAGCCTGGGTGCCTTGGGGCTCAAGGCCGCGCTGATCAATCTGGAAAAAAACGGCAGTATCGCTAGCGGCGGCACCACAACCGTCCGGGTCGATGGTGTACTCAACAACTACGGACGCCTGACCTCGGCGGCCGATATGAGCATCGGCGCCGCAGCTATCAACAACTACGGCACGCTGGGCAGTGCCGAAGCACTTGGCGTATCGACAGGCGCCCTGCTCAACGAGCGCGGATTGATTTTCAGTGGCAGCAATACAAGCCTGCGCGTCGATAGCCTGACCAATCGTTATGCCGATATCTACAGCCTGGGCGATCTGAGCATTGATCGCGATGGGCTCGGCGGTCGTGCCAGCAGCATCGTCAACAGTTCCGGCTCGCTGCAAAGCGACGGCAATATGCGCCTGGCGGCCAGCACGATCGACAATATCCGCGAAATATTGACCACCAACGATGCCGGCATCTACACCGCCTCGATCAAGGAAATTGTCTGTATCGAAGGGGTCAATGCCGGTGATTGCAGTGGTGGCAAGAAAAACCATGTCTGGCAGATTATCCAGCGCGACAAGTTCGAAGTTACCGCGGCCAGTGCCGCCTCCAGCATCACTGCCGGAGGCAGCCTGGATATCCAGGGTGGCGACCTGACCAACCGGAGCAGCAGCATCGGTGTCGGCGGTGCATTGACCGCCAATCTGACCAACCTGAACAACATCGGCATCGAGACCGGAGAGATCGAAACCTCGCGTACCTTCCGTTCTGCCCGCACGCGCAGCCCAGGTGACTGGCGCGCCGCCGCTGATACTTTTACCGGCAAGTACTGGTTGCAGAGTCCCGATTACAACGCCAATGATCTCGGCGGCCTTGAAGAGGCGATGAGCCGCTTCATCGGCATGACCGAGCGCGAAATTACCCCGCTTCGCACTCAAACAGCCACCACCGACAACCAGACCTATGCCGCGATTATCCTGGCGGGCGGAGCGGTGGATGTCCGTACCCAGAACAATATCGACAGCAGCGTGGTGCGCCCGGGCTACACCTATGTCGGCGCCGGCCCACGCACCGATACCCAGGCCGGCAACGTTTTCTCCACCCGCATCAACGTCAATCGGCAATTGTCCCCGGACCTGACCCAGCAGCAGGTCGATCCGGTCACCTTGCCCGGTTTTGACTTGCCTACCGGGCAAAACGGGCTGTTCCGCATGAGCGGTGACGGCTCGGCCACGCCCACTCAGGGCGCCGGCCTGCTGCAGGTGCGCGGGCTACCTGATAGCTCGATCAGGTCCAATCCGCACAAGTACCTGATCGAGACCAACCCGGCGCTGACCGATATGCGCCAGTTCATGAGCTCGGACTACCTGCTGAAGAACCTGGGCTACGATCCGGACCTCGCCGCCAAGCGCCTGGGCGACGGTTTCTACGAACAGCGGCTGATCCAACAGGCCGTGATTGCCCGCACCGGCCAGCGCTTTCTCGACGGCCAGACCTCTGACGACAGCATGTTCAAGTACCTGATGAACAATGCCATCGCCAGCAAGGACGCCCTCAACCTGTCCCTGGGCGTCAGTCTGACCGCCGAACAGGTTGCGGCCCTGACCCACGATGTCGTCTGGATGGAAACCCGGACCGTGAACAAAGAACAGGTTCTGGTACCGGTGCTCTACCTGGCCCAGGCCAACAACCGCCTGGCGGCCAATGGCGCGCTGATCCAGGGCACCGACGTCAGCCTGATCGCCGGCAAAAACCTGAGCAACGCCGGCACACTGCGCGCCTCCAGCAGCCTGAGGGCCACAGCTAACGACGGCCTGATCAACAGCGGCTTGCTGGAAGCGGGCAACCGTCTTGAGGCACTGGCGAACAATGACCTGAGTAATCGGGCGGGTGGGATCATCGCCGGGCGTGATGTCAGCGTCGTCGCCCTGACCGGTGACCTGAACAATGATCGAACCATCACCCGCCACGCCAGCAGCACCGGCTACAAGACCGAACAACGCGACTTTGCCGACAACGCGGCGCGGATTGAGGCGAGCAATGATCTGACGCTGGGCGCCGGACGGGATATCGCCAACACCGGTGGTGTGCTCAAGAGCGGCAACGACACTACATTGCGCGCTGCCCGGGATCTGAAGATCAGCGCTGCCGAGCAATCGGACAGCAATACGCGCGGCGCCAATTATCGCGATTCGAACATCACTCAGCATGGCTCCAGTGTCACTGCTGGGCGGGATCTTCAAGCCACTGCGGGCGGCGATCTCAAGGTGGTTGCTAGCCAGATCGAGGCCAAGCGGAACTTGGCCATGGCGGCCACAGATAATTTGACCTTGGCGTCGGCGGCGAATGAACAGCATTCGTATGGCAAGAGCAAGAAGGTCAAGAGCATCGAGGATCATGTCCAGCAGGTGTCCACCACGCTCAAGGCGGGCGGGGATGTGACGTTGAGCGCTGGGCAGGATTTGGCGCTGGTGGCGAGTACGGTCAACGCGGGGAATGAGGCCTACCTGGTGGCAGGTAAAAACCTTGACCTCAAGGCCGCTGCTGATGAGGACTACAGCTTCTACAGCAAGACCAAAAAGACCTCGTCAGGCAAGAAATTCCGACTGGATGAAACGGACAGCACCACCCAGGTGGGCAGCCTGGTCGGCTCCGGTGGCGATAGCACGCTGGTGGCGGGTGAAAGCCTGCTGTTGGCGGGTAGCGCCGTGACTGCCGAGAAAGGTGCGGCGCAATTGGTCGCGGGCAAGGATGTACAGATTCTTGCCGTGAGCGACTCCGATAGCGCCCGCCATGAGCGTAAGGAAAGCAAAAGCAGTTGGGGTGGGTTTAAGTCGAGCAAGGTCCAGGACAAGGTCGACGAGAAACGTACCACTGCGGTGGGCAGCATGGTCTCAGGCGAGACGGTCACCGTTGCGGGCGGCCAAGATGTGAAAGTGACGGGCTCGTCTTTGGTCAGTACCGGCGACTTGGCGGTCCAGGCCGGGCGTGACTTGATCATCGATGCGGCGCAGAACACCTTCTCGCGCACCGATATGCACAAGGAAAAGAATCGCGACCTGACCGGTGTACTGACCGGTAACAAGCTGGGCCTGGATGACATGACGGGCAACCAGCATCTGTTTATCAACAGCCAGAAGCACAACGGCACGGCTACAGAAACCACGCTTACCGGTAGCACAATCGGCTCCAGCGCCGGCAATGTGACGCTGACGGCAGGGCGCGAGTTGAGTGTGGTGGCCAGTGATTTGGTCAGTACCAAGGACATGTCCTTGAATGGCGCTGATGTCACCATCGCTGCCGGGACTGAAACGGCCAACCAGACCAGCAAGGACAGCTCCAAAAGTTTGGCCGTGGGCCGCGTGATCGGCGGGATGGTGGTCGATACTGTCAAGAGCATCCGTAATGACGTACGGGCCGCGCAACAGGCCGATGACAGCCGCTTGAAGGCAGTTAAAGCCGCGCAGGCGTTGCTTTCGACCTACAACGCAATGAGCGGCGATGACAGCGCGGCCAATGAGTCGGACGGCAGGCCCGCTAACAGCAAAGGCTCTGTGATCAAGATTGGTACCGAACTGGCTTCTACACGCAAGAAAAGCACCAGCGAATACAACGCCGAAACAGTCAAACAATCGACGCTCAACAGCGGTGGCAGCCTGGCCATCGTCGCCACTGGCAACGCGCCGGATACCAAAGGCGATATCCATGTTATTGGCAGCAGCATCAAGGCCAACGACACCCTGTTGCTAGCGAAAAACAACATCACCCTGGAAAGCGCTCAGGATCGAAGAAACTGGGATAACCAGAACACCACTAACAAGACCAGCATCGGCGCCAGTTTCAACATTGGTGAGCAGTTCGGTTTCACCCTCGACCTTGGTGCAAAAATGGCCAAGGGCATGGGTACCGGTCATGACGTCACCCAAGTCAACAGCACGGTAGACACGGGGCTTCTGGTTCTAAAAAGTGGTCAGGACACCACGCTGGCGGGCGCTCAAGTGCGGGCTGATGCTATCAAGGCGGATATCGGTGGCAACCTGAATATCGCCTCGCGCCAGGACGAGGCAAGCCAGAAGAACAAACAAACCAGCGGTGGCGCGGGCGTGAGTATTTGTGTGCCTCCGTTCTGCCTGGGGTCGATGGTATCGGGCTCTGCCGAAATTGCGGGCAGCAAAATGAACAGCGATTACCGGGGGGTTACCGATCAGACCGGCTTGTTTGCGGGCAAGGGTGGTTACGACATCAACGTTGGCAAAAACACTACGCTTCAGGGCGCAGTGATTGCCAGTGAAGCCAACGTCGACAAAAACTATCTCAGCACTGATCGGTTGTTGGTCAGTGATATCAAAAACAAAAGCGATATCAAAAGCCAGGCCGCGAGCCTGAGTTATTCCGGCGCTACAGAAGGAACTGCCGACGCCCGCTCGGGCGTCGGCGGCGCGATGCCGTTGATGCTCAAGGATTCTGACAGCAGTAAAACCCGTAGCGCGGTCAGCCTCGGGACCATCATCGTGCGTGATGCTGCCGGGGCGAACGATCTTGCAAGCTTGAGTCGCGACACCGCCAATGCCAACAAACATCTTGATCGGCCGGACGAAGAGGCCATGCAGGAGCGGATCGACCTGATCCAAAGCTCGGCGCAGTTGTCTGGCACCGTGATCAGTATGGTGGGCAAAGCCAAGGCAGACGCCGCAAACAAGCAAGCGAAAGCGGCTGTTACCTCTGAGGAAAAACAAGCTGCTACGGTTGCACTGGCTGAGGCCAGTAGCTGGCAAGTGGGTGGAGATAAACGGCTCATGGCAGATATCACGTCTGGGCTGATCGCCGCGGGGCTGGGCGGGGCGACAGGCAGCACAGCGGTTGGAATTGTTGCCAATACGTCGTCAAGCGACATCTTTAACAAAATCGGCAGCTTTGCCGATGCGCAGAAAAACCGAAAAGGAATTGATGACGCAACCCGAGCCGCGTGGGCGGAAGGTGGCGCTGCACGTGTTTTGTTACATGCGTTGGCAGGTGCAGCCATCGGCTTGTCCAGCGGCAATGCGCAAAGCGGCGCGCTAGGGGTAGGTGCTTCCGCGGCGCTCATGCCATCCATCAGTGAAGCGCTACGTGGCAGCGCACTGAATGAGAAAGAGCAAGACGCGCTGGCCACGCTAATTGCGACAAGTTTGGGGACCGCTCTTGGTTCAGGGAGCGGTGTCAGCGGCTCGGTGGTTGCGGGCAGCGGTGCGGCATCAGTTGACCTCAATAACCGCCAGTTACATGCCATCGAGGTCAATAGAATAAAGGCGCTAGCCGGTAAGTTTGCCAAAGATCAGGATATTTCCGTCCAGGAGGCGGAAGCCAGACTGCTTGCCCAGGCTCAGCAGAATGTCGACAAGGACTTCGCTACCGACCATGCAATGGTTGATGTCGGTGCNGTCGTCTTTCTACGCTCCCAGGCAGNCACATTTGTCGACGAAAACGGNCGNGTGATGTTGATGTTTGCGCCGGGCGGCAAAGATGCTTACGAAAACGCCGGNATGTACGGCCACACATGGAGCCAGTTTACAAACGAGCAGCAGGCGATGTTGAGCGCCGCGTCAAGCAAAACCCAGTCTCAAAAAGAAAGCGAGATATGGGACGCTACGCGCAGCACTGCTCTTGGCGGCTTGGGTAAAGGGGTCGTGAATTACCCTAGCGACGCCCTAAACGGCATTATCGACTTCGGAAAGCAGCTTTTTCATGTTGACGGTGTGGGCAATGAGGTTGTTGGAGTACCTCTGGACTACAGCAATGAGGTAGAACGGGAGATTGCCAAGGGTACGCAGCATCTGATAGACAATGCGATGACGACGTTGGGC
>Ga0065714_10002901_pt1 | contig 23244 bp, 19 predicted proteins | sample MisRhiReplicate2_FD_59101 | JGI IMG/M metagenome (GOLD analysis project Ga0065714, IMG submission 59101) | Miscanthus rhizosphere microbial communities from Kellogg Biological Station, MSU, sample Rhizosphere Soil Replicate 2: eDNA_1 v2... | ecosystem: Host-associated > Plants > Roots >... | reverse complement strand
CATGCCGGTCAACCAATACCGCAGTGTAGACCCGACGAGCCCCCAGTTGCGCCAAATAGGCACAGGTGCGCAGGAGTGAATGACCTTCAAAAAGCACATCGTCGACAACAAGCAGGGTGGTATGGGCAAGGTCCAGCTCGCCCAAAAGTGGGTTCTCGGTCAATTCCGTGTATGCATGCAGCACCTCGAGGTCATCGGCATAGCGCTTGACCTTCAGGGGGTAAAGCGGCAGTTCTGGCTGGCCGGTCTGACGCGAAAGATGCTGCTGTAAACGCTGTGCCAGAGGCTCGCCTCGACGTTGGATGCCAATCAGTGCCGCTTGAGTGGGCGGCAACAATATCGCCGCTTGGCGCGCCATCGCCTGCAGCACGCCATCGAGTTCATCGCTGTCGTACAAGCGTAACCGCTGATTCGCAAGCTGGGTCGGCATAGCCGTCTCCTATCGAAAATCGATGGGTCAATCATGATGCAGGGACTGCGCTGCTGGCAGCGTCCGGTGTGGTGGGGGCGTCACACCATCAAGGAACCGGCATGCATCAAAGTCCTGAGCACAGCAAAAAAAAATGCTGTTCCATTTTGCCAACGTAATCGCGCTTGGCTCGGCCCTATTGATATTGATCAAGTACGGTGAAATGAAAGTTCAATCCATGAGCGGCGTTGCTCCATTGATCGGTGTTACGCAGGGATTTGATATAAATCAACGCCAGGGCGACATCAACGGAGGACTCTGAATCAACGCTGGTGCCTGATCCGGCGCAGACGTTACGGCTGGCCACAGCAATGGGGCAGCGGTGGACGTCGAGTCCCATCTGCCTGGAGTCAGATCATGAGCCAATATCAACGCTTGTTACTCATCATCAACCCGGCCCTGCGCCACTCCCCTGCGATAAACCATGCGGCCGCACTAACCAAGGCTAGCGGCGCAAGCTTGCATATTGCCGCGTTCGTAAAGCCGTTGGAGATACTGTCACTGCTTGACGAAGGCGTGCAGGAAAAAACCCGGCAAAGCTACCTCCAGGACCATCGAGACTGGCTGACGAACCAGGCAACCAATCTCCACGCTCTCGGGCTCAAAGTGACAACGGAGGTGACGTGGGCCAATGACATGAAGCAAGACATTCTTGATCACGTCACGGAAATGCAGCCCGATCTGTTGATCAAGGAAGTGCAGCACGAATCGGCTCTCAAACGCGCGTTCTTCACCCCGCTGGACTGGCATTTGTTGCGCCACTGCCCGATACCGGTCTATCTGGTGGGCGGCGGCCACGCCTTGCCGCGCAAGGTCGTGGCGGCGGTTGACGCATCGGGTACAGAGCCGGCAAACAGCGAGCTGAATGAGCGGATCATTCAGCAAGCTACCAACCTGGCGTTGCAGTGCGATGCCGAGTTGCACCTGCTATATGCCTGCGATCTTTCGGGTGTCTATCTGGCGGACATGGGTGGTCTGGCGCTTTCAGACATCACCAAAGAGTTGCGCACAACCGAGGAACAATCGTTCATGAAATTGGCTGGACGGTACGGCGTTCCCTCGGACCGTCGGCATTTTGTTCTCGGACACCCGGTTTCGGCGTTGAGCGATTTTGCCAACGAGCAGCAGGTAGATGTGATCGTGATGGGCAGAGTTCAGTACCACGGCCTGGAGAAGCTGCTGGGCAGCACGACCGAACACATACTGTACCAAGTGCCTTGCAACGTTCTGGCGGTCTAGAATGGACACCCTTGCCCGTGGCTTCAGACGAAGAAGTCATCGATTTGTTAATGCGGTCCTGGCAGCGAGCGCCTGCCACCAGTGCCTCGACTCAGGGGAACGTCGATGATTGAGTTGAAAAGTCGGCAGCTGGACTTGAGGGATGTTGANTTATCAGCCGATTTNCGTCTGCCGACCANCGCCAGCGCTCTGGTGGTCTTCGTGCATGGCAGCGGCAGCGGTCGTACAAGCCCGCGTAATCAGTATGTTGCTGAGTCGCTGGCCAAGCGGGGGCTGGCGTCGCTGCTGTTCGATCTGCTCACGGAGCCAGAGCAACGCCTGGACAACCTCACCCGAGAGCTACGTTTCGATATCGCCTTGCTTGCCAGGCGACTAGTGGAGGTCATCGACTGGGTCGGTAGGGATGTGGAATTAAACCCGCTACGAATCGGTCTGTTCGGCGCAAGCACCGGTGCTGCGGCAGCGTTGTTGGCGGCGGCCGTGCGCCCAGAGGCGGTGCATGCGGTGGTCAGCCGGGGAGGGCGCACCGACCTGGCGGGTATGGCATTGTCGCAGGTGAAGGCGCCCACTCTGCTGATCGTCGGCGCCCAGGACCCGGTGGTGCTCGAATTGAATGATCAAAGCAGTCATGCCTTGCAATGTGAGCAGCAGCTGGAAATCGTGGCGGGCGCAACCCATCTTTTCGAAGAACCGGGAGCCCTTGAGGAAGTCGCCAGACTCGCTGGCGACTGGTTCGAAAAGCATCTGCATGACCCCGACTGACAACTCTTGATCGGCCTCACCCGCCAAACGGATAGGTTTCGATTTCCGGTTTGCTCACAGGGCATCAAGCCCGCACGGATATTGCGAATGTAGACCTGAATGGCGCCTTTGCCTCTGACCTTGTAAATGGTCCGCGTGTAGCTAGGCTCCAGCCAAGGGGTGTCACCAGGCAGTTTTTTCAGAGGGAATTGAAACGTAGATGAGCGACGCGTATTGATCCGCTGAACGCAGGGGCGTAGATCATGGAAGCATTTGGCACGAAGAATATTTTCAACCAATCACATCTCACTCTTGCCCTCTGCGTAGCCGCGCTTATGGGTTGTACCAGTACGAGTGAAGAGACATCGCAAACAACGTCGCCGATGTCTGGTATCGCCATGGCGGACCAGGTTTGCGCCCAATGCCATGGGCTGACGGGGGAGTCGATTTCACCAACATTTCCCAAGCTGGCCGGTCAGCAAAAAGAGTACCTGATATTGCAGCTGGCTGACTTCAAGGACCATGCTCGCAGCGATAAAGCCGGGACTCAGTACATGTGGGGTTTTACCCATCTGACAGAGACCCAGATAGCAGAACTGGCAGATTATTTTTCAAGCCAGAGCCCCATGANGGCTGATGCCGATACACCTGATGCGCGCGGTGAATTGATCTTTCTCAAGGGTTTGCCCGAATCTGGCGTCCCACAGTGCAGTTCCTGTCACGGTGTTGACGGCCANGGCAATGGTCGGTTTCCTCGCNTGGCCGGCCAACATGCAAACTATATGAGTCGCCGGATCAAGGTTCTTCAACAGACCGACCAGCACGGCAGTGACACCCTGATGAAGCAGGTGAATCATTCACTGTCTGATGCAGATGCCGAATCTGTCGCAAATTACATGGCGACACTCGGGGCAAAAAAATAGTGGCTTCTGCTGTTTTCCGGTGGGTGGGTGAGCTTCTTTCAGTCAGCCAGTTCTTCCGGTGAAACCACCCACGCGCTGCACGGCATTTTGTACAGCAGCTGTTCCACCGTACTGCCGATCAGTCGGCCCATGCCACGATGGCCAACACGTCCCATGACGATGACATCGATGTCATAGGCATTCGCATAGCTGGAAAGGACCTTGGCCGGATTGCCCATGATCATGTGCTGGCGTTCCGGCGGGATCCCGTTGCGCTCGGCCAGCTCGCGAAAGGCATCGCCTTGTGCATCGAACAGCGTCTTGGCGGTACCTGAGGAAAAGAATGCAGAGGCGTTGTCGAAGCCGAATTCGTCGGCGCTAATGGATGAAAGGTCATGGGCGTAGATCACATCCAGCGTCGCATTACAGGTGCTTGCCAGTTTCGAGGCCTCGCGCAGAATCCGATCATTGAAATCTTTGTACTGACCAGCACGATGGAACGGATCCACTGCGGCGACGATCTTGCGCGGGAGGGCGTGCTGCACGTGACTGACGAAATGCAAAGGCACGGGGCATTCGCGCAGTAAATGAATATCAAGGGGCGTGAACATCAGGCGCGACAGCAGCGATTCGTATTCGAGTGCCTTGATCAGTGCGGTCATCGGCTGTTCTTTGAGGTGAATGAGGATTTCCTGCAAGGGTCTTTCCACCCAGACCACTTCAGTGGTGACGTGCACTCCGATTTTTCGTAAGGGACGGGCCTGCTCTTCCAGCCATTGACGATGGCGCTCGACATACCCGAGTCGCATCTGCTCCAACGCTTGTTCGTTGACCATGCCGGCGGTCGCCAGCCCTTCGAGGTAATCGAATGCAACGATATGCAGTGCCGCACCCGAAGCCTTGGCCAACGCCCCGGCCCGGTCGAACGCGGGGCTGTTTTCCATCAAGGGGGAAACGACCAGCATTAAACGTGATTGCTCAGACATGACAAATCTCCTGTAGGTAATCCGGAAACGCTTGCGCTCATTGGCGGGCAGTGAAGTCTTAGGCTCATCCTGCCGCTGACCGGGGAGGCGGGATTGATTTTTGTCAAACAGGCGGGGGATGGAAAAATGCCGTCCGACGTGCGGTTAGTCGCGCCGAGCCCATCATGAAATGGTTGACCATTATCAACCTCCCGTCCGTCATTGCGGCGCAGTCTTGGGTGCGTGCTGAACTCAAGCGCAAGAATGAGACGGGAGGGATCGTCATGGCGAACATGAGAGCGGGGCATCCATGATCGAAAACCTGGGCTTGGCGGGAGTGGCCGCTGCGCTGGGGATCGGCATGCTCATCGGTCTTGAACGCGAACGGCACAAGGGGCGAGGGGACAGCCGTGCCTGTGCCGGCTTGCGCACGTTTGCGATTACCGCGTTGTTGGGTTACGGGGCAATGTTGGTCGGAGGTGGTCTGCTGGTGGGGATCATGGCTTTCGGCCTGGCGATGCTGGTTTGCGTGACGTATTGGCGAAGCTTGAGTAACGATCCGGGTGTGACCAGCGAAGTGGCGTTGCTCACAGTGTTGGTATTGGGCGCGTTATGTAGCACCGCGCCTGAGCTGGCCATCATCATGGGTGTGGTGATAGCGGCGCTGTTGATGTACCGGCAGAAGTTGCACCACTTTGCCCGCAGCCAACTGACCGAAGCGGAAATGCGCGACGGGCTGGTGCTACTGATTGCGGCACTGGTGGTACTGCCACTGGCACCGGACCGTTTCATCGGCCCGTATGCCGCCATCAACCTGCGCACCATTTGCACCCTGACCGTATTGCTGATGGCGGTGGGTGCGATGGGCCATATCGCGGTACGTACCTTGGGCAGTCGTTACGGCTATGCGATCAGCGCCATCGCTTCCGGGTTTGCTTCCAGTACCGTAACGATCGCCGCCATGGGGCATCTCGTCACCAAAGAACCAGAGCACATCAAAACCCTGAGCGCCGCAGCGATACTGTCCAATCTGGCCACCGTCACCCAGGTTGGCCTGATCCTGGGGGCGGTCGATACCGGCCTGTTGCGTCATATGTGGGGGCCGCTGTTATGCGGTGCCGCTGCCACGGCGCTGTATGGCCTGGGCTTGATGTTTTTCACACCTGCGACCGGCGCGAACCAGCCGATCAAGGTGGGTGGTGCGTTCAATCTCAAGCTGGCCCTGATCGTCACGCTGACCATGACCGGCATCACTTTTCTGTCGTCAGTGATGCTCAGCCACTTTGGCGAGGCAGGGGTGATGTTGACCGCGACCCTTAGCGGATTTGCCGACGCGCATTCCTCGACGGCGTCCATTGCCTCCCTGGCCAAGGCCGGGCTGTTGCCTTTCGATGCTATTGCCGGCCCCGCGCTGATAGCTGTCAGTAGTAACTCGCTGAGCAAATGCCTGGTGGCCTGGGTCAGCGGCGGACGACGATTCGCCGCGTATGTGATCCCCGGCCAGGTGTTGCTGACACTGGCGATGTGGGTGGGCACCTTGTTGCACTGAGGTCGTGTATTGAGTTCTTACTCAGCATGTGGCGGCAGGAGGCTGAAACGGCAGGTATTGCCACCGGCTTGTTTTGCCTGATACATCGCGCTGTCAGCCTGCCCGAGCAAGTCCTCGGCACTGACGCCTTCAGAGGGAAACAGGCTGATACCGACGCTCATGCGCATTTCGATACTCTGTGCCTCGATCATGAAGGGCTGATTGATCGCGGCGATAAGTTTATTGGCCAATGCCTCAAGCTGGTCGACTTGATCCGTGCCCGTGATCAGAATCGCGAACTCGTCCCCGCTTAAACGAGAGACAACGTCGGATCTGCGCACGGTCTGGCCCAAGCGTTCGGCCACCGCTACCAGCAGCTTGTCTCCACAGGCGTGCCCCAGCGTGTCGTTGACCGACTTGAAGCGATCCAGATCGATAAACATCAACGCCAACGACTGTTGATGTCTCGTGGCGTGGTCCATCGCCTGATCGAGCAGATTCAGAAACAACCTGCGGTTAGGCAACCCGGTCAGGGGGTCATGGAACGCCAGCTGCCGCATGCTGGCGCGTTCGTCATCCATCAACTTGAAGTTGTGCAAGATGGCGATGAAGTGCGTCACCACACCTTGATGATCGAGCAAGGGGGTGATGACCTGATTGACCGTACAACTACCCCCATCCTTGCGTCGCTCGACCATTTCTCCCTGCCAGGTCAGGCCCGCCAGGAGCGTCAACCATAGGTCCCGATAGAAGGTAGTACTTTGTCTTCCCGAGGAGAGCAGGTGCGGGGTTTTCCCCACCAGTTCCAGTTTTGTATAGCCACTCAAGAGGCAGAACGCTTTATTGATCCAGACGATGCACCCCGTCCGCTCAGTGATCATTACCGGGTTTGTCGCAGCATCCAATGCTCTTACCAACAACTGCTGGTCATATTCGATCATTGCCCCTCCGACATTGCTATTGACACGTTAAGCCTTGATTCAGGCTAGGGCCATGGAGGAGGAAATCCGTTGATCAAGATCAACTTTAGCTGCCGTAATCAGCGTCGAACGGGACGCCGTTTCTGATAAAGATCAAGTCGCCTCCGGCAGGAACGTTCAATCTGGATACCTGTTCACTTCATCCAGATGGCCGCGTGCCAAGGTGCCCCATGTCGCAGACTCAACGTTTACTGCTAATAGCCCCCCCAGCCATGACCCGCACGCCCGCGTTCGACCGCGCCGCCGCGTTGGCACTCGCGATGCAATTGCCGTTGCACATCGTGGCGTTCGATTATTTGCAGGCCCTGGCGGTGGCTGGCCTGTTCGCCCCTGAACAAATCAACCTGGCCCGGGACGGCTATTTGCAAACCCATCGGCAGTGGCTCGCGGAGCAAGCCGGGCTGATGAGTAAACACGGGGTCGAGGTCACTAGCGAGGTGGTGTGGGTACAGCATCCTTATGAGGAGATTCTGCACTTCGTCAACGAGATGCCGCTGGCGCTGATCATCAAGGATGCCCAGGAAGAATCGGCATTGAAACGGGTGTTTTTTACGCCGCTGGACTGGCAGTTGTTGCGCGATTGTCCGGTGCCGGTGCATCTGGTGACCAATGCCCTCAACCCGCGCCCCCACAACGTACTGGCCATCGTCGATGTGTTGCGCGGCGAAGACCAGGACCTTGTCTTCAACGATCAGATTATCGACGCTGCGATCAAGCTCGCTGAACAGTGTGACGCCCGGCTGGAGCTGCTACATGTTTTTGACTGGACGGCCGTGTATGCCCAGGACATGGGATTTGGTGCGCTACCGCTGGCCGTCGGGATTTATGAAACGTTGGGCGTGGCTCAGGCCGAGGCATTTGCGGCCTTGGCAGAGCGTCACGGTGTGCCACCGGAATGTCGGCACTTCATCGAAGGCGCACCGGTGTCGAGTATTTGTCAATTTTCGGCAGACCACCGCACCGATGTCATCGTGATGGGAACGGTGCAGCACAAGGGGTTGAACAAGCTGCTGGGGACCACGGCCGAACAACTCCTGCATCGGGCGCCGTGCAGTGTACTGGCGATAAAACCAGGCAAGACTCTGCAATCCTGAAAACTTGGGTAGCCCCGCGATGAACCGTTGGCCGGAACATCGCGGGAGAGGGGGAACGAGCGCGTCTTGAAACCACCGGCGCGTCGCCAGAGCGTCGGCATTTTTTCACCTGCCATCAGGGAGTGAGCACGATCGCGCCATTGAACCGACCGGTCCTCAAGTGCGTCAGTGCCTGATTGGCGTCGTCCAGCGCAAAACGGGTGATGTCGCAGTGCACAGGCGTGTGCTGCAACTCCTCAAAAAACTGCGTGCCGTCTTCGCGGGTCAGATTGGCCACCGAACGGACACTGCGCTCGCCCCACAGCAGGCGATACGGAAAAGCGGGGATATCGCTCATGTGAATGCCAGCGCAAATAACACAGCCGCCCTTTACGGTGACGGCCAGCGCCGCCGGCACCAGCGCGCCTACAGGGGCGAAGATGAGGCTGGCATCGAGCAGGTGCGGAGGTGGCTGGTCCGATGGCCCCGTCCATTCGGCGCCCAGTGATCGGGCATAGGCCTGGCCTTCGCTGTCATCCGGCCGGGTGAAGGCATACACCTGCTGTCCCCGACCGCGCGCGACCTGAATGGCCAGGTGTGCCGCCGCGCCGAAACCATAGAGGCCCAGGTGGCGTGCGCCTTTGGCCATTTGCAATGCTCGAAAACCAATTAGCCCGGCACACAGCAGTGGGGCTGCTTGAAGGTCCGAGAGCGCCTCAGGTATGGAAAAACAGAAACGCCTGTCGGCCACGGTGTACTCGGCGTACCCGCCATCCAGATGACAGCCGGTGAATCGGGCCTGATCGCAAAGGTTCTCCCGGCCCGAGCGGCAGAACGCGCAGTGACCGCAGGTCCAGCCAAGCCATGGAACACCCACCCGCTGGCCTATCCAGTTGGGCGCAACGTCGGCACCTACGGCTGTGACTTCACCGACGATTTCATGGCCCGGCACTCGCGGCAGTACCGCTTGTGGCAATTCGCCGTCCACCAGGTGCAGATCGGTGCGGCACACGCCGCAGGCCAAGACTTTAATGAGTAGTTGGTTTGGACCGGCTGTCGGGATTGGGCGCTCTTCCCGTTGCAGCGGCTGGCCGGGTGCATGCAAAACCATGGCGCGCATGTCGATGCTCCAGACGTGCGGATGTTAGCGGAGGGGACGATGACAGCCCACGACTAGCTGCTTGAGCCCTTCCATGTTCAGGATCTTGACGTCTCGCCCCGTTATTTCCACCAGCCCCTGATCTCGCAGATGCGCAATGCCCCGACAGATGGTTTCCAATCGCAGCCCCAGGTAGGAGCCGATTTCTTCGCGGCGCATTTTCAGCACGAAGTCCCTGGATGAATAACCACGCATATTCAAACGTTGTGACAGGTTCAGCAGAAAGGCGGCCAGGCGCTCATCCGAGTTCATGTTGCCCAACATCATCAGCATGTCGTGATCGCGGACGATTTCCCGACTCAGGAGCCTGTTAAGGTTGTGCTGCAGTGACGGCAGGCTCTGGGCGAGTTTTTCCAGTTGCGCAAAGTGGATGGGGCAGACTTCACTATCCTCAAGGGCAAACGCGTTGCAGGCATGTTCATCGGTACTGATGGCGTCCAGCCCGAGTATCTCGCCAGGTATTTGAAATCCGGTGACTTGTTCACGACCGTCGACGGACACCATGCAGGTCTTGAATGAGCCGATACGGACCGCGTAAAGCGAGCGCAGGGGATCTCCAGTCCGGTACAACGCTGCACCCTTTTTGACCTTGAAGCGTTGCACGATCAGCGTATCCAGACGCTCGACCTCCGGGCCACTCAAGCCTATCGGCAGGCACAATTCCAATACGCTGCAGTTGGAACACGCCGCCTTGAGGTAATGGACTTGAAGAGGATGGGCTTCAGGCATGGGAGAAAACACCTTCTGGGAATGCAGTAAGCATAGGTGGCGGGCCTTTCGACGCGCATCTCATTGGGGGAGGGGACCGAGAAAATCGACGAATGGGGGAATCCCGTGCCATTCAGCTTGAGCGATGACTTGGAGAATTGATGTAAATCAAGTCTCAAGCGTTTCAGACTTTCAGAATCGATGAATATCCAATGGTGCACCGACACTCTGGCGGAGACCCTCATGAGCGATTTTCTGAGTCCTGAGCAACTGCAACGGCTGGATGCCTATTGGCGGGCCTCCAATTATCTCGCCGTCGGGCAGATTTACCTCAAGGACAACCCGCTGCTGAAGCAACCGCTGACCCTGGCGCACATCAAACCGCGCTTGCTGGGCCATTGGGGCACGACCCCTGGGCTGAACCTGATCTACACCCACCTCAACCGGCTGATCAACCAGTACGACCTGAACATGCTCTTTGTGGCCGGCCCCGGTCATGGTGGGCCAGCGGTTGTGGCACAGACTTATCTGGAAGGGACGTATACGGAGTTTTATCCCTCGGTGGAACGCAACACCAACGGTCTGGTTCGCCTGTTTCGGCAGTTTTCATGGCCTTACGGAATCTCCAGCCATGTCTCGGCGCAGATTCCGGGATCGATCCATGAAGGCGGCGAACTGGGCTATAGCCTGGCCCATGCCTATGGCGCCGCGTTTGATAATCCCGACCTGATCGTCGCCTGCGTGATCGGTGACGGTGAGGCCGAAACGGGGACGCTGGCCGCCAGTTGGCATTCCAACAAATTCCTCAACCCTGCGCGTGACGGGGCGGTATTGCCGATCCTGCACCTCAACGGCTACAAAATCGCCAACCCCACGGTGCTTTCCAGAATCAGTGAGGAAGAACTGTCAGCCCTGATGTATGGCTATGGCTACGACCCGTATTTTGTCGAAGGCGATGACCCGGTACAGGTGCATCAGGCGATGGCACAAACGCTGGACACGATGGTGCTGAAAATTCGTGAAATCCAGCTTGAGGCGCGTCGGCCCGGGCCATCCGGACCACCGGAGCGACCGCTTTGGCCAATGCTGGTATTGCGCACGCCCAAAGGCTGGACCGGCCCGACATTCGTCGATGGCCGTCGCGTCGAAGGCACTTGGCGCGCGCATCAAGTGCCGCTGGCCGATTTCCAGCAGCCGATTCATCTACGGCAATTGGAGGAATGGCTCGAAAGCTATCGACCCGACGAACTGTTCGATGCCAATGGCGCCTTGCTCCCCGAGATCGCCGCGTTGGCTCCCACCGGGCATCGGCGCATGAGCGCCAATCCCCACGCTAACGGGGGCTTGTTATTGCAGCCGCTGAGCCTGCCGCGATTTGCCGACTATGCCGTCAAACTCGACATTCCCGGCAGCCTGCGCGCCGAGGCCACACGGGTGATGGGCACGTTTTTGCGCGACGTGATGAAAAACAGTCTGGGTGCGAGCAACTTCCGTCTGTTCGGCCCGGATGAAACCGCTTCAAACCGACTGGATGCGGTCTATGAGGTCAGCGCCAAGGCTTGGATGGAACCGCTGGAGCCCGATGATCTCAACCTGGCAGCCGATGGCCGGGTGATGGAAATCCTCAGCGAACAGGTGTGCGAGGGTTGGCTCGAAGGCTATTTGCTGACGGGTCGCCATGGTGTGTTGTCCTGTTACGAAGCGTTCATCCATATCGTCGATTCGATGGTCAATCAGCATGCCAAGTGGCTGAAAACCGCCGCCGAGGTGCCGTGGCGAAAACCCGTTGCTTCGCTCAATTATTTGCTGACGTCCCATGTCTGGCGCCAGGACCATAACGGTTTCTCCCACCAGGACCCGGGGTTCATCGATCTGCTGGCGAATAAAAAGTCGGATGTCGTGCGGATCTACCTGCCGCCCGATGCCAATTGCTTGCTATCTGTCGCCGATCACTGCTTACGCAGCAGCAACTACATCAATGTCATCGTCGCCGGCAAACAACCGGAATGGCAGTGGCTGGATATCGATGCCGCCATCGGTCATTGCCAGACGGGCATCGGTCGATGGGACTGGGCGTGCCGGGATGATCAAGACCCGGACGTGGTCATGGCCTGTGCCGGTGACGTCCCGACCCTGGAAACCCTGGCCGCCGTCACCCTGTTGCGCGAGTACGTGCCGGATCTGCGGGTGAGGGTGGTCAATGTCGTGGACTTGATGGTGCTACAGCCGTCGTACCAGCATCCTCATGGCTTGTCGGACAGTGCCTTCGATGAATTGTTTACTGTCGACAAACCGGTGATCTTCGCCTTCCATGGCTACCCTGCGCTGATCCACCGACTGTTGTACAAACGCAACAATCACGAAAATTTCCACGTTCGTGGCTTCAAGGAGGAGGGCGCGACCACGACACCGTTCGACATGGCGGTGATCAACAACCTGGATCGCTATCAATTGGCGCTGGACGTCATCGAGCGCGTGCCCCGGCTGCACGATCAATTGCAAACCGCGCGGTCGCGCTACTGGTCGATCATGGAGAAACACAAGCTTTACCTGATTGAGCACGGGCAGGACATGCCCGAAGTCCTGAACTGGCAATGGACGCCAGTGGCGGGTCGCTGAAGTCCGATAGGGCCGCGCGGCATCAAATACCCACCTGATGGAAGTGTGTACACCTATTTTCTCTTCCAGTACTTCTGCATTTCGAGAAATAGAAATGATGCTGTCCAGGTAATGAGTACCAGACCGGTCAATGCCTGCAGGCCGGTCAGGTACTTGAGATTACCCACGGGTGAAATATCGCCGAAACCGATTGTCGTGTAGGTCGTGAAGGAGAAGTACACGCAGTCCAGCAGCGAGCCGTCGAAGTTGCCGGTCAGGCCGCCCCATTCGCCGGAGCGCACCATCAGGTAATAGACCAGCGCGAAGCACCAGACCTCTAACGCGTGGGCCAGCAGGGCGCCGAATACCCCGACGACAATCCTGAAACGGCTCCAAAGCTTGAGCCGCGGCAACCAATCGTTCAGGCGCAACAGGCATTCGTAGTGGATCACCACAACAATGATGACCACCAGTGTATTTATCAACGTGACTGCCAGCATGGCGAACCTCCGGCGGTAGCGGATGCGTAGCGGTCCGCACTAAGGGATGTCATCAAGACAGGTTCTCAGGGGGGCGTCACGGTCAGCTGGGTGGATGGCGGGGACGGGTTTGATCGGCATGAGCGGTGGAAACTCTTCGGGCGTCAGGGTTTCTTTTTCCAGCAACAAGTGTGCACCGGCGTCCAGATCACCCCGACGACTGTCAAGCAGGGCTTTTGCCCGCCCATAGGCTTCATCGAGCAGGGCACGAATACCCAGGTCAACTTCCCTGGCCGTTTGTTCCGAATAGTCTTTCTCACCAACGCTCTGCATACGTTCGCCCAGATAGGTGGTGTTTTGCCGTTCCAGAACCGACTGTCCGAGTTCGGTACTCATGCCAAACCGGGTGATCAATTGTCTGGCGATATCAGTGGCACGAGCCAGATCATCGGCAGCCCCGGTAGAAATCTGGCCATAAGCAAGGTATTCGGCGGCGCGTCCGGCCATCAGGATGACGATCCGGTCCTTGAGCATTTGGCAACTGATGAGGAAGTGATCTTCGGTCGGGCGCTGCAGCGTATAGCCCAGCGAGCCAATGGCGCGCGGCACAATTGAAACTTTGTGGACGGGGTCCATGGCGGGCAGACTACTGGCAGCCAAGGCATGCCCCATTTCGTGATACGCCACCACCTGGCGCTCGTCGGGGTGTAGCACTCTGCTCTTGCGTTCAACCCCCGCAACGATACGTTCCACTGCCGCCGTGAAGTCATTAAGGCTGACCGCTTCGGCGCCACGACGAGTGGCCACGATGGCCGCTTCGTTGACCAGGTTTGCCAGATCAGCGCCCGTGAAGCCCGTGGTGATGTCGGCAATACGCTCGCCATCCAGACCCGGCTCCACAGTGATTTTTTGCAGATGGACCTTGAGGATCGCTTGCCGGCCTTTACGGTCCGGGCGATCAATCAGCACCTGGCGGTCGATCCGGCCGGCTCGCAACAGTGCCGGGTCAAGGATCTCTGGTCGATTGGTCGCGGCCAGTAGTACAACGCCTTCACGGGGATCGAACCCGTCCAGCTCTGCCAGTAACTGGTTGAGGGTTTGCTCCTTTTCGTCATTGCCGCCAAATGCGCCAACACCTCGCATTTTGCCCAGCGCATCAAGTTCGTCGATGAAGATGATGCAGGGCGCCGCCTGCCGTGCTTGCTCGAACAAGTCGTGTACACGGGCGGCCCCCACGCCCACGAACATCTCGACAAATTCCGACCCCGAGATCGAGAAAAACGGCACGCCGGCTTCACCGGCGATGGCTTTCGCCACCAGGGTTTTGCCGGTTCCCGGCGGACCGACCAACAACGTGCCCTTGGGAATGTGCGCCCCCAAGCGTGCATATTTGGCTTTGTCCTTAAGAAAAGAGACGATTTCTACCAACTCGGCCTTGGCTTCATCGATACCCGCGACATCGGCGAAGGTCACCCCGGTATCACGCTGCACGAACACCTTGGCTCGGGACTTGCCGATGTTCATCAATCCGCCTATGCCTTGTTTTTCCGCCATGCCGCGAAACAGAAAATGCCAGATCACCATGATCAGGAAAAACGGCAGCAGCCAGCCCAGCAGTCCATTCAAAAAGGTGTTTTCGTTGACCCCGGTAAAGCCGACACCCGATTGAGCGAGATCCGTCGCCAGCACCGGATCGACCCGCACAGTGGAGAACAAGTCGTGCCCGTCAATGGGTTCCTGCAGTTTGCCGCTGATCTGATCCTTCTCGACTCGTAAATCGCTGACCTTTTGCTCGTTCAGCAGTTGCAGAAACTGGCTGTATGGAATGCTTTGTACGACACGACTATCAATAAACAGAAATTGACCGAGGGTGAGCACGATAAACGCGATCGCGAAGTAGGACAGGTTCCATTGCTGATTTTTTTTCATGAAATTCACTCAGAAAGGAGGCCTGGGTCCAACAGGCAGATCGCAGGTGCCAGGGGGATTGGCTCAAACAAGGCGCAAATGATCGTCCACCTCCCTTACCCCCGGCACCGACCAGGCGGCCCGTTCCGCGATGCGGCGCTCGCGCCACAAATGAACGTTGCCTTCCAGTCGCACAACATCCCCATCGACCTTGACGTGAATGTCCTGGGCGTCGACTTCTGCGTTGCGCTTGAGGGCTTCTTCAATGCGATGCTGGATATCGACCACGTCTACCCGAGGGACGAGGGTGAGTCGATTGTCCACACCGACCACGCCGGACAATTTGTGCACGGCGCGCTCGGCGGCTTCTTTCTGGTACTGCCAGTCCACTTCGCCTTCAAGGGTGACCCTCCCGTTCTGCACGATGACCTTAATGTCACCGTCGGGTACGTCGACGCTCCACTTGAGGATATTCAAGGCGCGGGTCGCGATGGTGTCGTCCGCTGTGCCGGCGCCTTTCTCCAGCCTGACCTGGATTTCTTCGGCAACAGCGCGTACCCCTTTGATGCCTTTTACCGCGCGCTCTGCACTGACTTTCTGGGCATAGCTGTTGACGTGACCGGAGAGGGTGACAACGCCATTGTCCACGGCAACGCCAATGCTGGCAGCGTCGATTTCAGGCGTGAACTCAAGCTCCTCCAAAATAGTTTTACGCAGACTCAAATCAGTCATGGCGGTGTCCTCTGTTTGATGCGGTATTGATGGGGCGCAAATGCCCGGTAGTTTTTTTTTACGCCTGAACGACGCCAGGACATTGAGTTAAATCAACAAGGCTTCAGTGAGTTCCTCACTAATCGCCAGCAGGCCATTAGTTGACAAAAATCAGAGTGTGCAACTGATGGAGTCAGATACTTGGGGCACCGATCCGAAGCTTTTCCAGTTGCGATAAACCAAGAGGAAAAAGTCATGAATAAGCGCTTGCCCTTTGTATTGCTGAGCGTTCTGGTAGCAGTGACTGCCGGTTGCAGTAATAAGCGCACTCAGGAATTCGACGCCCGATTGGAGTCTGCGGAAAACAATGCCGCAACGGCCAGACTCCGGGCCGATGAGGCCTACATGAAGGCGGAGCAGGCGCAGGCAACGGCTAGCCAGGCGCTACGCACGGCCGATGAAGACAAGGTGCGTGCCAGTCGGATGACCGACAAGGCGACTCGCAAGTAATGAACTATTGCACGAACTCCCGACAGGAAGTCGGGTTTGCACTCGGGCAGATAAGCCAAGGAAGAGGTCTGTGATGTTTAAACTTAAACGTATCCTATTGATTGCCCCCACCGAAATGACCCGCACTCCAGCGTTTGACCGGGCGCACGCGCTGGCCTGTGCCACCGGAGCCATATTGCACATCGTCGCGTTCGATTATGTGCAGGCGCTGGCGGTGGCCGGGCTGTTTGATCACGATGCGATGGCCCAGGCACGGGAGGGCTACTTACAGGTGCATCGACATTGGCTGGAGCAGCAAGCCCGGTTCCAACGATGCATCGGGTTGCCGGTAACCACCGAGGTTGTCTGGGCCAGGTCCACCCCGGCGAATATCCTTGAGTATGTCAATGACTTCCATGCGGATCTGGTGATCAAGGACACCCAGCATGTACCTGCACTCGATCGCGCATTCCATCGTCCTCTGGACTGGCTGTTGCTGCGCAACTGTCCCGCACCCTTGCATCTGGTTACGGAAGCTGAAAATCCCAAGCCGTTGAAAATTCTCGCGACCATCGATCTGTCCCATCTGGAGGAACTGACCCAAGGGCTCAATGACCGGATTCTCGACCTGGCTTCAACGTTGGCGGCCTCCTGTGACGCCGCCTTGCACGTGTTGAATGTCAACAACTGGTCAGTGATGGGCGACACGACGCGGAGTGTGCCGACATCGAGTCTGGATGACAGTTTGAGAGACGCGGTCAACGATGCCCAGGAGGAGGCTTTTGAGGTGCTTGTCGAACGCTATGGCATTGAAAAAAAATGCCAACATCTACTGACCGGCATTCCCCACAAAGTGATCGGATCTTTCGCCCAACAGAATGCATTCGACATGGTGGTGCTGGGCACGGTCTATCACCACGGAATCGACAGGTTGATCGGCAGTACTGCCGAGAGCGTGCTGAACAGGGCCCCGTGCAGCTTGACGATCGTAAAACCATTGCCTTGGCTTGACTAAAACGACGATCCGGTCGCACCCCCGGTTGATAAAAATCAACTGTTCTTGCGCCAAAAGGAGCAATCAATAGAGCTCCCATGAATGTTCAAGGAAACGGCCATGCGAATGACATTTCTTGGTGCAGCAGGCACGGTCACCGGCAGCAAATACCTGTTGGAACATCGCGACCAACATGTACTGATCGATTGCGGCCTGTTCCAGGGCTATAAACAGCTGCGATTGCATAACTGGGACCCGTTCCAGCTCCCGGTTGGCAACCTCGGCGCCATCGTCCTTACCCATGCCCATCTGGATCACAGCGGCTACCTGCCCGTATTGGTGCGTAGCGGTTATCGCGGTCCGGTTTATGCCACACCCGCCACCTGTGAGCTGGTGCGGATCCTGCTACTGGACAGCGGCCGCCTGCAGGAAGAGGCCGCCGAGTTCGCCAATCGGCATGGTTTCTCCCGGCACAACCCGGCGTTGCCGCTTTATACCGAGCAAGATGCCGAGCGGGCACTGAAACTGTTGCGACCAGTGGAGTTGCATCACAGGGTCAAAATTGCCCCGGGCATGACCATCCAGCTTCGTTGCGCGGGGCATATATTGGGCGCGGCTACGGTGGAGGTGATCGCCGATGGCATCACGCTGGTCTGTTCAGGGGATCTGGGACGGCCAGATGATCCATTGATGCTCGCTCCAGAAACTGTCGAGCAGGCTGACTACCTGCTCGTGGAATCGACTTATGGTGATCGCAAACATCCGGTCGAGTCGCCGGAGGCGCAATTGGCCGAAGTCATCACCCGCACCACGCTGCGTCATGGCATCACCTTGGTTCCGTCGTTCGCAGTAGGGCGCGCCCAACTGTTGATGTACCACCTGTATCGGCTGAAACAACGACACGCGATTCCCGATCTGCCGATCTATCTCAACAGCCCGATGGCAACCGACGTCACGAGTTTGTACCAGCGTTTTCGCAGTGAGCACCGTTTGTCCCCCGAAGAATGCGAAGGCATGTGTCACGTCGCGCAGTTCGTGCGCACCACCGCTGACTCAATCAAACTGGATCAGCAACGCACCCCGGCGGTAATTATCGCTGCCAGCGGCATGGCCACGGGGGGGCGTGTGATNCACCANCTCAAGGCNCTGGCCCCCAACCCGATCAATACGTTACTCGTACCTGGATTCCAGGCCGGCGGTACTCGTGGCGCGCAAATTGTCGCNGGCGCGCCTTCGGTGCGCATTCACGGCAAGGATGTGCCGATCAGGGCTGAAGTGGTGCCGATGGAAACANTGTCCGCGCACGCCGACGCCGATGAAATCATGCAATGGCTGCGCGGATTCAAGCGGCCGCCGAAACACACTTACGTGGTACATGGCGAGCCGAACGCTTCGGATGTACTGCGTCGACGCATTAGCCTGGAATTGGGCTGGTCGGTGTCGGTGCCGGAGTACCGCGACAGTGTTGAGCTCGACGCCATCAGTGCGCCTGTAACCGCATCGCGCTGACTAAAGATGTCCTCGCCGGTTTGAAGCCTGCCCCCTTTGGCAGGAGGAATGTTTATTACCGCTCATTGACAGCACTTCTGCCCAACCGGTTTCCCGGCTGGGCAGGGCGGCGCCAGACTCAATCGCCTTTAATTGAAACGACTTGATCCGCTTTCATGGCTTCGGGCTTTTTCGGCAGCGAGATGCTCAGCACGCCTTTGCTGAAACTCGCATCGATTTTGTCGGTATCGACCCCCTTGGGTAGGCTGAACACCCGCTCGAAGGAACCGTAGTGACGTTCGCTAAGATAATAGCCCTTCCGTTTTTCTTCCTTGTCCTCTTTCTTTTCCCCTTTGATGATCAGGCTGCCGTTGGACAGCTTGATCTCGATGTTCTTCTGATCCATACCGGGTAACTCGGCGGTGATTTCGAAGCTTTTATCCTTCTCAGTGATGTCTACGGCTGGCATGCCACGTCCAATCGGTTCACGACGCCAGAACGGTTCAACATCGAACAGCCCACGACCAAAGGGGGAAAGACCCGAACCACGATTGAAGTCATCGAACAGGTGATCGACCTGCTGCCGGAGTTTTTCCAGCGGCCGCCAAAGATCGTTTGCCATCGGGTGTTGACTGGTTTTGTCGTCGGTAGCCACCGGCATTTTTTTTACAGAATTGCTCATTTCACTAATCCTCTTGGGTAAAGGGCAGGCTGCAAACATCCCTTAAACCAGTCCACCCTGGAAAGAACAGAACTCGAAGACTGGCTTTATATGGCCACCGTCCCGGACCACAGCATCCAGCCGGCATAGGCTGCCGCCGTCCAGATAATGATCAGCAGTCCCGTCTCGGGGCCGCTGAGCGGTTGCCCCTGACGAGCCTTCATGGTGGCCAGATAGATCAACGAACCGGGGGCGTACAGCAAAGCGCTGAGCAACATGTATTTAGGCCCGGCGGCATACAGCAGCCACAGGCAATACAGTGTGGCGACCGAGGCGATGGCCATGTCGCGTAGTTGCAGAGCGCGGTGGCCGGCATAGGTCTGGCCCTGCCAGGTCAGTTTCAGCGCATACAGACCACTGAACAGGTACGGCAGCAGAATCATTGAGGTGGCCAGGGAAATCAGCGCGAGGTAACTGGCGCTCGAATACAACGTCAGTAACAGGAACAGTTGAATGCAGCCGTTGGTGATCCACAGCGCATTGGCCGGCACACCCTGGGTGTTTTCCACGGCNAGCGCGCCTGGCATNACCTTTTCCTTGGCCGGTGTGAACACNGATTCCGCCGCCAGCAGCGTCCAGGCGAGCAGGGCGCCACCCACCGAAATGATCAAGCCNATGCTGATCAGCACCGCGCCCCACGGCCCGGCNGCAGCCTGAAGCACGCCGGCCATCGAAGGGTTTTTCAGGGCGGCCAGTTCAGGTTGTCTGAGAATGCCCAACGAGAGCAACGACACTGCAATCAACAGCAACAGGGTGATGACAAAGCCGATGACCGTGGCGCGGCCGACATTGGCCCGCTCCGCTGCGCGGGCAGAGAACACATTGGCGCCCTCGATCCCGATGAACACCCAGACAGTCACCAACATGGTGCTTTTGACTTGATCGAGGGTGCTGCCCAGCGCGGGCGAGCCCCAGAAGTCGACGCTGAAGGTTTCACGCTGAAAAGCTGCGATCACCAGACCGATAAACAGCAACAACGGCACGATCTTGGCCACCGTCGTCAACGCGTTGGCGCGCGCCGCCGTGTGCATGCCCCGGAGAATCATCCAGTGCAATGACCATAGCACCACGGACGCCCCGGCAATCGCCGCTTTGTTGTTGCCTTCACCGAACAGCGGGAAGAAATAACTCAGGGCGGCGAACAAAATCACCAGATAGCTGACGTTGCCGATCCAGGCACTGATCCAATAGCCCCACGCTGAATTGAAGCTGAGGTATTCGCCACCCAAGGCGCGGGCGTAGGCGAACACACCGTTATCCAGCGCCGGTTGGCGGTTGGACAAGGTCTGATAAACCAGCGCCAGCGACAACATGCCGACGCCGGTGATCAGCCAACCAATCAGGATCGCCCCGGCCCCCGCACTGGCCGCCATGTTCTGTGGCAGGCTGAAAATACCGCTGCCAATCATCGAGCCGACCACCAGGGCAATCAGCAGGCTCAGGGACAGGCGCTTGGGTTCCACCTTTCGCAAACTGGCCGCAAGGGGGTGGCTGGCAGTCGGCGGGACGACCGGCTGGGTGCCTTGCAGGTGGGTAGCCATGGGAGTCTCCACGAAACGAGAGTGTCTGCACTCATCGCATGCGATGGTGCGAATGCTGACTCTAATTTCTGCGTGAACGTCCAACGTCTGTTTGATATAGATCAGAAAGTGGGAAATCAGCCGATTTATCCGGGCACAGCCATGCCCCTCTATTGTCTCCAACGCGTCAATTGCTACGCCCGGCGGACACGAAGGACATTCGAGTCCTAAGCTCTACCTCGATGAGCGGCAGTTGTTTTTACAGCGATGCATGCAAATCGCTTTTTGAGGAGCTCACTTCGATGCTCAGCAAGTGGCTGGACCCCGTTCTATTGCTGCTCACCGCATTGACGCTGCTGGCCGGCGGCATCGCGTATGTTGCGCAGAAACCTGATTGGGCATCGATGTACTGGGCAGCAGGCAGTCTGGTGATGTCCGCGGTATTGCTCATCGAGATTGCCAGGCGTCTGGCTCGACGCGAGGCTGGCGTGGACCTGATTGCGCTGATGTCGATCACCGCCGCCCTGGTCTTTGAGCAGACGCTCGTGGCGGCGGTCATTGCCTTGATGCTGGCGTCCGGCCGGACCCTGGAGTTTTTCACCAAGCAGCATGCCGAACGTGAGCTACGTGCGCTCATCGACCGTGCGCCACGTTTTGCCTGGTTACAGGAGGAGGGCGGTTTACGCAAGATTCCGGTTGAGCAGGTCCAGTTAAATCAAACATTGCTGGTGCGGTTGGGGGAGGTGATACCGGTCGATGGGCGCCTGCTGAGTCCTGCGGCGATTCTGGACGAATCAGCGCTCAGTGGTGAGTCGTTGCCCGTCACCCGTCGAGAAGGTGAGCAAGTGCACAGCGGCGTTTCGAATGTCGGTGCGCCGATCCTGCTGATTGCCACGCGAACGGCCGCGCAGAGTACCTATGCCGGCATAGTGCGGCTGGCCGAGGAAGCACGCCGTTCGCGCGCACCTTTCGTGCGTCTGGCCGACCGTTATGCACTGTTCTTCATCCCACTGACGTTGCTGATTGCCGGATTGGCCTGGCAATTGAGTGGTGATCCTTTGCGAGCGCTGGCGGTGCTGGTGGTGGCCACACCTTGTCCTTTGATTCTGGCAGTACCGATTGCCATCATGTCGGGGATTTCCAGGGCCGCGCGGCGCGGGATCCTGATCAAGGACGGCGCGACCCTGGAAGCGTTGGCTGGGGTCAAGCAGGTGTTCCTCGACAAGACCGGCACGCTGACCAGCGGCCATGCCCGTCTGCAGTCGATAGAGGTCAATGGACTGGCCGATCCGCAGCGCCTGCTTGGCCTGGCCGCTTCGCTGGCGCAGGCCTCGACGCATCCTATCTCCCAGGCAATTGTTGAAGCTGCGCATCAGCGCCAATTGCCTCTCAGCGCCCCCCAGGGAGTAGAAGAAAGCCCAGGTTCTGGGCTTTGTGGGCTCGTCGACGGCGTGCAGGTGCGTTTCGGCACGTTGCCTTTTGCTCACAAAGACGCCCCTGAAACTGACTGGGTCGCCGCCATGCTGCGGCACATGGACTACCTGGCGTGCAGTGGAAGCTTCATCGACGTGGATGGGAAACTCGCGGGCCTGCTGGTTTTCTCGGACAAGGTTCGGCGCGAGACTCCACAAACTCTGCGTCGACTGCGCAATAGGGGCATCGAAAAGATCGTCATGCTCACCGGAGATCGCCTGGAAACCGCCGAAATGATTGCCCTATCTGCTGGGATTGACGAACTGCGTGCCGGGTTGACCCCTGAGGATAAAGTGCGTGCTGTACAGCAAGGTTGCCTGCGCACTAGCACATTGATGGTCGGTGATGGCATCAACGACGCCCCCGCGCTGGCGGCGGCCAATGTCGGCGTGGCCATGGGAGCCAGCGGTGCCACTGCCTCTGCACAAGCCGCGGGTGTTGTGCTGTTGGTGGATCGTCTGGATCGTCTGGTCGAAGCGCTGGACATTGCCCGACGCACCCGCTACATCGCCCGCCAGGGTGTGCTGATCGGCATGGGAATGTCGTTGCTGGCCATGGCCGTGGCAGCACTCGGTTACTTGCCGCCGCTGATTGGCGCCGTGGTGCAGGAGGGTATCGACGTGGTGATTATCCTTAATGCCTTGCGGGCACTGGGGCCGTTGTGGGGGCTGAGGAAACGAAAGCTTGCCGCAGAACATATCGATCGCCTGCAAGACGAACACCAGCAACTGTCCACCGTACTGAGCGATCTGCATCAACTGGCCAATGACTTTGCCCAGCGCCCACTTGCGCAAGCACAGACCGACTTGGTGGAACTGGTCAACCAGCTGCAAACATCACTGGCGCGGCATGAACACGAAGATGAAAACACACTGTATCCGCTGCTGACGCGAAGCATGCCCGGCGAGGACCCGATGTCGGCTATGAGCCACGCTCACCGGGAGATTTTTCGCCTTATCCATTTACTGACGCGCATGAGTAGCGACTTCAGTTCCGACCCCGCAACGGCACCTGCTGATGAGATTCAGCATCAGCTGATTCGTCTGGATACCCTCGTGCGACTGCACTTTGATCAGGAGGAGGAACTGTTTCGTTATCT
>Ga0065714_10002913_pt1 | contig 23390 bp, 13 predicted proteins | sample MisRhiReplicate2_FD_59101 | JGI IMG/M metagenome (GOLD analysis project Ga0065714, IMG submission 59101) | Miscanthus rhizosphere microbial communities from Kellogg Biological Station, MSU, sample Rhizosphere Soil Replicate 2: eDNA_1 v2... | ecosystem: Host-associated > Plants > Roots >... | reverse complement strand
CCTGCACTGATAACTTCATTATTAGTCGTTATTACGGCAAGCGCAACAACAGGACTTACCGATACATTTACAGCAACCCTTGGACTTACACAAGCTCCAATTACCGATTCAACATAATATATTTTATTAGCAGTTAATGCTGGTGAGTTAAAAGTTGTACTAGTGGCCAGAGCTGTGCCCCCTGTAGAAACATCATACCATTTGTATGTCTGTCCGGGGACAGGCGAATCCACCTGCAGGGTAACCGTACTACCATTACATATAGGCAATGGCGCTGTTACAACCGGCGGAATCGGATCATTAACAGTTATGCTTACTTCAGTGCGAGGTGATGTATTCGTACAATCGGTTCGCTTAGCCTCTACATAGAATTTATTTATACCCGTATTTAGATTTGTCGGTGTAAAAGTTGTCCCAGCAGTACCAGTACCCCCGGAAGCCTGGGTATACCATGTATAAGTTGCGCCCGCCTGTGGGCCATTTATTTTTAAAACGACAGGATCATTAATACAGACAACTGCAGATTTACTAACAACTCCATTTATTTCCGTAGTTGTAGGCATTACTCTGCTAACCTCATGTAGATTTATAGAAGCTAAAACACTTAACACTCCTCCTAACCTTAATTGTACTCTGTCAAATTGTGTTGTAGGTGCGAATGTAATCACTGCGGTATTCCCTCCACCGCTTAGTAATCTCAAATTCAAGAGCCCACCGGATCCCGCGACTACCGCACCTGGAACATTTCCGTTAAATGTTTGAATTGAAATAGAATTTAAAAGCTGTGCTTCAATTAATGCAGCAGGTGTCGATACTACCATGCGAACAGAATCTCCGATTACGGAATTTCCTAAAAACACAATGGTTTGCTGAGCATAACCCGCAACCCCTACTGATGCATTTAAAACAGACTTTGTTGCTTCACTTCCATCTATTGCATTTTTAGGATCCACTACTGCTCCAAGCGCAGCAATATTTCCAACGATGCCATGAAGTTCTTCAACTGGAGCATCACATGCTCCGTTTATCGCATCCTTTAAAAAGTATGCATGGTATACATTAATATTAGCAGCAACTGCAAGCAATCCACCATTTACCTTAACACGAACTCTATCATAAGCCACACCTGGGGCAGGGACAAAAATCTCTGCCTGATTACCGCTTGCAAGAAGGTTCAATAATGACGATCCCGCATCTACCGGATTTCCAACCGCAGTAGTGCCATCAAAAGCCTGAACTGTTATCGCCCCTAATGCACTTACACTTAATAGACCTCCAGTTGAAACTTTAACTACAGAACCGGTGGTTGCGGTAGGTAAGTTACCGTTAGGGAAAATAAGTTCCTGATACTGCTGTCCTGCGACACCAACACCAACTGAAATAGTTGATGCAGTATTTAAAAAGTCACCAGTTGCATCTATTGCATTTCCTCTATTGTCAACACCACAGATGAGGCAAAGGCCGAGAGTACCTGTTCTGTCGGCACTAGCATATACACGTTGTTTTGCTTGCGCATACGATTTTGTATTTAATAACGTTATTGCTATAATACTTATAAGAACAAGAATAGACTTTTTAAGATTTCCTGGTAGGGTAGATGTCCATTTCATAGGAGAGGGATTGAGATTATCTAATTTACTTGGTACAATTTTACTCATAGATTAGATCGTAAACCACGTTCGAATTGTTCATTTAAGGCCCCAAAACCCTTATTTGTCATTCATTTTGTTCATTTTTGAATAAAAAAAACAAGCAAACCCAAGGTCAAACAATTAACGCTCTGTAAAACAGATGATTACAAAATAAATTCATTGACGTTCATTTTTTATCCACGGAAGAAATATTCATTGTTCCTACATAAACCATTATATTCGTTTCGTTCAAGAATTTGACGCTCAATTATAATGTATGGATGAAACATTTATCTTAAACGAACTCAAAAGCTTAATTCTATCCAAAACAGGAATTCGAACCATCACACCTGCAGATTGTAAAAGAATTTCAATTGAGATCAGCAAGACATTGAACAAGAATGTTAGTGAAACAACCATTAAGAGGCTGTTCGGCTTTGCTATGGTTAAACACAACTTCTCCAAATTTACCTTAACTACACTATCAGAGTATGTTAATGAAGAATATGCTGAAATCGGAAATAGCTCATTAAACCTCAGCAAGCAAACTTCCCTTCGTACATGGAAAGAAATTCACGATAAGGCGACCAAAGTAACCGACTTCACACTCAAAAGTGTAAGGAATCGTTCTGGAATGCCATATGAATTGACAATAGGAAGAAAATTTGCCGAACACGATTTTGAAGATTTCTTTAAGAATAACTACAGCTTCACTTGTTTTATTTCCCAACCTGGCTATGGCAGAACTATTTTACTCAGCCACCTGGCCGAAAAATTTCTTACCAGTGATCTTCCGGAGTACAAAGACTCTACCCTGCTTTTCATTACAGCCTATAGTTTTTTTAACAAAGACCATATATCTCCAAATTTTGAAGATCAATTAAAGTTGCAATTGGGAATTCATCCTAAGGACAGTCTAGTTAGCTACATTAAGCAAAATTATAATGCCTCAGGGGGGAAATTCGTAATCTTTCTTGATGGCTTTTCGGAATTAGTGGTCAAGGCCGATCTTAAAAAACAGCTGTTCGAAAGCATCATTAATTTTATATGCAATATTGAAGATAATGAATGTATTAAATTGGTGATGAGTATGAGATCCACCACTTGGATCAAATTTTATGATCGCATAAGGCATTCCGCATACTTAAAAACGAAGTGGTTTCCTGGAAATTACTTTAATGTTAACGACGTTTCAAATGTACCTCCGCTTACAGAAAAAGAAGTTGATTTAATTCTAACAAAAATTAACAAAATCGATCCGAAAGGAATCAATTCAAAACTTAAGGCTCAATTAAAATTTCCATTTCATATTCAGCTCTATTACCAGTTAAAAGAGGAAGATCCTTACTTTAACTATTCTACAAATATCACTTTCTATGAGTTAATATCTCGTTTTATTCAAGACAAGATATACAGATCGAATTATTATACTGAAAAAATCCTTTTCCTAAAGAAAATAATTCAGTTAACAGATTATGGAAAAAAAGGCAATTCTGTACCAAAAGATGACCTTATAAGTGAATTGTCGGCATTCAAAAATGCATACATGGAACTCTTATCGGAGGGAATACTCATGGAAGAAAAAAGCCAGCAAGAATTCCACCCACGGGAATACGTTCGTTTTATTCATCCTCATATTTTTGAGTATTTTCTATTCATTGAACTTTTAGAAAAATTTCATCTAAAGGTAGACAGTTCTTTCTTTGATTACATTAAAGAGGAATATAAGCATACCAATGCCAGGTTCCAGCTCCTGCAGTGGACGATCAGATTTATTATAAGAATTGGCGATTTTAAGTCTTTAACTAACATTTTTAATCTTGAGCTCAATAACTACGAAAAGAATTATCTAATCCTTTTTATTGCCGAGAATTTAGAATACCGGAATAAATACAGTCCTGAAACTATCAAATTATTAAGAGAGCATCAGCTTCATGATATCATAATCAAAGAGCTCATCAACTTTGATTTTATAGACTCTTGCTATAAAGAAGCAATAACAGTCCTTATCAAAGTAGTTGATACAAATGAAAATCTATTAGTATATCATTCTTTATTGGCCTTCTTCGATATTTTAAGCTTAGATACGAAACTTATTAAGGAAAGAATCGAAATATTAGCTCAATTTAAGAGTGCCAAATGGCTAATAGCTCCTCATAATATTATTTCTATGATTCATGCAAAAATCATGGGTGTATCTTCTTCTCAGGAGGAACTTACTTTCAATGATATTGAAGCACTGATTTTAATGCAAGACCCTAATGATGTAAGTCCTCAACAAGCCATTTCTTATTTACTCATTATTATTTTAGATCAGCTTTTTGAAGAAAACGCGAGCACACAGCACCTTATTAATGCAATTTCCACTCAGCATGCTAAAGCCCTTTCGAAAAGAGCACCTATGGCAATTTTTTTAATGGCAATTTTTGCCCTTGTGAGCTCAAGAATAAATCCTGATAAAAATACGGATAGATTAGAATCGATTCTAGTTTCATTAGCAGATAATAAATCCAGATTTAGGATCACAAAATATACTGAATCAATCATCAAATTAACGCAAGCTTATCAAGCTAAAAACAGAAGAGAGTACACAATGGCTTTCAATTACTGTAATGAATGTTTGGAGCTATTTAAGAGAAATCAGCTGAACATGAATTCCTTAAGTGTATACAATCTTATTATTGAGATTTTTACTGCGCTTAAAGATCCTGTAAAAGTTAACGAATATAAATACGAACGTCTCTGCTTTATGGAAGATAATAGTATATCTCACCATTTATTCGTTTTGCCAAATGAAACAAAAAGATTTTAGAAATGCTACCAATCAGTAATTAAAGACTGGTAGCATCTTCTTATATTATTTTTTATATTCAGAGGCAAGTTTTAATGCATTATATGCATTCACTATCCCCCCTGTAACACAAAGGTCTGAGAACGGTACGGTTTTGGTCGTATCATCATTGTCCTTAATCGTAACGTTTTGTTCTACCTTAACAACTGATTTCATAATGATATCTTTGACCTCAATTGCGGTTAATTTAGGATAGTACGAACGAATTAACCCAGCTAAACCAGCCACTACTGGAGAAGCCATACTTGTTCCATTTAGTTTTTCATATTTAGAACCAGGTACAGTAGAGTTTATATTTACTCCAGGAGCAAAAACATCAACCGTATTTTTTCCGTAATTCGAAAAACTAGCTTTTATGGTTTCATCATTTGCTGGTCCAGATGCTCCCACTGTAATCCATGAGGTGGCTGTTCCTCCATTTTCGTAATTTGGATTTGGATAATTTTTAGCTACTTCCAGATTTTCATTATCATTCCCTGCTGCATGTACAATTAGAACGTCCTTAGAAACGGCATACTTAACGGCTTCATCAACAATTGCCTTATCCCATGAATAAGATTTACCAAAGCTCATATTTATAACTTTCGCTCCATTGTCCGCCGCATAACGGATTGAATTTGCAACATCTTTATCGCGTTCGTCTCCATTTGGGGTACTACGAACAGCCATAATTGCTACATTATCGGCTATACCGTCAATACCTAAATCATTATTTCTAACCGCACCAATAATACCCGCAACGTGAGATCCATGTCTGGCGTCTGGTCCAGCTACGTCATTATTCCCATAGAACTTCTCCTTGCTATTATTAGGATCATCACCAACTATAGATCTTGGATCATAATCAAGATTTAAATTATAATCAACCTGCGATTTAAAATGTTCATAACCTGCCAATATCTGAGCATTATAAAACTCATCGAAGGTCGTATTTTTTAGTTGTTGCAATAATATTCTCTGAATGTTTGTTTCGATATCAGAAGAGGGTTTAAAGGCTTGAATATCTTCAACAGTAGGCTTATCTTTCCCTAACTTCTTTACTAAATCATCAATGGCAGATTTAATAGCCGAATAATTCTCTAATCCTTCCTTTGCTTCAGCTAACTCTTTGTCAAGTTCTGCTTTGTTCTTCTGATATGCCTCAAAAGCAGTTAGATCACTTGCGGGAACTGAAGTTGCATCTGCTTTACCAAATTTAGCACTATCTCTTCGCACCAATCTGGTCAACTCTAATGTTTCATAGTTGATTGATCCCTTGTTAGAGCCTAAAAAGTTCCAGCCATTTATATCATCAACGTAACCGTTCTTATCGTCATCCTTGCCATTACCGGCCTTTTCCTTTTTATTTATCCAGATTACTGATTTCAGATCCTCGTGATTAATATCAACCCCACCATCTAAAACAGCAACAATTACTTTTGTAGATTTCTTACCTTTCAATAATTCAGTATATGCCCTTTGCGTACTAATTCCAAATGTAGAATCTGCTTTAAGATCCAGGTTTTGCCAATTGGGCTTTTGAGCGAACGACATAAAAGGAATAATCATCAATAAAGACATTCCAAGCATCCGACTAGAAAAATTACTCATGTTCTTTTTAATCATATATATAAGTTTTAAAACAAAGTTAATTAAATAAAAGTTCAGGGTATTAATAACAAATGTGTGATTATCACCCGATATAACGAGAAAACCAGATATTTCATATCTGGTTTTCTAAAATAACAAAAGCAAAATGTATTCCAATCTTAAGAGAATACTATAATTGAATCGTCATGACTTAAGAAACAATGTTTTCGTCAGTCTCTCGAGCGATCACATCAGCTATGGAAGTCTGTGCCAGTACGTTCAATGTGGCATTTCTTACATCTATAAATGTTTTTCTAATACCACAAGTTACTTCATCATGGCACTCATCACATTTGCGATAAAACTTCAAACTTGCACATGGCACCATTGCTATTGGTCCATCAGTAATGCGCAGGATATCAGCAAGAAATATATCTTGGGGGTCTTTATTTAAACTGTAGCCACCTCCGGCACCTTTTTTACTATAAAGGTATCCTGCATTACGCATATCTAACAGGATCTGTTCCAAAAATTTTCTCGGAATCATTTCCTGTTCAGCTAATCTGACTATTTGCATTGGAGGGTTACCGGTGTTCTTACCAAGAGCAACCAGTGCTTTTATCGCATATTTCGTTTTCTTAGACAGCATATAACAAAGCTAAGAAAAGATATAAGTATAGTAAAGCTTCATCAAAGATAATTTAACTAAATAGTTAACAAATTGTGTTTTTATAGTATAATCTATGGTTTTTGCCGAACATTATTTTAAGTCCTNCCTGCTGATTCCCTAAGGAATAATCATTTGTCATTCANGTAAACTAACGGCAAAGCCAACAAAGGTCTATGNAAAGCAATAAATTCATTAAATCTAAAATCTGCACCCTGTTTTAATNACGCCTATTAAAACAAAACACATTTCTAAATTTTCAATNTANATTGAAAATTTAGAAAATCTATTTGAATATTTTAAAAATAGACCCCCAGAACCAACTCTCCTCCGCCTTTAACATTGTTTCCAGAGTCTTATTTACATTTTTTGCGAGTTTATTTATATCCTTTACTGAACTTCTAAATGTCTTATAATTTCGATCCTTATCATCGCCCTTCACTTCAGATAACTCGTTTAAAAGTTTAATTATAGGATCCAACTCACGCTTTTTTCTTTCTTTAGCCACTTGCCTGGCAATGTTCCATGTATCCTTGTCTGCATAAAAATATTCTTTACGCTCACCAGATTTATGCTGTTTCTCTACAAGCCCCCATCCAATTAAATCTCTTAAATTCATATTGGTATTTCCTCTGGAGATAGTAAGTTCTTCCATAATCTCTTCAGTGGTTAATGCTTCAGGTGAAATAAGAAGTAAAGCATGAATCTGAGCCATAGTCCTATTAATCCCCCATTCAGAGCCCAATTTACCCCAGGCTTCAATAAATTTCAATCTTCCTTCTGATAATTCCATACTCAAAAATAGATTTAAATATCAAAAGTTCAAAAATTACTGAAAGTTTAAATAACCACAAAAACAAACCACCTTTCTGCTTAAAATATCAACTTATAGATTAAAACGAGAGTTAGGTCGCAAAAAGTCAACTGTTAGCAATTTGTGTCGAATAAAAGCCAAATTTCGTCTGGCTTTTGTATTTTTGCTAATATTTACCTGCTTAATCCCTATGGCGAAAATACTCATTATTGAAGACGATTTAACTTTCTCTCAGATACTAGAGGGCTTTTTAACAAAGCATGGGCACGAGCCATTAGCTATAAACGAAGTAAAAAAAAGCTTCCAAATACTGGAAAAACAAACCTTCGATTTACTTTTAGTCGACTATCGTTTACCTGATGGAACAGGTCTGGATGTATTGGCCCATCTTCGGGAAAAGGGTTCGCTACAGCCAATTATCATCATGACGAGTTTTAATGATGTAAGAACTGCTGTGAAATCTATTCAGCTTAGCGCCTTCGATTACATTACTAAACCAGTCAATCCAGAGGAATTGTTAATGATTATCAATAATGCTTTGGGTAAAAAAGAGTCAGAAAGCACAACCGATTCGGTAGAGCACACAGATGCAATAAAAGGTAAAAGTGCGATTGCTGACAAGTTATATGAACATATAAACCTGGTTGCACCCACAGATATGTCTGTCATTATTCAAGGAGAAAGTGGAACCGGTAAAGAATATGCTGCAAGGGCCTTGCACATGCAAAGCAAGCGCAAAAACAAGCCTTTCATAGCAATAGATTGTGGCGCGCTTTCCAAAGATCTTGCAGCCAGTGAGCTCTTTGGTCATGCAAAAGGAGCATTTACCGGAGCATTGAATGATAAAAAGGGTCAATTTGAAATAGCCAGTGGAGGAACTCTCTTTCTAGATGAGGTTGGAAATCTAAGTTATGAGGTTCAGGTAAAACTACTCCGGGCGCTTCAGGAGAGAACAATACAGCCTGTTGGAAGCACTAAAACCATCAAAGTTGATGTCCGCATTATTACAGCTACAAACGACGATCTGAAAGCAAGTGTAAGCAATGGATCATTCAGAGAAGATTTATACCATCGTCTTAATGAATTTAAAATTCATCTCCCGGCATTAAGAGATCGCGGAAAAGACCTGGAGCTTTTTATCAATCATTTCATTAAGTTATCAAATGCTGAACTACAGCGGAATGTCTCAAATATATCTTCCCCTGCAAAGGAATTATTGCTTCAGTACGACTGGCCGGGAAACTTAAGAGAGCTTAAAAACGTAATTAAGCGAATGGTATTGTTAACTCCAAACGAGACTGCCGAAGTAGATTCCTTACCGGAAGAAATGATTGTTGCTATTAATCAAACCCCTAAACCTAGCGGGTCAGACCTTAAGGCAATTAATGAAGTCAATGAAAAGGCACTTATAATGGAAACACTGGTAAAGGTGAAGTACAATAAATCAAAGGCAGCCAAATTGCTTAATATCGATAGAAAAACGCTGTACAGCAAAATGGAACGTTACGAAATTGAATAATCGGGCTTTTTCAATTCTTCATCAATTTTGTCTAAAAGTCCACTCAGTTTTTCAAGCAATAACATTATTTCACCTTTTAAAGGCTCATCCAGCTGTACGCTATTATTCAATTTCAATTCGCACTCCCTATATTCCTTTGCCAAATCCTTAGAGCCAATCTGAGCTATTCTCCCAGCCAATCTATGTGTCAGCAAACGCAATACGACCAAATCATTTTCTGCTGTTGCCAGTCTAATTTCATCACCATCAGTCTGGCAATCTTCTTTAAATCTCAAAAGAATTTTATTCAACTGCTCCGTATCGCCATAAGTCATTTTTTTTAATGACGACAAGTCAAGTTCTAGCTCATGCAATAAAGGCTCGCTATGGCCAGGATGCTCAAGAAGTGCCGCTAAAAGTTCTGCCTCTCTAAACGGCTTCATTACAATACCATCAAAACCATTCTCTAATAAAAAGGCACGTTCATCAGGCAAAACCTGAGCAGTAATGGCATATATATTTACATCATTCCCCACCTTCTCTCTCAAAAGTTTACACAGCTTTATACCATCCATTTCGGGCATTCGCATATCCATTAAAACATAACTAACGGTCTTGTCCCATTCTGCATTTAATAACTGGGTTGGAGAGTTAAAACTCCTATAACTTATACCATTCTTTTTAAAGATAATCTCACATAAATCCAGGATTAACTGATCATCGTCAACAATCCATACTTTATGATGCGACAATGGTTCGTACACCGAGAGCTGAGTATTGTCAACCTCTGGTTCATTGGCATAAGTAAAAGTCAGGTACACAGTAAAAGCACTTCCTTCATTTACCTTACTTTTAACATAAATTCTCCCTCCCTGATTCTCAACAAGCGATTTTATAATCGTTAATCCCAGCCCTGTCCCGGTACTATTTACCACTTCACTTTCAATGGTGTTAATCTGCTCAAATTCGTTAAAAATCACCTTGCCATCTTCTTCGGAAAGTCCAATACCCGTATCTTTTACAATGAATGTAAAATGGACATTTTCATTTTGTCTTTTGTAAAATGCTGAAAGCACAATCTCTCCCGTTTGAGTAAATTTAACTGCATTTCCCAATAGGTTATAAAGGATTTGTTTTAATCTAAAAGGATCTCCATAAATATATTTAAGTCCCTTCAAATCAAAGTCAGCAACCATTTTCAACGACTTAGCCTCAGCCTGTGGTCTCATTACAGAAATAACTTCAGCTAAAAGTTGCCCCACGTCAAACACTTTGTTAGAGAAAGTGAACTTACCTGATATAATTCTGTTATAATCCAGCACTTCGTTAACAATTTGCAACAAATGTTCCGACGAGTGATAAATAGCATCAATATCTTTAGACTGTGGATATTCTTGCTGCTTAATCAGCTCGGCGTAACCAATTATTGATTGAAGCGGCGTTCTAATCTCATGACTCATATTCGAAAGAAAACGTTGTTTGGCCCTTCCATGATACTCTGCTTCATCCTTTGCCAATTCAAGCTCATTCCTATATCGCCCACTTCGGGTAATATCCGTTAAAATAAGATATAGCAGCACTCCTGTCAACACCAGAAAAACAAGCATAATTAATGAGATTGTATTGATTCCGGTGTTTACAACCTTTTTTGCTTGAATCCCGTTTACTTCTATTTGGCTTACCACTTCGCTTTCAACCTTTCTTAAAACGTCTAACATCTGACTAATTAGTACACTGTTGGCATTGGCAAGTACAGCTTCTCTATTTAAAAAACTAGCATTCTTTTGTTTTTGATCATCTTCAATAATCTTCAATGATTTCTTCAAATCACTAGCCATTTTCTCTTCAGCAGATAACGCTATCGTATCTCTTTTTACCTTTTCTTCACTTACAATTCTTATGGAGTTATCATTCTCACTTTTCTTTCTACCAAAAAGTTTCCCAAAAAAGCTTCTTGGCTTATCCTCATTAGGATAAATAGTTGTTGTAGATGTCTTTTCTTCAGTAGCAAGAATGGTACTGTCTGCCTGCTCAGCACTTTTAGAAACTATATCATTAATATTTTGAACCTGCGCTGAAAACGACTTGTTATTTACCAAACGCTCCCTGACTTTTAAATAGTTAATAAACTGTTTATCACGCTCGCTCAACAGCCTCTTTATAGTAGCTATTCGATCCAATTGAATAGAATCATTAGCATATAAAAACCCTAAACTATCTAAAATAGATCTTAGCTGTCGCGATTCTTTAAACAGCTTTCTATAGTTCCCCGGATCATTGAAGGCTTGTTTCTTTTGCAATTGATCAAGACTACTAATCTTCCTCGAAATAACATTCACAATCCTTAATCGCTCACTGGGAGCAGAGATATTCTCAACAGTATTTAGCATTTCCTTAAATGCTACTCTACTCACTCCCCACGCCATAAAAAGAGCAAAACACGCCAAGAGTAAAGCTATTATAACCTTACCCTTTATCGATTTCATGAAACTCTTTCTGGGGGAACTATTCATCTTAACTTTTTAATTATAACGCCAGTACTACGTAGGTATTTCCGCTTCGTATTCACATTTTACTAACTACAAGTATTATTCCATTTAAGCCAAGACAATATAACCGATCTAAAAAACAAAATAATTCATGCCAGTTTGGCTGAGTAATTGGCCAAAAAAATTCAACAATTAATATCGAATTTTAATTCTCCTATTCAAACCAAATATGAAAAAATTACTGGCATTCACGTTTGTGCCGCTACTATTAATACTTTCACAAGCAAAGGCTCTAAAAAGGACAGCTATTGAAATTACAATAGCTAAAGACGCCACTCATGTAGCTCTTATTAAAGCCGATACGGTTGTTGTTATTACCGGAAGCACATATTTATTCACAGTTGACACACCAGAGGATAAGGGATTAATTTCTACCAGCACAACCGTAAACCAACTGACACGGGAAATAAAATCTAAAGATGGATCTCTGCAAACATATAGAATTACGACAAAGGATGGCAGTTCAAAAACTGAAGGAGCATTAATTACCGGCGATAAACTTGTTGTTACGTCCGGTGATAAACAAACCGAAAAAAAGTATATCATCAAACTGCAGCCTATGGCCATTGGAGGAAACCTGCAACTAGATGAACAGCAGATAACCACCAATACAAGCACAAATCTTACTTTATATTTTACAGCTGGGCAAAGAAGTCCGGATGCTACAGTAAGTATTTCCCTACCTAAAGGGATTAATGCTACCCTTGAAAACACCACTGTAAATGTTATTGGGCGGGGTGATGTAAAACTAAAGGACCTTAGCAAACAGTCCATAGGGCGCACTGGCAATCACTACTCTTACTCAAAGGTTGGGAGCATTACAATAACATCAACTCTAAAAGGACAAATTCTTAACTTTAAGCATCTCGATTTAAGGCCAGCAAACGGAGCCGACCTCAAAATTGTCATTTCTAATGTGAACTTACCTGTAGCAGATAAATATCTTTTCAAAGCTAGCTATACGACGTCTAAACCTGAAATTCTTAAAAGTCCGGGCATAGGTTCCGAAATTGTAATACTAACTGCAACCAAAACCATTTCTGACTTCAAAAGAGTGCTTAAAAAGGACATTCGATATAAAGAATTACCCTCAACATATACCAATGCTACTTTTAAATGGGGATCCAATAAAAAACCCAGGAATATTCAAGTCATGCAGTCCCTCGACAAAGGAAAGAACTGGATTAAGGCATCGGCAAGTATAGATCAAAAAAAATCCACTGCGACGATATCAAATTTAGTCCCTAATAAATTATACACTTTCCGATTATTAATTACTACAGGCGCCAAAAAAGATACCTCCAACTCGGCTTACTTCTATTCGGGCAAAATGGACATAAAAGACTTCGGAGTAACTGCTGATGGAAAAGAAGATAACACTGAATCGATCAATAAAGCCATAGCATACCTAAATAAAATTGGTGGTGGCACACTTCTATTCTCTCAAGGAACCTATAATGTACGCACCGTTCATTTAAAAAGTAACGTTTATTTGTACATAGATAAAAATGCAACCATTAAGGCCATAAAAGGAGCTGATGCTCCTGAATCTACCTGGTTTAGTGACAAAAAATATAGATCTGGCCTATCTCCTACTGATCCTGGACCATATGCAGATCCGGAAAACTACATGACAAAACAGGATGTGGGACATCATTATTTCAGAAATGCTATGTTTTTTGGCGAAAGGCTAGACAATGTAAAAATTATTGGTAATGGCTTAATTACCGGAAATGGACATCTTGTAAATGGCGATAACGTAATGAAGAACGCGCCAGACAATAGAGCCGACAAAATGTTTACCCTAAAACTATGCACAAACCTTGAGATTGGAGGCATTCATCGAGAAGAAGATCTGTGGTATGATGCGGAGAAAGACGAACCATATTATATTGGAAACAATGGATCAAAAATATTTGATCACGACAATATGTTAAAAATTGATCGCGGCGGTCATTTCGTACTACTCGCTACGGGCACCGACAATATCAATGTACATAACACCTATTTTGCAAAGGACAGCCAATCTAATGCCCGAGACATCTATGATTTTATGGGCTGCAATAACGTTACGGCTACCAATATCTATTCAAAAGTAAGTTCCGATGACATCATAAAGCCAGGCTCAGATTGCTCACTCGGCTTCACCAGACCGGCTAGAAACTATAAAGTTCGTAATATCATTGGCGACACAAATTGTAATCTTTTCCAGGTAGGATCTGAAACAGCTGATGACATTAAAGACATTTGTGTTGATAACATTTATGTTCTTGGGGCCAACAAAGCGGGCTTTTCCATATCAACTAATGATGGCGCGCACATTAGTGATATTCATTTAAATTGCGGGCATACAGGCAAGCTACATTCCAGGTCAAAGATGTACAGAACCAGGGCTCCTTTCTTTATTTCTATATCAAATCGTGCACGTATTCTTGGGGCAACAATTGGCAGATACGTATTTACGGAAAATGGTGTTAAGCACGACGAATTACTTGTAAAAAATGTAAACATAGGAAAGGTAGAGAACATTATTCTTAATGGAATAGACGTATCAGAAGTATATGGTGGAAGTTCTTATGGCGGAAAAAATGGCCGTTGGAAAGCATACGATGGCTCCCAAAAAAAAGCAACTCCAATTATTGCGGGATATAAACTTCCGGATACAGATTCAGTTAAAGGGGGGCTCAATTTTAAACTTCCGAATGGTCAGCATACAGGCTACATTACCAACATTCAATTCAATGATGTTCATATATTAGTTAAAGGAGGTAATTTAGCATCCGACACCTCAAACCTTGCACCTGAGCTTGGCGTAGGGCAATACAATGTTGCAAATCTTAATGTACAGCCGTCATATGGCCTCTGGGCTCGCCATGTAAAAGGTCTAGAAGTAACCAAGAGTACTTTTAACTACGAAACCAGAGATAGCAGGTACGCCATTTTTCTGGATGATGTTTTGGACGCGAAAATATCATCTGTAAAAGTAGTCCGGGCAAAAGACAATAACCATATTATAAAACTCAAAAATTCATCAGATATAGCTNTTNNAGATATACTATACTACAANGACNCATGGGAGAATTCACCGGCAAAACTCCCAAACATCCACTCAAAAAAATCCAATGAAAATGGCCAATATCCGTAAAAACATTAATTTTCAGTTTACACAGCCATTTCTCTGTTGTATTTACTACGATACTGAATTGGCGACAAACCCGTAATTCTTTTAAAAGTTGTACGGAAAGCCTTGTTGTCGGTATACCCTACTTTATACATCACCTCGTTAATATTTTCACGCGAAGATTCTAAACTAATTTTAGCAGCTTCCATTTTTACCCTTTGGATATATTCTACAATGGTATTAGAAGTTGCTTTTTTAAATCTCCGCTCCAGATTTCTTCTGCCAATTGCCTGCATCGAAGCCAATTGATCAATAGTTATTTTCTCCTGAAAATTATTCTCTATAAATTCCTGGATCTTCTTAACCGATTCATCTTCGTGCTCTTTTTGTCCTTGAAATATCGTAAACGACAGCTGGCTTTCACGATCAAGCTCTATAGCAAAAACTTTAGCAGAAAGAACGGCAATCTCACGACCTGCATATTTCTCAATCAGGTACAGGATAAGATTAAGGTAAGAAAAAGCCCCACCACTTGAATAAATTCCATGCTCGTCTGTAATGATTTTCTCAGTAACAAGGCTGACATCAGGGAACATTCTCCTAAAATCATTCTCGGCCAACCAGTGAGTAGCACACTTCTTTCCTTTCAATAAACCAGTAGAGGCCAATAAAAATGCACCAAGGCATAAACTTGCAATTTCTGCTCCCTCTTTATACTGTTTTACGATCCAAGGGATGAAATCTTTATTCTTTTCTATAGCTCCGCTTATTTCCCCATCAATAGCAGGTATTATGATAAGGTCTGTTTTTTCTATATCCCCAATCAAAAGATCTGTATTCACAGTAAACAATCCTCCGCTAACAGGTGTCTCCTTAGTTAAACCTACTAATTGCACTTTAAATAAAGGTGGCTGGCCTTTCGCTTTAAAAAACTCATTCACCTGACTAAACAATTGACGGGATCCTTCAAGGCTCCCCAAAATAGCCCCCTTGGGAACCAGGATAGATATATGTTTCATATTCTAAAATTAATGATATGTTTTGTCATAATCAACCCCCTAATATTGACGCATTTACACCCCCTAAGTACCTATTTTTATCATACCACACCATTTTTATTAATCAGGTTAAAAAATGGGCAATCTCGAAATTTCACATAATTAAAAATTCCTTTAAAAAAGTTCGGGAAAATCAGACAAATATGTACCTTAACAAAACCATTTATAAACACCAAAAAAACGTTTAGCAACAGAATGATAGGGATTTCTGAGCTAATGCAAATACCTGAATAAAAGAACTTCCTTAGGAAAAGGCCATGTTAAATAAATGTTAACCGGAATTAACTAAAATATAATAAAAGCAAATCAAGTAAGTAGCTAATTTTGTTGCATAATGGCGAATAGAAGTTTACCAGATCATGAATTGTTACAAAGATGCCGGGAAGGAAATACCCGTGCATTTGACTTGCTATTTGAACGATATTTTAACAAGTTAAATCTTTTTGCCCTAAAATACATTCGCCAACAATCTATAACGGAAGAACTCATAATGGATCTGATGTTAAAGGTTTGGGAGAAAAAAGACAGCTTCCAGGAGGAGGGTTCTTTGGGCCCTTACCTCTTTAAAGCACTCAAAAATTCTATGATTGACTACTTCCGGAAAAAGGAGCTCTCCACAACCCCAATTTGTAAGTTAATAGAAGATTCTTTCACTCAGGATACAACTAATGAAGCGGTTTCTTATAATGAACTTCAAAAAATCTATCTTGACCATCTTAATCAGTTAAGTCCTCAAAGAAAGCTTGTTTTTGAAATGAGCAGACACGAGAACCTTAGCTACCGCCAAATTGCCACCAACTTAAACCTATCTGTAAAAACAGTAGAAAGTCACGTTTCTGCGGCCCTTCTTTTTCTCAGAAAAAAAATGAGAAGTCATGTAAACCTTATCCTTACAATCATCACTATTCATTTTTTATAGCTGAAAATCAGTTAATTATAAAAAATATCTATTTTACATTCAGGGTATTTTTCCTTTTTTACGTATTCACTAATGAAGGCCCAAATAGCAAACCAAATTGAACAAATTATTACTTAAAAAGTATTTAAATAACACCTGCACAGATCAAGAACTGGAGCAAGTAAAGCAATTCCTGAAACAACCGGAATCGGAAGAGCTATTTCGTGAAGTTCTTGATGAAGCCTGGCAGGAGATGGAAGAGCCTGAATTGAATATTCATGCAATGGCAACCTACCGCCAGCAATTGATGCAAAAGGTTCAAAACAATAATGAAAATATTCCTGAAACAAGCAAACTCTGGCCAACAACATGGATTAAATATGCAGCAATCCTAGTTCTTCCGCTTATGTTTGGCCTTTACCAACTTTCAAAAAATAAAAAAGAAATAAGTGCTAAGGTTGCTATTATAGAATCTTATAATCCAAAAGGTCAGCGTTCAATAGTATCCCTATCAGATGGAACAGTAATCTATCTTGGCTCAAATAGTAAAATATGCTACCCTAAAACATTCTCTAATGTCAGAGAAATCGAACTAATAGGCGAGGCATTTTTTAAAGTAAAAAGAGATCCGGCCAGACCGTTTATAATTCATACCAATAATATTCAAACTAAGGTTCTTGGCACATCTTTCAAAATAGAAGCATTCAGGGGAAATCCGGTTGAAGTAAGCGTGGCAACAGGAAAAGTTAGCGTGGATAGACAGGCCGACCCTACCAAAAAACAATTAACCTCAGTTGCCGTTCTTACCCCGGGCAACCTTGTAAATTGGGACGAAAAAACAAAAAAAGCAACCTTAGCTAAAATCTCGACTCAGGAACTTGAACAATGGAAAGATGGAAATCTTACATTCAACAATCAACGTTTAGCAGATGTTGTCGCGGTACTAGAACGTTGCTACAATGTAAAGATCCATATCTCCTCAGATGCGCTGTCTAATTATCGTATAAATACCACCTGCTCTTTAAACGAATCTATAACTAAAATTATGGACATTATGGGTAAAGCGGCAAGTTTTAAATATAAGCTGCAAGGCGATCAGATTATAATTTCTAACTAATTAAAAATCAAACTATGTAAACAGAAAAAGCTACCAAAAAAAACGCCCTGTTAAACAGGGCGAATTCACTAGAAATCCATTTAGTCATTGGTTTACGAGGCCTCAAGACTTAAAGGATTCGCATCTGAGTAAAACCTCAGAAGGCTAACAGATTTATTACCCCATTTTCTTTGGGAAAAAACCTACTAAACAAACAAAAATATGCAAAAAGGATTGTACCTCCACCCATGTATCAGATTTATTATGAAGATATCTGCAATCACACTAATTGTACAACTTACCCTAACAGGAATGTTGTTTGCAAACAGCGCCAATAGTCAGGATTTGAACAAGATACAGTTAAACCTAAAACTTAAAAATGCAGGTTTAAAAGAATGCTTCCAAACCCTGCAGGAACAAACTGGCGTAAAGTTCTCTTTTGGAGAAGCATTAATTAAAAGAAATGAAAAAAAAACCAGCATTAGTGCGCGTCAAATCTCAATGGAAACGGCCCTTAAGCTGATCCTTGATCAAACCAATCTAAGGTATACCCAAATTGGTAACAACCTAGTCATCGATGAGAAACCTGCACCTCCCAAACCTGCCACACCACCTGTTGAAAGAGTTGCCACAGGTACAGTAACCGCTGATGATGTCGAGGGTCCGTTACCTGGGGTTACGGTCCAGCTAAAAGGGACAAATAAAAGAACGGTAACCACCTCTGCGGGAAAGTATAGTATTGCCGTTGACAACGATCAGTCTGTCCTGATTTTTAGCTACATGGGTTATCTCTCACAAGAGGTTACTGTGGGCAATGCTACAGTTCTTAACATTGTGCTCAAAACAGACAGGAAGTCTTTAGGCGAGATCGTAGTTATTGGCTATGGAACAGCAAAGAAACAAGATCTTTCATCTGCTGTATCAACTGTGCCCGATATTGATAAGGCAAAAGATCGTCCAGTTTTAAGCGTTGGCGCCATGCTTCAGGGAAAAGTCCCTGGTGTTACCGCCATAAATAATGGTGGTCATCCTAACGGCACCCCTTCAATAACAATCAGAGGAACCGGTTCAAGAGACAATACAAGCAATGTTTTATTCGTTGTAGACGGTGTTCCCGGAGCACCTTATAACCCTGCCGACATAGAATCGATTACTATATTAAAAGACGCTGCTTCCGCAGCTATTTATGGCGCCTTTTCTGGTTCAGGAGGAGTAATTTTGATTACAACACGCCAAGCTTCTCAAGGCAAACCAAGTGTTGAATATAGTGGATTCACAGGTATTAAAAATGCATGGCGTCTTCCACAGTCACTTAATGCGGCCGATGAAGCAAAGGTTTCCAATCTTGCTTACACCAACGCTGGCTTAGACCCTCTTGGTGGATGGGATGCAAAACTAAACCCTTACGCTCAAGTTACCAGAACAGATTGGGTAGATGAGATATTTAGAACGGGTTTGATCCAAAGACATAATGTGAGTATCAATGCGGGGACAGAGAAATTCTCTAATCTTATTCAGGGACGCTACGAAAAAGAGGAAGGCACACTTTTAAACACTTATAATAAAAACCTTTCCCTTCGTTTTAATTCAAATTACCAATTCAATAAAAATATAAAACTGCGTCAGGAATTGTTCTGGAACAATAATGACAATCGTGGAACTGATGCTTCAAGTGGATATAGTGGCAGCATTCTCTCAGCTATTTACATGCCTAGATCTGCTACCCCATATTATGAAGATGGGACTTTTGGTGGAGTTGGCCCCAGGGATTCAAAATATCTGGGTATTCATGGTGATGCTATAAATCCTGTGGCTACTTTACTTAGAAACCAACCTTATAACAAAAGTAATGACCTCCAGTCTGTTACAGAGCTTTCTGTATCAGATGTTATAAAAGGACTAACTGTTCTTTCGCGTTTTTCTTATCGCCAAACCAATTCATTATGGAAAAACTTTGAGCCAAGAAGAACTGAACCAGGTAAACCGAACGATCAGAATACTTTAACATATTCTACAAATAAAGGATTCACCTGGATTTGGGAGAATACAGCAAATTATAGTCGTGTCTTCAACCGACATACCATTGGCGCGATGGTTTCAACTACTGCACAAGAAAATGGGGCACGTGGCTTTAGTGCAGCTGCTAAAGGTTTTGACAATGAAAAAGATTGGGCACAATTTTTTATAAATGCCTCTATTTTTGACCAAATAAAACCAACCGATTATGACTATGCTGACCGCAACATTTCATACGTAGGAAGGCTTTCTTATAGTTGGGCTGATAGATATTTCCTTACTGGAAGTTATCGTTATGACAATGCAGGGCGTTTAGCTGCAAGCAATCGTTTAAGAGGTTTCCCAGCAGCTACCGCAGCGTGGAAAATCAGTTCGGAACCATTCTTTGATCTACCAATAGTAAACCTGTTTAAGATCCGTGCTAGTTGGGGAAGGGTTGGAAATCTTGGATCTATTCCACTTTATTATGGTTATCTGCCTTTAGCTTCTGATTATACTTATCAGGTTGGTAATGGTGCTCCTCAAACCAATGCAATGTATGTTGGAAGCCGATATAATCCAGATCTTTCCTGGGAAACATCTGAACAGTATGACTTAGGGGTAGATTTAAGTCTATTAAATAACAAATTAAGTGTTACGGCCGACTATTTCAACAAACTAACATTCGACTTAATTAAAAATCAGGATACTGAATGGACAAATACTTTTGGATTTGGAGCACCGACCATAAATCAAGGTAGAATCAGAAATACGGGTTTTGAAGTTGCAGCAAACTGGAAAGACAAAGCTGGGGCTTTCGCCTATGATTTCGGGGCTAATATTGCAACCTTAAAAAACAGAGTTGATTACATCGATCAAAACCCAAATTCTTATTGGGCTTATACAGATAGCTGGAGAGGCGTATTGACCCCTTACAGGTCAGTAGTTGGTCAACCTTCTTATTCTTATTGGTTGATTAAAAACGAAGGCATTTTCCAATCGGATGCCGAGGCAAACGCATATGTTAAAGATGGCAAGAAAATCCAACCAGAAGCGAAAGCTGGAGATTTGAAATTCAGAGATTTGAACAATGATGGAAAAATCGATGATGCTGACCGCTCATACATGGGAAGCGCATTTCCAAAGTTAACATATGGATTTACTACAAACCTTGCCTGGAAGAACTTTGACTTCAGTCTGTTCCTGCAGGGGGTTAGCGGTGCAAAATTATTCCATGCATTTAAACAATCTACATTAAATGGCTCTGAACAAGGATACAATAGATGGGACAAAATTCTTGACGCATGGTCGCCAACAAACACAGGATCCGATATCCCAAAAATTTCAGCAAGCGACAAGAATAAAAACTTCCAGACTCCATCAGATTGGTATCTGGAAAGTGGAGATTATCTGCGTATAAAAAGCGTTCTTCTAGGTTACACATTCACTAAAATGCCTTTTAATGGCAGTTTAAGAGTCTTTGTTAGTGCAGACAACTTGTTAACCTTCACCGACTATTCTGGAATGGACCCTGAAGTTGGAGGTGTTGGACTTGACGGCGGTCAATACCCTTTATCACGCATATATTCACTTGGACTAAAACTTAAATTCTGATTAAATCAATAGAATCATGAAAAAGAAAATTAACTATATTTTTATAGTGCTCTTATTGTTATCTGTAAGTGCATGTAAAAAGAACTGGATAGATACTAAACCTAACGGTTCACCAACAACCGCATTTTTCTGGAAAAGTGAAGATGACATTATAAAAGCAACCGCTGCACTTTATGTACCTATGCGCTACGAATCAACCTGGGGGAGAGATCTTTTCTGGGTACAAAACGCTAGTGATGATCTTGTTGTGGGAAGAACCAAGGCAGATGCAGAAAACATTAAAAACTTTATCCCAACAGGACGAGAAGGATATTTAAGCAGTGGCTGGAATGATCTGTATTGGATGATTAACAAGGCAAATGAAGCAATAAAAAACATACCAACTGTAACCGCTGCCAGTGAATCAGTTCGCAACAGGGCCTTAGGTGAAGCATATTTTGTACGCGGCTTTGCTCATTTCTGGATCGCTTATATTTGGGGACATAAAGATCAGGGCGTTCCATTTGAGCCTGTCGAAAACCCTGAGTATGGTAAACGTATACCACCTCAATTAAAATCGGTAACCGACAACTATGCGCAGGTCATATCCGATTTACAAAAGGCATCTGAACTACTTCCACTATTTGAAACTTACGGTGACGCAGATCGTGGCAGAGCGCATAAAGCAGCTGCATGGGGATATATGGTAAAAGCATATGCTTATTGGGCGCAATATGATAAAAGTAAGTGGCAAGCTATTCCAGACCTTTGCGATAAAATCAAAAGCGAAGGTCACAGAGCCTTAATAACAGGCAAAGCAAATGGAAAAGTAAACTACCGTAGTGTATTTACGATTGATAACAACTGGAGTTCTGAATATATGTGGTCTGTTACATCAGGCGTACAGGGTGGTTCGGAATTCCCGGGTGTAATACTTGAAAACAAAGGTTGGGGCGTTTTCAATGGTTGGGGCTACTTCCAGCCAACATTGGAGCTATACAATGAGTATGAAGCGAACGATCCAAGACGTGAGGTGACCATCTTAAAATTTGGAGATAAATTCACTTTCTTCGGACAAGAAAGATCATATTATTCTACCAATAGTCTTTCAGGTTTCCAGATTAACAAATATATGGAGCCTTATAGTTATGGAACTGATGGAAATGCAGGTACAAATACTAAGATAAACCCTAGTGGCGATTATCCGACTACCATGCTTAACCTCTCTTTAATGCGCTATGCTGAGGTTCTGCTATTTAAGGCAGAAGCTTTAATAGAATTAGGGAAAAGTAGTGAGGCTGCCGCTCCTTTAAACGAGATCAGGACAAGAGTTGGATTACCTTCAATAAGCAATCCAACACTAAATGATTTAAAACATGAACGTCGCGTTGAATTAGCTTGTGAATGGACTGATCGTTTAGCCGATCTCAAAAGATGGGGAGATTTTGCAAAGATCAACGCTCCTCTTCACGGACAAAATCACTCGGATAAAACTGATCCCAATTCACCATTTACTGTAAATGAAATATGGCCAGCTCGTAATTTCAATCCGACCAAACATATGGCATGGCCAATAAATCCAGACGAAATTTCCAGAAGTAACGGTGCTTACAAACAAACCCCAGGCTGGTAAACAAGGTAATACTGAAAAGGGTGCACGATAATATCGTGCACCCTTTTGCTTTTATTAAAATCATCAGCTACCTAATCAAACCATTTGTTAGATTTACATTACTGATCTGCAAGTAGATCCAACAAATAGATCACATCAATGCTAAACGTACATAAATGCAATACCAACCATATTGCAAACAAGAACAGATTAGAATGAAAACAGAAAAACCGATCAAAAAAATTATTAAAGCGGGCCTTTTTGCGCTTTTATTAANCGCTNGNGCTAATTATTCTCAGGCTCAGGAGGCATCTNACAAAGAGCCNTCATACTCTTTATTAAACGCTCATTCTCATAACGACTATGAAAATGACATTCCTTTTCAAAGAGCTTTTCAAAAAGGATTTGGCTCTATTGAGGCCGATATTTTTCCGATAA
>Ga0065714_10064691_pt1 | contig 23432 bp, 14 predicted proteins | sample MisRhiReplicate2_FD_59101 | JGI IMG/M metagenome (GOLD analysis project Ga0065714, IMG submission 59101) | Miscanthus rhizosphere microbial communities from Kellogg Biological Station, MSU, sample Rhizosphere Soil Replicate 2: eDNA_1 v2... | ecosystem: Host-associated > Plants > Roots >... | reverse complement strand
CATGCACAGGCTCAGTTGAACGGCGCTGAAAAACCAGTGGTGCGCGAGTGTCGCCAGATCTTCCTTGCGCTCGTAGTAGTTGCCCTTGAGCCACTCAATGGGGATAGGCCCATTCAACGGCTTCGAGGTCCGCGTATGAGCCGCCTCTACGGCAGCGACGAAGGGGGTTCGCTCAAGTTCGTTGAAGTCATCGCGCTCCGCGATGCTCACTCCTGCGGTCGCCGCAGCACGGACGCACGCATCGCTGATGATGTTCTTGCTTTCACCAGAAGCTAGCGAAGCAGCGGCCGCCATCAAGTCATCCAAATTACCTTCTTCAACAAGCATCTGGACTCGCGGAATCCAAACGAACGGCCCGTTTTCAGAAACTAGCCTAGCCAGCGCTGCCGGGGTCGCGCCGATGGCACCAAGGCGCGCAAATGCTTCGATGAGGAACTGATATTCATCTGAGCCGGCGCTCGTCGAGTACCTGCTGGAGAAACGGCTCAAGCCTCTGAACCGACGAAGGGCCTCTTCACCACAAGCCTCGGCTAGGATCTTGTCGCCACGAGCACGCAGCGCCAGTCCGAGTGCAGCAAGCCGCAAGATGTCTGCCTCATGTCTAGAGGCAATAGCCTCTCGCACTACACCCTCCTCTTCAGTCAGAATCAACGTGTACGAGATCAGCCTGGCCATGTCGTCGTTCTGCATCTGGTACTGACTGCCACCGACCATCCGCGCCTTGAGGTGCTCTAGTCGATAGGCTTCAGCGAACGCGTTGGTGTCCAGCGCTGCAACCAAGGCATCGGACAGCAGCGTATCAAAGAGCGACTCTGGATATCCCTCTTCCAGGCGGAGCATGATCCAATCGCGGGTGAGGCCGGTGATGAGGTTCTTGGGATCCCCCATCCTCGCCTGAACCGTCCACAGCCAGTTCACGCGTAGCGATGTGGGCGCAGTGCTTTCCAACCAGCTTGCCACAGCAGGCATCAGTTCGTTAATGCGGTCGGAGTAGCCTGCGGTTGTACGCACAAATACCGCCAGACTTTCGTGGAAAACCTTCAGGCCTGCCGCCGATGAGTGAAGCAGATGCTCCACTTTCGCGACTTCTGGCTCCGCCGCGCCGACTTTCGCTGCGATCTCTCCGAATGCAGCCCTAGGCCAGAAAAACGAGAAGGCACATACCAGCCGCAGCGTGTCTTTGAGACTTGGAGGAAGTACTTCCCAAAGCGACGCGTAGTAAAACTTTGCATCCTTGCTTAAGTCTCCCTTCAGTTGCTCGACATCCCGCTTCGACAAGCTGCGACCGGCATGCTCAAGCTCCGCGGTAGCATAGATGACGTGCAGAGGATGGCCATTGGTCTTCATGCGAAGCGCGGTTGCAGCTTCCTGCAGTTGCGCGTCCGCACCATCCTCACCCTCGAAGCCAATCGTGAGCCTGCCTTCCTGAAACGCCTTTCGCAAATAGGACAGAACTGCGTTCTCAGACATCGCCGGAAGCGTGCGCCACTCGGCCTTGGGCGCGAAGGCAAGCAGATCCGTCGGCAACTGGGCGTCGTCCACAGGCTGGGTTCCAACGAGTAGCACCATGTTGTCTGGGCATGGGATCACTTGGGAGAACACATCGTCCAGCGGCCGTTTGTCCTGAGCGTTAATGCGCCAGACGTGGTCCAATCCGTCCAGGACAAAAACGAATGGCTTGGCCTGTTTCTTGTAGTGTGAAGCACACGCTTCAAGGAGCGAGCGCAGGTCGCCCGCTGGAGCCTGAACATCGGGATGAAACCGTTTGATCTGAGCGTCGATGGACTGCTCGACAACGTAGCTGTTCACCCGGTCGCTCCCCCGCTCCGTCGTCGAGAGGAAGTAGTGATGTCGGACCGTGGGGATCTCGCGCTCGGCAAGTGTGTCGCACAACGCGCTCAGGTATGTGCTCTTCCCACGGCCCGGCGGCCCTGTGAGCACGATCGCGCTCCCCGTAGCGCCGACAGCGTCACGGACGAACTCCCGATGAAATGTTTCGTCAGGCACCTCGTAACCCGGGGGAACAACGAAGTCCTCAGGCAAAGGTGCCGGCGGCGTCGACCGGAGGATGTTGCGGACTTGCTCCAGAGTGATCCAGCCATCCGGGGGCGGGAAATTCTTCCGCGTGGCCCAGTTCAACGCAATGTTCTTGAGGGTAGCAATACCCTCAAGAGTGCCATGCTTGCGAAGTCGTGCATCGACCTCTTGCTCCAGCGTGTCGAACCCCTTGTCGCTGTGACAAATTTGCAGTTGGCTGAAGAACGTCTGGCAGTCTTGTTCACCCCCAAGTTCGGCGATGATCTCAGAGCGCCTGGGCTCGGGGATCTTGGCGAAGGATATCTTGCCGCCGTCCAGGCAAGCTTCGATATCAGCGTCCGGCCGGCGGTTGGTCGTCAACGAGAGCAGGCCAGTACGCGCCGGGTCTAGCGCCTTGAAGGCATCGAACCACTTGCGCAGCATCGACCTCGATCGCGCCGTCTTGCCGGTTCTCTCGAGCATCCATTTCCAGCAGAGCAGATGCAAACTCGGGTCTGGGGTGAACTTGACCTGCTGGAGGTCAACTAGGCCGTTTGAGCGCTCAACAACGATGTCATCGAGCCCCGTCGGCGCGACAGACTCATCATCGCACTCAAATTTCACCCTAGTGTAGCGAGCTGGTGCATCAAGCCAGTCGCAGAGGATCCTAAGGCCTTGCCAATTCTGATACATGTAACCTGCGGCAGTGATCGCGGTTTTCTTTATGTCTTCAGACATGGGAGGACTCAACCTCGGAAGCCGTTAGGACACCATCCGCCCGTACAGCGAATTCGGTGATACGACTGAAGACAACGATACGCGGGTTATCCGTTACTACCGGGAAACGCGAGACCAACATGTGCTGAACGAACTCAATGCCCAATTTAATCCTCAGAAGATGCTCACGATTGCGCTCCTTTATCAAAGCCTTCTCATATGCTCGCACGAGTCGGCGATTGTATCGGGCAAATGCGACGGCATCTGAGTCGACACGTGCAAGGTCGACGAAGTTGTTCTTGCATTGGACATTCCAAACAATACCGTCACGCATCGACACGACGTCGAATTCCTGCCGGTTGATGCGCACAATGTCTTGGACGATGAAGCCCTGCTTCTCCAGCGCGTCCTTGACCACATCCTCAAACATGAAGCCCGCCCGAATCTGAAACCGCTTATTGCGATCGAGTATCCGTGCCCGCCAGGAGTAGGCGAATCGGCTCAGTTGCGTGACGGTAGACAAATAGTGCTCTCCTATCAAAGCCAGAGGCGCGTAACTCGAAAGACACTCCATGTACGTGTCGGCGCCACAAGTTAATGCCGCCACGAGAGACAGTGCCGCATCTTCCTCAGCAGCAACCCTGGCCAGATCTTTGGTGGAGATACGAATCCAATAGTCGTCCTCAATGAATTCCTTGGAAATGCGGCGTATTAAGGATGCAGCAACGGCGAATTCGGTCCCTCTAAGGTCGAACTCAGCGTACACGGCTTCACACAAGAGGATGTCATTTCTAAGTTCTGCGGCCGAGAATAAGCGATCAGGCGGGACCTGCTCCCTGGCCTTCAGGATCTGGCACGCTTCTGGTGAGTTGGGCATCTCGGTGATAGAGGAGCGCTCCGGCTCTAGAAACAACCCGTTTAGCATGGCCGTCTCGGCGCTGGCATCGTCCGCGATACCCAGCAGCTTCTGGGCGTCTTTGACCATCAAGGCATACTGAGCCCCCATCATCGGAGCTGCGTTGAACTCCACAATGGGCAAGAAAACGTTGAGGGCATCCTCCTTTCTTATGAGATTGGTCCCTCGACACGCTTTCGGAATGAAGTGCAGTAATCCCACGAGATGCCGTCGCCTCGACTGCATGTAGCCCATCATAGTCGCGAGAGTCTGAAAGCCACTCGCCGCCTCAGCCGGACCATGGAGCATAAACGCCATACCGATGGCAGCCCCCTGAAGGATCAACATTGTGAGTCTATCGACGAGGGGCTGCTCTAGCCGGGTCGCCAGACTCTTGCGAATGCTCTTGAGCAGAAGCATGCTCTCGGCACTCCGTATGACAGGGAAACCAAAAAGCCGCCTCTCGAATTTATCGTCATCCCAGTCAATCGCGTGTAAGTTGATCAGCTCCTCGACAGCACGCAACATGTCCAGCAGACAGCACATTGCCGAGCTCGCATCAAAGGGGGCTAGTGCGATGCCGACGCGCGCCTGTAGTTCAGCGAGACTGCATTCGATTTCGTCGCGGGAAAATGACTCAGTCATGTGCTGGGCTAGCTCTTGTCGATATTCCGATCTTATATTGGACTCCAGCGCAACCGTATTACGGCGGAGGGCTAGGCTTCCGCGTGGATAATAGTGACTGATCCACCCTTTTCCTGCCTCAATGTGGAGGCCAAACCATGAACACAATTGCTAGATACATTCATCAGGGTCTCGTGGGGTAGTGACATAGCGATCAAGGAAAGAGAAATCGCTCACGTCTGCGTCGTTGAACCAAAACCCGCGCCCTTCAGGTGTGCTGCCGTTCCTCCGACCTGAGCCATAGAGCGACGACGTCAAGATAGCTCGAGTAAATTCCGCCATCTTCTGCAGTTTCGCACCGTACTGGCTCACAAACCCCAAGGGGACGTTGTACCGATCTGCACTCGGCACTACCCATTGGTACGTCGCCGCGCCGAAGATGCCAGGGATCAATAAAACTTCGAAACACTCCTGCTTGGGTTGGTACGGACCTAGAAATACGCGACTGAAACCTGCATCGAGCAAATGGCGTGCGCGCTTGACGAGGCGATCCCTGTTCTCGTCTTGGCTACAGGACGCAATGGCAACGAATTCCAACGTCGTACCCAAGCTATCCTTTAGCGCGGCCTGGATGCTCTCGATAAGGTCACGAACCAGGCTGGTTCGCCCCCATAGATCGGAGTTTGGAATCGCCCAGAAGATGGCCGCTGGTCGCTCGAAGCTCGTCGGCCGCTTCGATGCTGCGAGCGCCTGACTCAGTCCGTTCAAAAGACGCGACTGACATTTGGGCATATAGGGGGCGCCGAGAAGCGCCTGGCTATTGCCAGCATCGTACACTTCTCCGTTCGCCTGGCCATGCACTTCGCGCACATACCGCCCGAAGTCGATCACTTGATCTTTGCGCAGGCCGATCCGCCCATCGGGCTTGATCAATGCCGTTCTTTCCCCGCTGGCCGGTGCCGTCAGCAGATACCGCAAGAGCAGTTCATCGTCGAATAGCTCAATAAAGATGCGAAGGTGGTTGGTCCGAGTTGAGAGGGCGGCGATCCGGTCGGATGTTAAGGTCCGAACTTGCGAGCGTAGTGACTCAGGCAGAAGTTCGAGCTGCGTATCAATCTCAAACGCGACGTTGCCCTCGACATCTACTTCGAAGTGAACAGGAAGGGGAACGCTGAACGGACGTCCAGCGCGGATCTCGTCCACTTTGTAACAAGCGTAAGCTCGCCTGTTTGCATCTTCCTGTTCAAAGCGTTCGATATCGAGGAAATGCTTGTGAAACGCGGCCTCTGCCCTATCAATTGTCTTGCCTGATGCGGGGTCGTCCGTGTTCCAATTCAGTTCCAAGGCGTTGTCCCAGTAGCTACTCGATAGTGCCTTGGGTAGTGGCGTGTAACTTAATAGCTCGAAGACGGGTCGGCTTTGCCGCTCAGCAATTCTCGTGAAGCGCGGCATTCCCTCTGATGAACCCGCGAAGCGCGATTCAGCGTAGGAGGTTAGCGAGATGCGTCCGTTGGTCTCGCCAACGAGACCTTCCTCTCGCAAGAGTTCAAGCAGATTCCGTACCTCGCTCGCAGAGAGGCCAAAATATTCCCGTAGCGCGCCAACCTCCAGAGGACCGCTCAGATGCAGCAAGCGCACCGCAAAGTCCGTCATGACGGGAACCTGGCGGTCGATGGAGACATGACAGCGGACGTTGAAAAGCTGCGCCGGAATCGCTACAGCGACGGTATTAAAACGCTCACGCATTAGAAAGGCTCCGCTTCAGTTCCTTGGATGGCACGAACGTGGCCAGTTCTTTCTCCGCGAGGCGTTCAACTTCGTCGAGCACTCTTTTCATCGGAGTTCCTGTACGAGAACGCCACATAGCCGAAGAGGTGACGATCACCAGCCGGTCCTTTGATCGAGACATGGCAACGTTGATGCGCTCTGGATCGCTCAAAAAGCCAACGTTCTCGCTAGTGTCGTTGCGCACAACCGAGAGCACGATGATGCGGTTCTCCTTGCCCTGATAGCTATCCACTGTACCAACGGAGAAGCAGTGACGAAGCCCGGACGCCCATTCAGCTTGCTCGAGCTTATCTCGGATCATGTCGCGTTGATCGGAGTACATGGCGATGACTCCGATGATGGGCTCTTGGTCGCCCTCTTGCGCCTGGACCTGCTCCAAAAAACCAGCGGAGGTTAGGATTGCTCGAACAACCTCCACGACGGCTAAGGCTTCCTGCTCGTTTACGAGCGCACCTTCGTGAGTACCAGCTGAACGGTGAAAGGCCTCGCGGCCTTGATCTTGGGTGTCGACCCACACAACCTGCGAAGCGAGGAATGCGGGCAGCTTCTCGTACTCTTTTCCTGGAGGCGCACGTCCGACCTCAAGTGCATCTGCGTAGAAGCAGTGCGATACGAGTCGGTTGATGTGCTCTGCCATACGGTACTGCACGCGTAATGTTCTTCCCACCGACTGGCCGTAATTCGATGAGAACGCGCGTTGGAAATTGTTCATTCGCCGAAAGTCTCTGCGCGGCATTCCCAGTAGGGCCGACGCTTGATCCTCAACTGCACGGGGATACGACGGCGGCAGTTGTAAGTGATCGCCCACCAATAGCACGCGCTTTCCCGCTTGCATCGCGACAACGAGTTCCATCGGCGATGCCCGTGCGGCCTCGTCGACGATGACCCAGTCGTAGGGAACTTCCGTGATGCCCAGAGCCTGCTTGCCAACGCCTACGCAGGTGCCTGCCACAATGCTGGAGCTACGCGCGAGAAAAGCGGTGTAGTTCGAGCGCGGGTTACGTAGCACCTGGGAAAACTCCGTCGAAAGACGAGCAATCTGCTCCAACCGAGCGCATTTAGCCGGGCTTGGGGAGCCGTACTGATGACCCAAGGACTCAAGTTTCTGGGCCAGCAAATCACGTAGGCTCGCTGCGTCATTGCCGGTCGATGCATGGATGCCGAACTGGCGCTCCGCGACCTCGATGAATACCCGCCTGAGTCGCCGCAGTTGCTCCTTAGCCGAGGGGTCCTTACCATCCTCGTCTATCGTGCGTACGAGGCGGTCAATGCTATGGAGCATCGGGCCAAGTGTGATGTGAAGCGTCGTCGCGGAGCGCACGTAGCCTTCTGGAAGCCCCATAGCCACGCCCGCCGCTCGAACACGATCCATGATTTCCGCGTCGAAACTCTCGCGGTAGCGCTGACGTAGCGAGTCCTCTTGGATGTTTCGAAGTCCGGGCGATACCATGGATTGAAGACCGACGCGCACCATGGGCACATCCATGCTCGATGCACGCAGCGAACCAGCCACCTTGTCCATGGCATTGTTCACGGCCTCATGTGATTGGCTGACCAGCAAAATGTTATGAGCCAGCCCTCGCGACAGCAGCAGGTGAACAAACGACGCAATAAATTTGGTCTTCCCTGTTCCTGGCGGCCCCTGCAGGAGTGAAACCGGTCCATAGGACAGAGCTGTCCGTAATGCCTCTTCCTGGGAGGAGTTCAGGTCATAATTGCTAAGGTCACCTAGGTCAATCGTGACGTGGCGCTTCGGCATTCGTTCGGTGTCCGGGTCGAAGTAGTCAACAAGCGAAGGAATGAGTCCTCCGCCCGCAAGCACGCGCTTCATCGCTGCGACCCGCCGCTCAGACGCCGCCTTTTCGAAGGTACCGCGAACGTGCAGGACGTCTCCCGCCTTCGGCGAGAAGCGCATGTTTCTGGCGCGCACCCGCATCACGTCACGTCCGAGATCGGGCGAGACCCAGCCGACGGTAAACCATCGATCGCTGCCGTCGATAGCATCCACGCCGCGCTCCATCAGTTCGATGCCTTCGCCCTCCGAGAAATCAAGTACTCCCGCTTCGCAGTCAAATGGAATGACCCACTCCTCGCTGTCCGGAGCGAATGGCTTCGCTCCGTGCCGCACCGTAATCTTCGTGACATTCATCTCATCGGTGTCGGATAGCGCGGTCCAGAGCGCTGTTGCCGATACTATTTGCGAGGGCGCGCTCCCGGACTGGCGGGCGTAGGGGTCAGCACCGAGTGCCATGATCGCTTCATTGCCATCCAGATCATCCGGAACATTCGCGCTGTAAAGCTCGTACAGCAAGCCGGCGAGCGCGGCGACGTCGGCCTCCTCCGCAAAGGTGACGTGAATCTCTCCGCTCAGAGAGAAGGCCTTGCTGCGGTGGGCGCTAACGAAATCGATGTGATCGACATCCTTAACTGCGGAGCCAAGCACAGCGTCCTCTTTCGGGTCGTACTTGATGTAGAGCTCTTGCCGCACCCCGACGATGTTGAATCGAACATGTCCAGTCTCGGCATGCCGGGTCGCGCGCACCGAGTACTCGCCATTGTTAGAGATCAGGTCTAAAGACGAAGAACTACTACGGCCGCGGCGCTTTAGGGTTGCTTTGAACGTCGAGATTGAACGCTGTTTTGGGTAAAGCTCGTCCTGCAGCGTCTCGGCCAGCAGGTCCAGCGGCGGCAGTATATCCACCAGCTCAACGGCCCGATTCACGTCGCTTCGCGTGCCCTCAAATTCCTCAGGCAACAGTGCCAGTACAAGCGTACACACTGCAAACGCGTCACGGTGAAGCGGGGATGCGCTCTCTAGAGCCGAAGGCATAGTACCAACCGTTACTCCTTCGTCTCCATCGGCGCTTAGGTCTGGTATATCTACCAACACGACCTGTGGCTGCTGTGCCTCCGCCGCCTGAGATACGATGATGTTATCCGCTTTCACATCCCCATGGGACAGTCCCAAGACGTGGAGACGCTGAACCGCATTGAGCACGGCATGCGCGACAAGCGCACGGTACCGCCCCTCTGGGTTGCTTGCTAGCCACTCGGTTAGCGTTTGCCCTTCAGCCCACCGAGTGACCAGCATCAGACCAAACATGCTTAAGCCAAAATCCAAGACTTCAGGGGAAGCATCGAACCCTGACTGCCGCATAGATCTAGCTTTCTGGAGGAAAGCGAGCAAACGAAGATTGCGCGCTAAATACTTCGGGTCGTATTTGAGCTGTGGCCAGCACTTCACTAGTACGCGCTCACCGCTCTGCTCTGACTCGTAAACCATCTTGGTGGCCGTGGACGAGATCATTCGCTTGGCCGCGAGGGTCATAGGACTGGCATCAGTCTCGTAGCCTTCGAAATCTTCGGCGCAGATGTCTGGCCCAGCATCGACGGCCAGATAAGCATTCAACGCGTCGAGCGCCTCGGAAGCGTTGCGGTAGCGCGTGTTAGGATCCAGGTCCATAGCCTTGGCGTACCAGGGGGCCAGCGCTGGGACGCTAAAAGTGACTGCGTCGTCGTAGACCGGTACATTGTCGAGCCGCTCCAATTCATGGCCTTCCAGTATCTCGTAAACCAGTACCCCCAGCAGGAAAACGTCGCGAGCAAAGGGATCAGCTGAGCGGGCCGGCGCAGCGACGCCTTCGTCTTCCGGCAGTTCGATGGATCCGGTTTCTAGCTCTAGCCGATGAACGCCTACGGTCTGTACTTCGGGGACGCGCGCTGCCGCGAAGGTAGACAGAATCACACGGGACGGTTCGAGAACCCACAGCGTGCGTTTGGTGATGTCACGATGAGCAATTCCCATTGCGTGTAGTTTCGAGAAGCGCGCCAGGATACTTTTTGCCAGTAAGCATCGGTCTTGTTCGCTCTTGTTGCTGTTTCGCTCCAAGTGCTCGGAAAGACGTTCTATACCCGTGGGAAGTCTGTAAGCCTCGACGAAGTTGGTAGTGATGTCGTCTGCCGTCGCGGAGCCGATCGGTTCTAAGAGGTCCTCATGAAGCGCGGGTGCTTGAACGCGCAGCGCCTCATTCAAGCGTAACTCACGAAGACCGATAGTCTGTCGCTCGACGTCGGACGTGCCTCCGGCGGCAAGCTCTTCAAAATTCCACTTCCGCAACAGCGCTTTAGAGCTTCGGCTTTCTTGATGCTCGGCCAAGAACTCCGACCAAATCTTGCGCGGATGTATGTAGTCCGCCTGATCCTCAATCTGCTCAAAGCCATGCAACACAGTGCGACGCTTGAGCACCAATGGGTTAGACATAGAAAAAATGGCGTTGTACTGTTGCCGGTGGGGTAAAGGGTCTGCGGACTTATAGGTCCATTTTGGGGGAATATCGGGGAAGCGAGTCTTGTAGCGTGTTGCATCGGACGCCGCATGCACGAAATCGGGGAGCATTGTGACGAAGCGACGCTGCTCGTCCGGAAAGTTGATCAACCGGCACTTTGGATGACACAACACCACCAGCGACTCAATGAAGGGTACCTTCAGGGAGGGGCTCTTCTCCTGAATGAGCTGCTTCAAAGCGCGAGCTTTGTTGTCTGTGGTATCGACAGGCGATGGCATGGGAGCGCCGCGATGGAACCACTGACCGGACGAATACGAAATGTCTCCGGACCAGTTCTTCAATTCGACGACTAGGATTCTATTGGTCGTCAATAGCAGCAGATCAATGTCCAGCGGCTGTTTGGAACCTCGCGTCACCAACCGAAATGCTGCGTACGCACCCCATTCGCGGGATAACTTCGCTTCGAGCTCGCGCAACGCAGCATGCTCGACCTCCAGAACACCCCGGGGGCTGAGATAGTTGATACGCAAAGTTAAGACCTCCCTATCCTAATTTATTTACCAGCCATCTACCCTAGACGGCTCGCCAAACTCTCGGATTGTGCCATCACGCTATCGGGTTGTGCCATCACGCATCAGAAATACTTAAGCGATCGGTGTACGGCCCAGTTGCTCCTTTGCGCACTCTATGAGTACTAGCACGCCGTAAAACTGGTTGCTTCGGTTCAGGTCGAGGATGGATTTTCTGTTACTGCTACGTAGCGGTGTGCGCGTCGTAATCTACGATGAATGGTATGAGGGCAAACCTAGTCCACAGATCAATCCGCAGAGGATGGCCGCCCGCAAGTCACTGAGATTGCTCGAGTACGCGGTATACCGGTTTGGGGCTCACGAGCACTTTCAGCTCGATGCCGAAGACATAATCATTAACTTCTATCCAGCATTTTTTTGAACGCTACTCACTGCTGCCAGTTGATCTGAGAGCTACTTCGTAAGTTGCGCGTGGTCGGTTCGTCACCCACCTCTGCTGGAAATTAGGTTACGCCCATCTTGCTGGCATTGTAGAATCAGTCGCGAAGGGGTGGGTTTTTCCTCTCGTGCAAGCGAGGGCGGTTCTGATAATTAACAGCTTCGGCTGTTGGGCCTTGCCCACTGATCCCCTAGGGGATGTTCAACGGTACTCAAACCCTCCTGCCCTTTCGCCTTTTCTATGGAGAGATGTGAGTGAAAAAGGACGGCGTCTGGTTCACCTATAAAGCACGCATTCAGGCTCTAAAGCGCCTGGAGTGGCTCGACTTTCACTCACAGCTTTTGCTGGTGTGGTACGCAATACTGAGTGCAGCACTCGGCGTGCTGACTATTAGGAACAGTGAGGTACTAGGCGCCAATACCGACATCATGGCAACCATTCTGTCGGTCGCCCTACTTGGCGTTTCACTCACTGTTACTAACCGCGACTTCCGAGCGCGCGCCGCACAAATGCGCACGAACTACCTAGAGCTGCAAAAGCTCCATCGCCGGCTCCCTGACGAATCCCAAGATCCCAATTCTCCCAGGCCCACCGATGAACAAATCGAGCGGTATGACGAGTTGCTTGCGGCCACTGAGAACCATCGTGAGATCGATGATCGAATTGCCCGCGTTTTTGCAACGGGACTCACAAGTAGATCACCTACGGCGTTCGAGAGCTTCGATGCTCTGTTATGGCTCACTTTGCGCTTTCTGATCACAGCAGTTCTTTATATTCTGCCGATAGCAGTAGGGCTTTACTCGTATTGGGCCAAGCCATGAATGCTGCCCTTAGCTTTAAGAGACGTTTCTCTCGCAAAAGCTTGCAGGAAATCTACACCGACAAGATCAAGCTATCTGGAGCAATAGGGCTGGATCGCGTGAGACCCGCGAATCTCGACAAGAATCTATCCGCCGAGCTGGATCACATCATCCAAAAGATTGGCCAATGCGCCTATCGATTCACGGCATACAAGGAAAAATTGATTCTCAAGGGTGCCTCGTCGCTTCCTAGGCAGATTTCCATCCCCACAGCTAGGGACAGAATTGTTTTAAGAGCCCTCTGTAACTGCCTCGCCGACGTATTCCCGACAGCCAAGCTAACCCTACCGCAAATCGTCATCGACGACCTCAAAGGTGCTCTCGACTCAGGCGCTTTCGCTGAATACGCAAAGATCGACCTAAAGACCTTCTACCCCAGCATTCCACACGAACTGATTACTAAAGCCACCAAAGCAAAGATCCGAAAGACAGAATTCAGGCGCCTCATAACCGACGCCCTCACCACACCCACTGTCCCGGAATCCCGAGGTGGCAGAGATGTGGATCGACCAAGTGTCGGGGTGCCACAGGGATTGGCTATCTCAAACGTCTTAGCTGAAATTGCTATGCAGGGCATCGATACCACTTTCCAGTCACGACCAGGAATTTGGTATAAGCGATATGTAGATGACATCCTGATTTTAACGCAGGAAGGTGAGGCTCAGTCCACTGCGAACGAGCTGATTGTAGCCCTTAAGGCACTCAAGCTGAAACCGCACGACTTTGGCCCGGATTCTAAATCCAAGGTCGATGACTTGACCGAGCCTTTTAGTTTTCTGGGATATCAAATCGAAGGTGGCGAAATCTTGGTTCGCCGGGAGAGCATTCTCAGATTTGAAGGCTCAATAGCAAAGATTTTCACTGCCTATCGTCATAAGCTTCAAAGCGCTCGCGGTCGCGCAGATAAAGAGCGTGCACTCGCCTATTGCCAATGGAAGCTCAATCTTCGGATCACCGGCTGTATTTTTGAGGGCAAACGCCTTGGGTGGGCTGCGTACTTTTCGCAGATAACCAGCACCTCTCAGCTCCGAGCGATAAATCACACCATCAGCAAGCTGACTCACCGCTTCTGTCCACGAGGCGAGGTTCGCCCGAAATCTCTTATCAAGACCTTCTATGAGCTGAAGCGGGGCTTAAGCGCAAACCATCGTTACATCCCTAACTTCGATGACCTGCACGTAGCTCAGAAGCGCCAGGTGCTTGAGATTTGGCTTGGCGCTGACGCCAGGCTTTTAAGCGATGCCGAGGTTGAGCGGCGGTTTGCGATCAAGATCAGTAAGGCGGTACGCGAACTGGAAGAGGATATTGCTCAAACGTCTTAGCGATTTTCAGCTCTTGGGTCTGTCATACCTGGATGACTATTGCTGCCAGCAAGGCAACCATGTACGGCAGATGACGCGATGGCGGCGGCGCCACTGACCAACGGACACAAATTTATCGGCGTACTTAAGGTATCGACAGTTCTTAGCGATTAAACTAGCTGGATGAAAAAGGTAGAGAATCATGGCTAGCGGCGAGCATTTAAAAGCGCTACTGCGCTCACACATCAAAGGAGATGACAGTCATTTCCTTGCCGTCGCTATGCAGATGGCTGCACACGAAGCGAAGCAAGGACATGGAAAGCTTGCTGAAGACTTACGCACGCTTATCGACTCTGCCCAGTCCAAGCGAAAGCCGATTCCGTCCGGACAACCGGTTCCCATTGGCCAACCCAGAGGGGAACTGAGCAATCTGCTATCTGTAGCTCTTCCGCAGACTCGTTTCTCAGAAATGATTTTGGACGACGCCACCCATGGACGGCTTGCACGCATCATCAGTGAACAACGCAACTTCGAAAAAATACGTGCGCACGGTCTTTCACCCCGCCGTAAGTTGCTGCTGGTCGGCCCACCAGGAACGGGTAAAACAATGACGGCCTCGGCACTCGCTGGAGAACTCGGCATCCCATTGTACGTCGTGCGCCTTGATAGCCTGATAACCAAGTTCATGGGTGAGACAGCAGCCAAACTTCGGCAGGTGTTCGATGCTATCCGAGACACTCGTGGGATTTACTTCTTCGACGAGTTTGACGCCATTGGATCTCAGCGTGGCCTTGCCAATGACGTTGGTGAGATTCGTCGTGTACTCAACAGCTTCTTGCAGATGATTGAGCAAGATCAGTCAAACAGCTTAATCATCGCAGCAACGAACCATCCGGAAATTCTCGACTATGCCTTGTTCCGGCGCTTTGATGATGTTATCGAGTACGGGCTACCTAATCAGGAACAGATTAAAGCCGTGCTGAGAACCCGGCTTGTTAATTTTTCGAAGTCGATAAAAAGCTGGGACAAGCTCACCACTGTAGCTAGCGGCCTGAGCTACGCGGAACTGGTTCGGGCAGCAGATGACGCAATTAAAGACGCGATCATTCATGATCGTGCTGAGGTAGACGCTAAGGACGTGGCAAAGCATCTCGAAGAACGTAAGGCTTTCCACGGAAGACAACGATTATAAGCCGGTAGAGCTTTTCGATGACGGAATCAAACGCAGGGCAGCGACGACACTTTCATTTACAACGCACAGGGCGACCAGAGCGATATCAATCAACGGCGTCCCCAACCCGCGAACCAGTCTTCCCGCCACGCGAGCGAAGAGATCATGGAGCGAAGTTGCTGAGCCAACTGGAGCAATTCAGAGTACGAATGGCGGAGGCTGTTCAACTTCAGCGCTCTGAAGGTCAGGAAGGAGGCTTTGGCTTGCAACTTGAGTTTGTAAGTGAGCCTGGTTTTGAACTGGCATTTGAGGGGTTGGCCCGAGGTCAGCAGCGAATTGAGTTGTTGAATTTGCGTTACGACGGGGCAACTCAAACGCATTTCGCGACCGTGTTCGTTCCAGATGGAAAATTAAGCGCGTTTGAAGGACTGGTAACCCAGTATCTGGACGTCAACACCAGTAAAGGCGTTCCGCGTAATACCCCTCTTCTAAACCCGATTCTTGAAATTCGAGCTGCAACTTTCAGCGCACTTTGGACTGATAGTCCTGGGGCTCTGCCAAGCTCTCCTGATGAGCCGATTTGGTGGGAGTTCTGGTTACCCGCTCGCGATAACCAAGCCGCAGTTCTTCAGCGATTCCGTACGATTGCGGAAGTGCTTGAATTCCAGATTTCACATGAAGCGCTAATCTTCCCAGAGCGAACGGTCATAAACGTGTATGGCACACAAGCAGACATCAGCTCATCCATGGCGCTGCTGAATGAGGTTGCAGAAATTCGCCGGGCCAAGGAAACGGCAGAGTTCTTCGATGCACTAAGCCCAATTGAACAACGCGAGTGGGCGGAGGAACTGCTCGGGCGTACATCAGGCGGCGATGACAAAAGTGTTCGAATCTGCCTGATTGATACCGGCGTAAATTCCGGACACCCTCTACTGAGCAATCATATTGGAATGGCAGATCTGCACACTGTTGATGCCGAATGGGGAATTCAAGATGATGTAGGCCATGGCACCGGCCTTGCTGGGATTGCCCTTTATGGCGATCTGATTGATCCACTGTCGGCACAGGGCCCGGTCTCTATTTCTCACCGAATCGAGTCCGTGAAGCTCTTACCTGGTGCCCAGGGATACCAGCGCGAATCTTATGGTTCGTTGACCATGAACGCAGTAGCCCGGCCAGAAATCATCCAACCCAACATACGACGCGTATTCAACATGGCAATCACGAGCCTTGATGATCGTGACAAAGGTCGCCCTTCAGCGTGGTCGGCAGCAGTAGATCTTCTAACTTCCGATGCTCTGGGTGGCCGCACACAGCCAAGGTTGATGATTGTTTCGGCAGGCAACGCCGACACAGAACAATACCTCCGATACCCCTTCAGTAATCAATCTGACGGCATTCATGATCCCGGCCAATCATGGAACGCGATATGCGTGGGTGCATATACCCAGAAGGTCACGCTAGATCCGTTGGTTCCGGGGGAGTCTGCTCTTGCTGCTAATGGCAGCCTCAGCCCTTACAGCACTACGTCTTGTACTTGGACCAGAACTCCTTGGCCGTTGAAACCGGATGTCGTCTTCGAGGGAGGAAATCTAGTTCGGGACACTCACGGAATTTTCAGCCATACCTCTCTTTCGCTGCTGACAACATCACATCAACCTCAAAGTCGCCTGTTCTCAACCACATGGGCCACCAGTGCCGCATCTGCATTAGCTTCTCGTATGGCTGCTCAGATCTCTTCTGCCTATCCGCAGATTTGGCCGGAGACGGTACGTGCATTAGTGGTGCATTCCGCCGAGTGGACGGAGCGGATGAAAGCCGACTTTCTGGCGGGCGATGCCAAATCGGACTATGAAGCACTGGTTCGCACCTGCGGTTTTGGTGTCCCTGATATAGGTAGAGCCCTGTGGAGCGCATCCAACTCTTTGACCTTGGTGGTGGAAGACTCTCTTCGCCCGTTCACCAGACAGGGATCCAAACCCGCAACAGCTCGTGACATGCATCTTCATTTACTTCCTTGGCCCGATCAGGAGTTGCTGAATCTCGGAAACGAGGATGTCGAGATGCGAGTAACCCTTTCTTACTTTATTGAGCCTAATCCTGGCGTGGCGGAACGTGGAATCAAAGGGCGCTATCGATATGAATCCCATGGGTTACGATTCGAGGTCAGCCGATCTGGCGAGGATGCGACAGTGTTCCGTCAACGCATCAACAAACGCGCCCGAGAAGAAGATGATGAAGCCCCCTACCTCAGTAGTCCTTCCGATTCGCGTTGGCTGATAGGCATCCGGGGTCGCCACAAGGGGTCACTCCACTCAGACATCTGGCAAGGGCCTGCCTCTGATCTGGCGGGATTGGGAATGATCGGTATTTATCCAGCGCCGGGCTGGTGGAAAACCTTAGTCAAACAGCGGCGCTTTAACGATGACGTGAGATACAGCCTCGTCGTATCGATCAAGACACAACAAACGGAAGTCGATCTGTACAACGCCGTCGACGTCGCAATCACCAATGCGACGACAATTGTAACGTGAGGTAGTGCGCGACTCATTGCGCATCGGATTGAGCTGAAGGAGCGCTGGCACCCTTTGGGCTCAACCATACTGGATAACAGAACGGCTTGCGATAAACCGCCGGCGAATCATTTAGGGTGATGAACATGGAAGGGACAGTTGAAACACAAGCCGAAGATAGGCGACGCGCGTGGAGTTACAACGGTGCAGTGGAGGCTGGCTTCGAGCCTCAATCCTATTCCTGGGAGGACGTTCCTACAGGGGCGTGGGTTGCTCGACTCGACTTTAAAATTTGGTCGAATAAAACAGCCGCCGGCTGTCTTGGATGCTACTTCACATCGCTTGTTGATGGTCGCCGGTATCAGCTATCCGCATTCCGTCCTTACAGATCGACTTCACGGCACTACTCACCGACAGACGAGGGTATTGATTTTTCACAACCTGGGCTTGATGGCCAGACCTTTTTATTGGAGGTAGGTAAATCCGCGAACGGGAAGATCAAATGGCTTTCAGCCGAGTTCCAGGAATAGCTCTAAAAGCGCCCAAGTGGGCAACAATGCGGCCGTAATGCTGCGGATTTATCTCCTCGACGTACACCTCATTTTTGAGCATAAAGCCAAGCAAACTGCCCCTTCAATACGAACTATGATGTCCCGATCTATAAAAACTCGGCAAACAAGGATGACCTAATGGCTGACTACTTCAGTGATCGTGAGCGAGGACCCCGCCCCAGAACGGAACAAAAAATAGGGCAGGTCGCATGGGTTGGCCTCGTCACAATTGTGAACGTGCTTGCCCATCAGGGGGCATTTGGACGCAGCTTCCCAGAGCGGTGCCCTGATGGAACCGACATATACAGTAACAATGATCTATCCCTGAGAAGAGCCATCGAAGCTGAACTCGACGGTTTAACTTGGCCGCTGCCGACTGAGCATAAGGTCGAAGATGACATGCTCTTCCACAAGAGTGAACCATGGCATCCAGACACATTGATTGCCCTAGATCTCGTAGAGTTTGTATGGCGCACAGTAGCTCAACCCATCACCGGCTCTTACCACAGCTATCATCGGCATTACCATCTCACCTTTGATGAAGACGTAGGGCGTAATGCATTTCGCGAAGATGTGAACCGGGTTCTCGCACGTAATGGCCTTGCCTACGAGCTCAAGTCCGACGGCAAAGTTCGGCGTATATTGCCCGCAGTGATTGGCGAGGCCTTGTCACGCCCCTACCTCCGGACCGGTGATTCAACCCTGGACGTCATGCTGGAAGAGAGCCGTATCAAATTCTCTGATCCCAGCCCTTTGATCCGCCGCGAGGCGCTAGAACGACTCTTCGATTCTTGGGAGCGGGTGAAGTCTCTCGCCCATACGGATAAGGCGAAGTCGATTACCATCATCCTAGACAACTGTGCAACCGAAACCGGGTTTCGCGCCCTACTCGAAAAAGAGGCTCGCGAGCTTACTGCGATAGCCAACAGTTATTTATTGCGTCATCACGAGGTTGGACAGGAGCCTGTGATTGATGTCCAGCACGTTGACTATTTGTTCCACCGTCTGTTTGCGATGCTTGACCTCGTCATCCGCAAGAACGCCCCTCAGTGAAGGTCACGTCGCGACGAGATTGGCCTCTTCGTGAGGGCGGCTACGCAGCTGTCTCGCGCATAAAAACACGAAATAAGTTAAATTGGGTAAGTATCTGATTTATGGACGATAAAACGCATGTAACAGTTACCAAGGCTCCAGAAATCGTGAGTGAATTTCCAAGCGCCACTGCCGTGACCGGCGAGACCTTGCAACGCGCCAGCGGGCAAGCCCAGGCCCTGCGCACTGAATTGCGCAAAGCGGTCATGGGTCAGGACCAGGTGATCGACGATGTCCTGACGGCACTGATCGCCGGTGGCCACGTGCTACTGGAAGGTGTGCCGGGGTTGGGCAAGACTTTGTTGGTACGTGCCCTGGCGCGGTGCTTCGATGGCGATTTCGCACGTATCCAGTTCACCCCGGACTTGATGCCCAGCGATGTCACCGGCCACGCCGTGTACGACCTGCACACCGAGCAGTTCAAGCTGCGCAAGGGGCCGGTGTTCACCCACCTGTTACTGGCTGACGAAATCAACCGTGCCCCGGCCAAGACCCAGGCAGCCTTGCTTGAGGCCATGCAGGAACGGCAAGTCACCCTCGAAGGCGAGGCGCTGCCCATCGGCCAACCGTTCATGGTGCTGGCAACCCAGAACCCCATTGAACAGGAAGGCACCTACCCCCTGCCGGAGGCGGAACTCGACCGTTTCATGCTCAAGGTACGCATGGACTACCCAGACGCGCAGCAGGAGCTGGACATGGTGCGCGAAGTCACGCGCTCGTCCCGGGCTGACATGCTGGATGTACACCCATTGCGCACAGTATTACAGGCCGAGGACGTGCTGCAGTTGCAGCAGATTGCCAGTGACCTGGCCCTGGACGAACACGTGCTCGACTACGCCGTACGCCTGGCACGCGCCACCCGCAGCTGGCCGGGGCTGGCCATCGGTGCCGGCCCGCGGGCCTCCATTGCCCTGGTACGTGGCGCTCGCGCTCGCGCTCTGTTGCGCGGTGGCGAATTCGTCACCCCGGATGACATCAAGGGGTGTGCCCTGGCCGTTCTGCGCCACCGTGTGCGTATCGCGCCAGAGTTGGACATCGACGGGCTGGAGGTCGACCAGGTGCTCAAGCAACTGCTCGATCAAATTCCAGCACCCCGGCAATGATTCGCTCATGAAACCGACTCGTCTGCTGTTGCACTGGCTCGGCGCATTGCTGGGCCTGGGCATTCTGTTGGGCACTGCGGCAGCGCTGCAGGTCAAGGTGCCCGACACCTTGCACTCAGTGGTGTGGGGGTTGCTCCTGGCGCTGTTGCTGCTGGCCATGCTGGATGCGGTGCGCCTGCGTCGCCGTCCCTCCCCCCGAGCGCAGCGGCAGATGCCCGGAAGCCTGGCGCTTGGACGCTGGGGCGAGGTACGCCTGGTCCTGGAGCATGACTTCCCGCAGCCATTGACAGTGCAGGTCTTCGATCATGTTCCCGACGGGTTGACCGTAGAGAACTTGCCCCAATCCATCGACCTGCGCCCCGGTGAGCGCAGCGAGCTGGGTTATCGTCTTCGCCCACTACGGCGCGGGCACTTCACGTTCAGCCGTTGTGAAATTCACCTGCCCAGCCCAATGGGACTCTGGTCAGCCCGGCGCTTTATCGAGGTGCGCGATGCCATCCGCGTCTACCCGGATTTCGCCCGGCTGTACGGTGCACAGCTGCTGGGGGTGGACAATTGGTTGAGTCAACTGGGGGTGCGTCAACGTCAACGGCGCGGACTGGGGCTGGAGTTTCATCAGTTGCGCGAGTTTCGCGACGGCGACAGCCTGCGCCAGATCGACTGGAAGGCCACGGCCCGGCAACGCACGCCAATCGCCCGTGAATATCAGGATGAGCGCGACCAACAGATCGTCTTCATGCTGGATTGCGGCCGACGCATGCGCAGCCAGGATGACGAGCTGTCCCATTTTGACCATGCCCTCAATGCCTGCCTGTTGCTCAGCTATGTAGCCTTGCGTGAAGGCGATGCCGTGGGGCTGTGCACCTTTGCCGGAGACCAGCCGCGCTATCTGGCGCCGGTCAAGGGCAGTAGTCAATTGAACCTGTTGCTCAATGCGGTCTACGACCTGGACACCACCCGTCGGACTGCCGATTACCAGGCTGCGGCAAGCCAACTGCTGGCTCGGCAAAAGCGGCGTGCATTGGTGGTTGTGGTGACTAACCTGCGGGATGAGGACGATGAGGCATTGCTGACGGCCGTCAAGCGTATCAGCCGCCAACACAGGGTGCTGGTGGCCAGCTTGCGCGAAGAAGTTCTCGATCAATTGCGCCAGGCTCCCGTGCAAACCTTGCCCGAAGCCTTGGCCTACAGCGGTACCGTCGGCTACCTCAATACCCGCGATGAACTTCACGAACGGCTCAGCGCCCAAGGCCTGTCTATATTGGACACCTTGCCATCTGAACTGGGCCCGGCCCTGGTGACACGCTACCTGGGCTGGAAGAAAGCCGGCGCGTTCTGAGGAAAGCGCCATCAAAAACAGCGCACGACCACGGTGAGGCCAACCGGCCCCCAAACCGGGTCGACAGCGCGCCGTGCCTAGGCTGAAGCCTGCAAGGGATCAAAACTGAAGTAGTGAAACAACACGTTGATCAACTGCCCATATTCCTCAGGCGCATGGAGCACCCTGAACCCGGAATCGTAGTGCTGAGGGTTGATGTCCTCATGACTCCACAGGCAAGTCGCCGTTATATCAATCGGATGGAAGTCGCCTTCAGGACCGGGAATCTTCAAGCGCAGCTCGAAGTCCACGTCGACCATCATCGGCAGTTGGCTGATTAGCATCAGCCCGTCTTCCGAGACATTGCCCAAAAACCCAATGGGCTTGTCTGTGAGGCGGTTGAATACTTGCAGAAAACAAGGTAGTTGATGCCGCTCGATCCGTCGGTCGGTAAACATGGTGAGATCGCCATCCAGTGGCCATGACTGCGGCCGTGCCAGTGATTCGGAACGGGCCAAAACCGCCCGCTCTCCCTGGATCTCGGTGCGACAACAAGCAATAGATGCCGCCAGACAGCCGCCGAGTCCGGGCCCCACATCCGTTTGCGTAGAAACTTGTACAAACGGACGTTTAAAGGATAGCCCAAGACTGGCGACGGGCCAGTAATGACATGACGAATATCATCACAAGGACGCAGGACGGGGTTGAGCGGCTCTCGCACCGGGGAAATACCCCAGTTGCTGCAGGGTGTCGAGCCTCGCGCGAGCACGGTAGGCGTACTCACTGGACGGGTATTGATTGATGATGAATTGATAGGTCTGCGCCGCGTCGACGAACAGCTTCTGCCGCTCCAGGCATTGCCCGCGCAACATCGACACTTCTGGCTGCACATAGCGTCGGGTACGACTTTCACGGTCGACCTGGGACAATTCCAGGGTGACGCGCTCACAGTCACCGACCTTGTAGGCCCGGTAGGCATTGTTCAAATGGTGGTCCATCGACCAACGGGTGCAGCCGACAACACTGACGGCCAGGGCAGCAATGAGCAAAATTCGCATGACGGTTCTCCTGTCTTGTGCAGTGTATCGACCCCTCGTCGAAAATCTTCAAGGATGTTCGTATTCAGCCGCAGCGAAAACAAGTCAATCATCGATAAGTAGTGCAAACGAACAATGACTACAACGAAAGAGCATAGTAGCCTTCCTCAGCGCTTGAACTCAGGAGTCTGTGCATGTCCGTCCGTCGTACCAAAATCGTCGCCACCCTTGGCCCGGCCAGCAACTCGCCGGAAGTCCTCGAACAGCTGATTCTGGCTGGTTTGGACGTTGCCCGTCTGAACTTCTCCCACGGCACCCCGGACGAGCACAAGGCTCGCGCCAAGCTGGTGCGTGACCTGGCCGCCAAGCACGGCCGCTTCGTCGCACTGCTGGGTGACCTGCAAGGCCCGAAGATCCGTATCGCCAAATTCGCCAACAAGCGGATCGAGCTGAAGATCGGTGACACCTTCACCTTCTCCACCAGCCACCCGCTGACCGAGGGCAACCAGCAAGTCGTGGGTATCGATTACCCGGACCTGGTCAAGGACTGCGGCGTCGGTGACGAGCTGCTGCTGGACGATGGCCGCGTGGTCATGCGCGTCGACACCGCCACCGGCACCGAGCTGATCTGCACCGTGACCATCGGCGGCCCGCTGTCCGATCACAAAGGCATCAACCGCCGTGGTGGTGGCCTGACGGCACCGGCCCTGACGGAAAAAGACAAGGCCGACATCAAGCTCGCCGCCGAAATGGAAGTGGACTACCTCGCCGTCTCCTTCCCGCGCGACGCCGCCGACATGGAATACGCCCGTAAACTGCGCGACGAAGCTGGCGGTACCGCCTGGCTGGTCGCGAAGATCGAACGCGCCGAAGCCGTGGCCGACGACGAGACCCTCGACGGCCTGATCAAGGCGTCCGACGCGGTGATGGTTGCCCGTGGCGACCTCGGCGTAGAAATCGGTGACGCCGAGCTGATCGGTATCCAGAAGAAGATCATCCTGCACGCACGCCGCCATAACAAAGCGGTGATCGTGGCGACCCAGATGATGGAGTCGATGATCCAGAACCCGATGCCGACCCGTGCCGAAGTGTCCGACGTGGCCAACGCCGTGCTCGACTACACCGACGCCGTGATGCTCTCGGCTGAAAGCGCCGCCGGCCCTTACCCGCTGGAAGCCGTGCAGGCCATGG
>Ga0065714_10064690_pt1 | contig 23452 bp, 15 predicted proteins | sample MisRhiReplicate2_FD_59101 | JGI IMG/M metagenome (GOLD analysis project Ga0065714, IMG submission 59101) | Miscanthus rhizosphere microbial communities from Kellogg Biological Station, MSU, sample Rhizosphere Soil Replicate 2: eDNA_1 v2... | ecosystem: Host-associated > Plants > Roots >... | reverse complement strand
ATTATTAATCTAAAAGTTTTATTTTATGATTGAAGAATCCGTTATCCGGAAAAAATCAACATCCACAAAACCTCCTGTACTTTTCGTTGCAAAATTGAAAATCGCAAATTTGGATCCCATAAACAACCTTCTGTAATCGAAAATCATTTTATACCCTTTTTCCATAACTATCCAATTTTTCTGGTCGGTGCTGTAAGAGAAATCTGCCAGGTCTTTTCCAAGGTTAAAATCAGCTTCAATACGAAGATAAATTTTATCCGAAGTTAAAGAAATACGCTTTTTCTCTTCCTTTTTAACCCCCAAAATAGCTTTTGTTTTATTATCTAAGCTGACTTCATTGGTAGAAAAAGTCAAAAATTTCTGATTGCCTTCTTTTATAACCGATAGCAACCCTGAATCTCCGTTGAACGCACTAAAACCTGTAACATCGCCGTCTTTCATTCCTTTCAAGTCTAAGGCAACAACAGCACTTGATTTCGGACCGGTCATTCTTTGCGTGATTGTGTTTGGAGCCAAATAAATATTATCAACAATTCTATTTGTTTTCAGTCTCATAAATCCTTTTCTGTCGGATAAAGACCAGGCTTCATTCACAGGATTATGGTTCCATTGCCATTGGATTTTCAATGTTTTATCTGAAAATTCATCGCTTTCCACGATATTATTTTTTGGTTTAAACGGAGGAAGCGGAACTTCGCCTTTTAAAGGGACTTTTCCATTGTCTCCCAGAACAGGCCAGTCGTTTTCCCATTTCACAGGAATCAAAATCGGAACCCGTCCAACTCCACCTCTATCCTGAAAAATTAGTGAATACCAGTTATTATTTTTATCATCAATCAAAGCACCCTGTCCGGCATAAGAAAATCCGAGGAAATTGTCTTCCAGAATCACTTTCTTTTCGTAAGGTCCGGTTACTTTATCGGCTCTGTAAACTTCCTGACGGCGTTTTTCACCTTTTGGCCAGGAAATCATCATCATATAATATTTTCCGTTTCTTTTAATAATCTGATTGCCTTCCAGAAGTCCGGTTTCCGAAGAATCTTTTTCAAAAATTACGGTTCCGTCAGGATTTCCGATGACTTCTTTAAAATCAGGACTTAATTCAAAAACTTTGTTGGATGTGAAAACATAAACCCTGTCGTCATCATCAAAAAGCAATGAAGCATCGTGAAAATGTCTGGTTCTGGTAATCAGTTTCCAATTGCCGGTTTCAGGATTGTCCGTTACATAGAAATAGGATTTGAAAGGCTCGTCATTCGGGGAAAACAAAACGTAATATTTTCCTTTGTGATAGCGGATGGAAGAAGCCCATTGTCCACGACCGTAAACCGTTCCGTCCAATAAATCGTATTTGGAATTGTCATTCAGTGTATTGAAAACATAACTCGCCATTTCCCAATGTACAAGATCTTTGGAATGCATCACCGGAGCTCCCGGCATCAGGTGCATCGTGGTACTTATGAGGTAAAAATCATCGCCGTTTCTGGTAATTGATAAATCCGGAGCATCTGCCCAAATGATGGGATTGGTAAATGCTGTCGTCTGTTGTTTCTTAACCGGATTTACCTGAGCCGAAAGGAGATTCAGCCCGATAAATCCGTATAAAGAAACTATATAAAATGGTTTATTAATTTTCAAAATTTTAATATTTTGGTTGGTTGATTTAATTCTTTAATTCAATTTTAAAAGAAAACACTTCGACAAGCTCAGTGTGACACTGCTAATATTAACCGTTTTGCTTTAAGCTTTTCAAGTTCACCTGTCAAAACCTGCATTTGTATATTAAGTTTTGGCTAAAGCCAATTTGGTTATTCATTTTATTGAATGGGCTAAAGCCCATTCCTATTGATATTTAATTAGGTTTAATATCGTTAGACGACGTGCTGTACAAACCAATCAAGCTTCCTGTGAAACCTCCTGCAACATCTGTGGATAGAATGTCTCCGGAAACCGGACCGCCAAGATTTTTGAAGTTTTTGCCATCCAAAGAATAATTAAATTGATGTTCATCTTTTTCACCAACGACTTGTAATTTAATCGTTTTTGAAAGTGAAATTTTTTCGCTGGCAATCAGTTTTGATTCTCCTTTCTCGGTTCTTTCCAAAACGATGTAAAAATCTTTATCCTTTTTCGTAATTCCAAAAACATAATTGAATCTTTCGCTCTGGTAGCAAGTGATTCCTGCTAATTCTTTTTCAGATTTTGGTTTGAAATCCAGCGTTACGGAAGTTTCAAAATCTTCGTGCTGTAATCTGTGGAATAATGCCGAAACCGGAGCCAACGCTTTGATATTTGTTTCCATAGGATTCACTTTTACGCCATTTTTCGTAGCCATGATGAAATTTTCTCGAGGTCCACGCATTGCAATCCATCTGTAATCCAGGTTTTTTTCGGTCAGTTTATCGTTATACGTGAAGTTTCCGTTCGGGAAAAATCCGTTTTGTCCGGTCTGATTTTTTACGCCTTCAGGTAATTTTAATTTTGGTTTCATCGGAACTAAACCGTTTTCAAAAACAGGATACTTTCCACTCCAGTCTACGGGAAGAATGAAAGTTTCTCTTCCGTGGTTCACACGTCCTTTTTCGTTGGGACGAATCGCCAGAAATACTCCGAAATATTTTCCGTCAGGAGTTTCCACCAAATCGGCGTGACCAGCCCAATCTACTTTATCTTTTCTGTCTTTCGGGAAATAACGCTGTGTCAAAATCGGATTATTTTGTGCAGGAACAAACGGACCTTTCGGAGAATCTGACATAAAAATAACTTCACTGTGATTGCCGCCTGTCCCGCCTTCTGCACACATCAGAAAATATTTTCCGTTCTTTTTATATAAGTGCGGACCTTCTATCCAGATTGGTTTTTGGGAAAGATCGACACCTCCGTTTACAATAATTTTATCTGAACCCGCGACAACCTGATCTTTTTCCAAATCATAATCCCACATTTTGATGACACGGTGACCTTGATACTGTTCTGTTCCTTTTAGTGGAGCATCGTTGTGAACTATGTATGCTTTGCCGTCATCATCAAAGAAAATTGCAGGATCGATACCGTCAAAATTCAGTTTCTGAACTTCGCTCCAGCCTTTTGAAGGATCTTTTGTTTTCACGACCATATTTCCGATTCCACCAGCAATCTGCGTGGTGATCATATAAAAAGTGTCGTTGAATTTGTTGTATTTGATATCTGGTGCATAGATTCCCTGAGAAACTCCGCCTTTTTCTACTTTAAGCTGAGAAGGTCTGTCCAGAACGTGACCCACCTGTTTCCAATTGACTAAATCTTTAGACGTAAAAATCGGAACGCCAGGAAACATTGAAAATGAAGAATTAACCAAGTAATAATCGTCTCCTTTTCTGGTAATACTCGGGTCAGGATAACAGCCCTGAAGAATTGGCGAATAAAATTCGTTCTCTTTCAAAGGATTGTTTGTGTATATTTTATCATTTCCACGGTAGGAAAAGTCTGAGAATGTTTGTGCTGAAACGCTACTTAAAGAAAGTAAAGAAACTGCTGTCACCAAAGTGAGTTTATTTCTTAAAAAAATCGAATGCATTATTCTCTGTCTCATTGTTATATTTTTTAGATTATTATTTAATTTTTAATGTATAAATTTTTCCTGCTTCTGTCGGAAGATCATAGATGAATCTTTCTTTCATTTTAACCTCATTCAATTTTGCTTCTGGCGAAATTACAGGTTCTTTGATTTTTGGAATTTCAAAATATGGATTTTGATTGTTTCCTGATGCCAATTTTAAAGTATTTTTTCCTTTTAATTGTAACTCATTAGGCGCACTGATTCTGCAATTTCCGCCCAGATTTGATTTGATAATCACTTCGGTTGCCTGATTGTCTTTCCAAACAATACTGACTTCAAAACCTCCATACGTTTTCAGTCCGGAAATATTTCCGTTTTTCCATTCGTCGGGAAGTGCGGGCAGAATATCAATGCTTCCGTTTTGTGTCTGTAAAAGCATTTCGGTAATTCCGGAAGTACATCCGAAGTTTCCATCAATCTGAAACGGCGGATGTGCATCAAATAAATTCGGATAGGTTCCTCCTTTTTCGCCCCAACCGTCTTTTTCCACCAAAGTTAACTGGTCTTTTATTAATTTATTGGCGTGATTTCCGTCTAATAATTTAGCCCAAAGATTGATTTTCCAGCCCATCGACCAGCCTGTGGAAACATCGCCACGGTGTAACAAAACTGTTTTTGAAGCGTCAAAAAGTTCGGGTGTTGTGACAGGATTGATTTGATTACTTGGAAACAATCCATATAAATGCGAAACGTGTCTGTGATTGTCTTTCGGGTTGTCCCAGTCTTCCATCCATTCCTGAAGCTGACCGTATCTTCCGATTTTCATCGGTGGTAATTTTGAAATGATAGTGTTCCAAACCGGGATTTTATCTGAATCTAGATTTAAAATTTGTGCGACTTTTTTTGTTTTGCTGAAAAGGTCGAACATCAACTGGTTATCCATCGTATTTCCTGATGCCAAAGCACTTCCCTTGTTTCCCTGCGGAATATTTTCGGGAGACATAGACGGACTTACGACCAGCCATTTGTGGGTAGGTTCTTCAATCAGGAAATCTTCATAGAACTGTGTCGCAGATTTCAGAACGGGATAAATGGATTTGAGATAATTTTTATCTCCGCTGTACAGATATTTTTCCCAAAGATGCTGAGAAAGCCAGGCGCTTCCCATCGGCCACATTCCTGCGTTAGCAAAATCTACAACGCCCGTAATTCTCCAGATGTCGGTGTTGTGATGTGCGACCCAACCTCGACTTTTGTACATTGTTTTTGCCGTTTCTTTTCCGGATTCGCTTAAATCTTTAACCATCTGAATCAATGGTTCGTGCATTTCCGGCAGATTGGTTTTTTCCGCAGGCCAGTAATTCATTTCCGTATTGATGTTGATGGTATATTTGCTGTCCCACGCCGGTTTGTTGGAGTTGTTCCAAATCCCTTGAAGATTCGCTGGTTGACCGCCCGGTTGCGAAGAAGAAATCAGGAGATAACGCCCAAACTGATAATACAATGAAACAAGCTCCGGATCATAACTTGTTACAAAATTTTTAACACGCAAATCCGTAGGAAATTGTGAGGCAGGAGAAGTTCCGAGGTTGAAATCTACCCTTTTGAAATAGTTCTGGTAAGCGTTGAGATGATTTTTAAATAAGGTATTGAAATTTTTTGTTTCTGATTGTGAAATATATTTTTTGCTTTTTGAAACTTCATCAGTATTCAAAGTTTTGTAGTCTGTGAAATTGGTGGCGATTGAAATCAGAATCATCACTTCATCTGCATTGTTTACGGAAATTCCGTTTCCTGAAACAGAAGTTTTTCCACCTTTAGTAATAAGTTTCGCCAGTGCATTGAATTTTACCTGACCCTGAACGCCATCTAATGTTGAGGAAAGTCCATCCATCTGCAAGGTATTGGCATCAATGGCCTCCGTATTTTTTTTCAATTCGCTGTTGAATCCGGCATTGAAATTCAGTGCATTTTTTTTGTCTGAACTCAATTTTATGACGATCACATTGTCCGGAATTGAAGCGAAAACTTCTCTTTTATAATGAATTCCGTTGGATGAAAATGTAGTCGTTGTTATTGCTTTTTCAATATCAAGTTCACGATAATAATCTTTAATATCGCCAAGATTATTAAAATCAAGATTCAAATCACCAATATTCTGAAACGCCGAACCGTTAAGTGTTTTTGCCGTTAAACCTTTATTGGAAAGGATTTCAGCTCTTTTGTAATTTCCGTTAAACAAATAATACCGAATAGAATCCAACACTTTTGGACCATCAGGATTGTCGTTTCGGGAAGGACCACCTGACCAAAATGTGCCTTCATTCAACTGAAGTTTCTCTTTTGAAGGGTCTCCAAAAACCATTGCTGCCAATCTTCCGTTTCCAACAGGTAATGCTTCCACCCATTGTTTGGCTGGCTTATCATACCAAAGCTTGTATTGTCCTCCTTTCTGGGCAAAGGAAAATCCACTTATGAAAATACAGATGCTTAATATGCAATGTTTTACGTTCATTTTTACTTTTTATATTTCTTTAATTTTAAAGAGAAATTTCAGTTTTTTTCCTATTAATCAACCAGATAATTCCCCAAGCGGCAACATAAGAAACGCCTGCAATGAAAAATATAATGTTGTATCCGCCGTTGATATTTCCTGCTTTCTTGAAAGTATCCAAGACAATTCCGATGAAAAGCGGGAAAATAATTCCTGCTGCTGAACCGAGCATTCCGCCAAAACCGATAACCGAACTTACGTAATTGTTGGGTAACTTATCTCCAACAGTTGTCATCAGATTGGCTCCCCAACCTTGATGTGCTGCGGTTGCAAAGGCAATGATGATGGTAATCAGCCACATATTGTCTACATATTTTGAGAACATTACCGGAACGACCATCAAAGCAAACAGTAACATTGTGAAACTTCTCGCTCTTCCGATTGCCCAGCCTTTTTTAATTAAAAATGAGGAAAGATAACCACCGCCGATGCTTCCAATCGTGGTTCCGCTGTAAATAATTATCAATGGAATGGAAGGTTTTGTCATATCCATCTTAAATACGTCTGAAAAATAAGCAGGAAGCCAGAACATAAAGAAATACCAAATCGGGTCGGTCAAAATTTTTCCGATGGCAAATGACCAGGTGACTTTGTATTTTAATATTTCGGACAATGGCACTTTGGACTGCTCCTGTGTTTTCCCGTCCTGGTCACTTTTAATGTATTGTAATTCTTCGTGACTTAATTTTTTGGTCTTTTCTGGAATGGTATAAAATTTCCACCAAAGGACAATCCATAATAAACCTAATGCTCCAATCCAAACGAAGGTTTCTCTCCAGCCATATTGCACTAAAATAATCGGAACAAGGAGTGGCGCCAAAATAGCTCCAACCGTTGCTCCCGAGTTGAAAATCCCTGTTGCCAATGCGCGTTCTTTTTTCGGAAACCATTCTGCAACCGATTTTATCGCTGCGGGAAAATTTCCGGCTTCGCTGATTCCCAATGTGCTTCTTGCAATCAAAAATCCGACGGTGCTTTTCACAAAACCGTGCCCTATCGAAGCCAAACTCCAGACAATCAAAGAAACGGCATAACCGATTTTGGTTCCTACTCTATCGATAAATCTTCCCATCGCCAGATAACCGATAGCATAAGTGGTCGTAAACGCCATCACAATATAACTGTAATCTTTTTCGTCCCAATCGAACTCTTTTTCAAGAACAGGTTTCAGCAATCCCATTACCTGACGGTCGAGATAATTAATCGTGGTAGCGAGAAACACCAAAGACAGCATAAACCATCTGATATTGTGATTTTTAGGAGCCTGCATTTAGTTTTGATTAAGTTTTTTTAATAATTTCTGTGCTTTTTCAGTCAGCTGTTCTGCCGTAAAATCTGTTTTGATGAGCGAACTTCCCAATCCAACAGCAATCGCACCACCTTTCAGCCATTCTGTAATGTCTTCAACATAAGCATTGATTCCGCCGGTTGGCATAAAATTCATTCCCGGAAAAACTGGCTGAATGGATTTGATATAATTTTTACCCAAAGCGTCTGCCGGGAAAATCTTTACTAAGCGAAGTCCGTTTTGAAAAGCCAGATTGACATCAGAAGGCGTAAAACAGCCGGGAATCAAATTTATATTTTTTGAGACTGAATGTTTTACAAGTTCCTCGTTGATAACTGGTGTAATGATGAAATCTGCCTTTGCATTGGCATAATCATCCATTTCCTTTATATTTTTCACGGTTCCGATTCCTAACAAAAGTTCCGGAAATTCGGTAGAGGAGATTTCTTTTAATTTTGTAAAATTCTCTAAAGCCTGAATGCCTCGGTTGGTATATTCTATAACACGGATTCCTGCTTCATACAAAGCTTTTACGGTATTTTTTGAAACCTCAAACGATTCATTGTAAAACAACGGAACGATTTTCTGGTCTTTTATTATTTGGATGATGGGATTCATTTATTATTTAAATTATTTCGCCCTTTCAGGGCTAATTGTAATTTTTCTTACTTTTATTCACAGGGCTGCACCCTGTGCTATTTTATTTCTATTTTATTTCGCCCTTTCAGGGCTTGATAGAAATTTCTTTTTATTCAATTTTTATAGTTTCATCTATTGTGTCTCCTTTCACAAAAAGTTTTCTAAAAGCAACTTTCGTAGCATCTTCTAAAATCTGCTGTGAGGAATTTCCTTTTAAAGTTCCGTGAATCAAAGCAGCCATAAAGGAATCGCCGCTTCCTACTCTTTCCTCAATTGTTGTTGAATGATAATGTTCAGAAATCAAAAGTTTTTCATCAGCAAATAAAGTCGCAAAATAATTAACCTCTTCACCGCTCGTAAATCGGAAGGTGTTGGCAATCAATTCTACATTAGAAAATTGATTCTGAATTTCTAATGCTGATTTTTCTGCTTGTTTTAAAAGGTTTTCATCATCAAAATTTCCGTTCAATTCATATTCAATTGGAATATTCAAGAATTGTTGAATTGACCAAATATTTCCCATCAAAACATTCACAAAAGGCATCAGTTCTTTTATTTTACCTGAAGGATTTCTGTTCTGCCAAAGCGCTGCACGGTAATTCAAATCAAGAGAAACCGTGATGTTTCTGGCCGCTGCTTCTTTCATTAAATCCAGACATTTCTGATAGGCATTCTCACTTAAAGCAGGCGTAATCGTACTGATGTGAAGCCATCTTACTTCTGAAAATATTTCATCAAAACTAAATGTTTTAAAATCCGACTGCGTGAAAACTGACGGAAAACGGTCGTAAACTACCGATGCGTTTTGCATATCGCCGTCAGAAGACAGGTAAAAAGTTCCGATTCTGCCGTTGTTTTTCTCTGCAAGAATTTCGATTCCTTTATTTTCCAGCTGAGATTCCAACTGATTTCCTACAAAATTTTCCGGCAAAGCTGAAAGGAATTTCACAGGATTGTTCCATTGTGCAAGCGCAGAAGCCACGTTGTACTCTGCACCGCCCACAAAAATTTTCAGAAACTGGTCATTGAGCCAGTTCCCTTCAGAATCGGGAGCAAAATGCAAAAGCAATTCCCCGAAACATAATATTTTATTGGAAGATGAATCTTGCATTGTATTAAATTTCAAAATAATTTTTCGTGTTGTGATAACAGATATCCTGAATGATTTTTCCTACCCACTCTTCATCATTGGGAAGCAATCCTCTTTCCATCTCGCTGCCGAACATATTGCACAAAAGTCTTCTGAAATAATCGTGTCTTGAGAATGACAGCAGACTTCTGGAATCTGTCAGCATTCCGACGAACGTGCTGATGAGACCGATGTTGGAAAGCGTGTTCATCTGTTTTTTCATTCCGTCTAATTGGTCGAGAAACCACCAGGCTGCACCAAACTGTACTTTGGACTTAATTCCGCCTTCATTGAAATTTCCTGCAAGTGTTGCTAAAACTTCATTAAAAGTGGGATTAAGATTATAAATAATGGTTTTGGTAAGTTGTCCGGCAGAATTCAGTTCGTCCAGAAGAACGCTTAATCTTTGGGCAAAATATTGTTCACCGATAGCATCGTAGCCTGCGTTAATTCCGATTTTCTTAAGCATTTCGGAATTATTATTTCTGGTTGCTCCTACGTGAAATTGCTGAACCCAATCTTTTTCAGCGTACATTTTGCAAAGCTCTTTCAACAGATAACCGCATAAGGCTTCCGAATTGGAGAATGTTGGATTATTTCCCTTTAAAAATTCAGAAAATTCAGTTTCCAATTCCAGATTCCATTTTGTGGTATCGGGAAAATATTCAAAGCCGTGGTCGGCAACTTTGGCTCCTACTTCTGCAAAATAATTGATTCTGGATTGAAGTGCATTTAACAAATCAGAAACTGATTCGATTGAAATTCCGCAAACATTTTCAAGCTTTTTGATGTTTGAAAGATATTGCTCAGTATTGATAATATTGATGTAAGAATCGGGACGGAAAGCCGGTAAAACCTGAGTTTTAAAACCGGTGTTTTTTAGTGCTTTATGATAAGCCAAATCATCAGAAGGGTCGTCTGTTGTGCAAAGTGCTTCCACTTTGAAATTCTGAATGATAGATTGCGGTAAAAAATCTGAAGTCTGCAAACATTCATTCATTTGATGATAAACAGAATCTGCATTTTTCGGTAAAAGATATTCTTTGATTCCGAAAGGATTTTTGAGTTCTAAATGACTCCAATGAAACAATGGATTTCGAAGCGTAAAAGGAACAATTTCTGCCCATTTTTTGAACTTTTCCAAGTCCGAAGCTTTGCCGGAAATGAACTGTTCATCAATCCCAAAATTCCTCATCGCCCGCCATTTGTAATGATCACCATCCAACCAAATCGCCGTTGGCGAACGGAAATTCTGATTATTTGAAATCACATCCGGCTCAAGATGATTATGGTAATCGATAATCGGCATTTCTTTCGCAAAGCCGAAATATAGATTTTCTGCCTTTGCCGATTCCAGCAAAAATGATTCTCCGAAAACTTCTTTATTTTTAATGGAATGAGTCATTATTCAATTTAAAAATGGTTTGATTTTGTTAAATCTTTAAAAGCAAGACCTTAATTGAAATCTATAATATCATCTAAGGCCTTGCAACTATATGAAGAAAATAATATTAATCTTAAACACCACTGAATGCACTGAAACCACCATCGATAGGCAATAAAGCACCCGTGATAAAACTTGCGGCATCTGAACAGAGAAACTGGACAGCTCCGTTGAGTTCATCTGCATTTCCGAAACGTCCCATTGGGGTTTTGGCGATAACTTTTTTACTTCTGTCGGTTAAAGAGCCATCCGGATTTAATAAAATCGCACGGTTTTGGTCTCCGATAAAAAATCCCGGAGCGATTGCATTGACACGTATTTTGTCGCCAAATTTTAAAGCTACATCCGAAGCCAACCATTGTGTAAAATTCGTAATTGCGGATTTTGCTGCGGAATATCCTGCTACTCTTGTGATTGCGGAATAAGCTGCCATTGATGAAATATTGACGATACTTCCATTTCCCTGCTCTGCCATCACTTTTCCGAAAACATAGCTTGGATAAACCGTTCCGTTGATATTTAAATCGGTTACTTCGTTCCAGGCTTCCATTTTCAGATCGAAAAAGGATTGGTCGGGAGATAATGTTGCAGAAGGAATATTTCCTCCAGCGATGTTGAGGAGAATATCAATTTTGCCGTATTTCTCTATGATTTTCTTTGAAGCAGCTTCAAGACTTTCGATATTCATTACGTTGGCTTCCACAGCGAAGGTATCTCCGCCCAAACCTGCCAGTTCTTTTACACGGGCATCCAGAGTTTCCTGATTTCTGCCAAGAGCAACAACTTTGGCTCCGGCTTCAATAAAGCTTTTCGCCAAGCTTCCGCCCAAAACACCTGAAGCTCCAGTAATGACTGCTACTTTATCTTTTATGCTGAATATTTCGTTCATTTTTTAATTTTTAAAATTATTGCAAACTTTAGATTTAATTTTTTTGCAATTCTGATTGTACTGCAGCCATCACACCTTCGATTTGTCCTAAAGCAAGCATTCTTCCTAAAAACGAATAGCCTGGATTGTAGCCCTTATCAATATCATCCGTCAAAAGTCTGCCATGATCCACACGCATTGGTAAAGTCGGGTTTTCTTTTTCAAAAATTTTGATTACTTCAATCAATTTTCCTCTTCCACCTAAATGATGAGCTTCGATAAAGTCTCCGTTGTCAAAGACATTTGTACTTCTTAAGTGAACAAATTTTGTACGGTGAGCATATTTTTGGGCAAGCTTCGGAACATCATTCTGAAGACCTGCACTTAAAGAACCTGTACAGAAAGTCAATCCGTTGTGAGGATTATCGACAGCGTTTAAAAACCAGTCAATATCTTCTTCGTTTGTTACGATTCTTGGTAATCCAAGCAAAGAAAATGGTGGATCATCGGGATGCACACACATTTGAATATTCCATTCTTCGCAGACAGGCATTATTTTTTCGAGAAAATATTTCATATTCAGACGGAGCTGATTTTTATCAATCCCATCATATAATGCCAGTAAACTTTTGAAAATAGCCACCGGATTCTGGTCGCCCTCCTTAATGTTTCCGTTAACAAAACCTTGTGTTTTTACAATGATCGAGTCTATCAGATCATTATTATCTTCTTCTGTTAAAGTATTTTTTAGCTCTTCTACTTTCTGAAGAATTTCTGAATTATAGTCGTTTTCTGCACCTTTTCTTTGCAGAATATGAATTTCAAAATAAGCAAATTTAGCTTTATCAAAGTATAATGACGACGATCCGTCTTCCCACTGATAAAACAAATCTGTACGAGCCCAATCCAGAACTGGCATAAAATTGTAACAAACCGTTGTTACGCCAGATTTCCCAAGATTTTCAAGACTCTGAATATAATTTTCTATTAATTGATCTCTGTTTTCTCCTCCGTATTTTATGGCCTCACTTACGGCCAGACTTTCTACAACAGACCAGCGAAGTCCGAAACTTTCTATGTAATTTTTATAATCATCAATTGCGTCCAACGACCAAACTTCTCCGTTAGGAATGTCGTGAAGCGCAGAAACAATGCCTTCCACTCCGATTTGGCGGAGCATATCTAATTTTATTTTGTCATTTTTACCAAACCAACGCCAGGTTTTTTCCATAATACTTTAGAAATTTTAATTAAAACAAAGCAGGTGCAATGAATACACCTACTTTGCTACTATTAATATGAATGTATTTTGTTGATTTAATAACCAGGATTCTGATATTTTGCCTTTTCTGCAGCACTCAAACTCATATTATCTAACTGACCTTGCGGAATTGGTCTCAGATAATGGAATTTCTGTATATTACGGTTGAAGGTAGTTGGAGTATGATCTCCGTAATTTACTCCTCCAATCTGATAACTAGCAGCATATTGTTCCCATTTTTGAGTACGGATCAAATCATACCATCTGTAAAATTCTCCATAATATTCTCTAGAACGTTCAGCTAAAATATAGTCAACAGTTATCGTAGAAGGCGTTGCTGCAATCATCGCTGCACTGTTATCTGCTATCATAGGAGCATTCTGCGCATTGTTAAATTTCCATTTACCGGCTCTAGCTCGGATCACATTGATCAGATCTCTTGCTGACATTGTACCCGAAGCACCTTTAACTGCCGCTTCAGCAGCAATGAAATAAAATTCTGAGAATTTAGCAACATTAAAAGGTCTTGTTAAGCCAGCGTTTGGATACCCTAATCCAGTTGGATCTAGTGTGCTGTAAGTTCCGATCTTCCATAGACCTGGATATACCATTCTGCTGATACCATTAGGTGCAACAACCCAATCTGCTCTTCCAGGCAATGTTCCAGCTCCAACACCATTCTGCCCAGCTCCTGTTGGATATGTTGGTGTTTGTGAATCATCATTTAAGAACGAAAGGATAGCACCTCCAGGTTGTACTGGCAAACTGTTTGCATTGTACAATGTGATATTTCCTAAACCTGCTTTTTCCCAGTTGCCTCTATAAGTGCTTACAAATGTTCCGTCATAACGAGAATCTAAAGTTTTGTCAGCAAAAGTATTCTTGATGACACCAATTGTTGGAGCCATACGTACCCATGGTCTACCAAGTGATTGTGTAGCTGCTCTCTGAACAGAACTTACAATATCCGAAGACCCCCAAGATGCCGTTTTACTACTTTTCAAATTGGTATAGTTCCAGGTCTGCATCCATGCTGCAAAGTTATCTGGTGACCAACCTGATCCAAACCCTGTAGGATCACTCTCATTGTAATAAGTGCTTGTAGATGTGTGATCTGCATAAAGCATACATTCGCTATTACGATCATTAGAACCAACATTCACATCATAAAAAGTAGGTTGTAAAGAGTATGGTCCAGGATTGTTAATACCTGCCAAAGCAATATCGTATGCCTGCTGAAAATACCATTGTGCATCATGTCCAGCGGGATCAGTTCTTGGTGTTTCCGGATACGTTGGGATGGAATTTGGATTTTGCAACCACCAACCGTATGTTAAATAAGCTTTAGCCAAGAATAATCTAGCAACATTTTTTGTAACTCCTCCTGTAACCCTTGGTTGAGCCGGAAGGTTGTCAATTGCCTTTAAAAGATCGGGGAAAATAGCTTTAGTATAAACTTCGGGAACTGTATTTCTTGTAGAAGTAGTTACAGCAGAAGTATTGAATGCAAGTTCACCCGAACCAAGATTTAAAGGAACACCGCCATAAGTCTGAACCAATAAAAAATAATCAAATGCTCTGAAAAATCTTGCCTCAGAAACAAGAGATTCTGCAATTCCGAAACTTGGCCCTTTTTCAATGATTCCATTTGCTGTGTTAATGTAAGGAAAAACCGAACCCCAAATCATACTTGGAGGGAATGTACTTGGATTAAGACTTCCGACATTTCCTGTCATATCAAGATCTTTGAAGTTTCCATCAGCACTCTGCCCCCATGTGGTTTCATCGGTTCCATTTTGGCAATTACTCATAAAATAACCGTTGCCATAGAGCGTTCGCATATGTCTGTAAAGTGCAGTAACACCCTGTCTTATGCCATCTTCAGTATTGAAAAAATCTACAGTATAAGTTGCTCTTGGTTGCTCATCCAAGATCTCGTTACATCCGGTAAAAGTTAATGATAAAAATACTGAAGCTATAATTATTCTTTTATTTAAATTTTTCATAACCTTATTTTTTAAAACGTTAAATTAAGTCCCATTAAATAGTTTCTTGTTGATGGATTATTTGTACCAATAACCAATTGTCTCTGTCTATAACCAGAGTTCACTGCCTGATTTTGATCTCCTAATGAATTCGGTTCCGGATCCATACCAGATTCTTTATGATATGGTGAAAAAAGAACAACAGGATTAGTTACTGTAAAATAAATTCTTAAACTGCTGATATTTAGATCTTTTAGATATTCGCTTTTTAAGTTATAACCTAATGTTATTGTTCTTAATTTTAAATAAGAAGCATCAAACATTGCCAATGTGGAAGAGTATTTTGGATTATCACCCTCTCTGAGTCCACCTGGTTTTGGATATCTTACATTAGGGTTTTCTTCTGTCCAATAATCTACATCTACGTTACCTCCTCTACCAGTTAATCTATTAAGATAACTTGTGGAGCCATATAAAGTACTAATTAAAACACCTCCATGCTGGAATGCACCAACTGTACTTAATTCAAAATTTTTGTATGCAAAACGCATATTGAAACCACCTTGCCAATCTGGTGCAGTATCAATCACCTGTCTATCTGCTGGTCCGATAGCTCTCATTGGAGTTCCATCCGCATTATAACCACCTGTATATAATACCTTTATCATTCCTGGCGCAGCTCCTGTCTGTGGTTCAAGAATATTTAAATAAGGATCTCCGTTTTGCCAAAGTCCGATGTTCTGATAATCAAATAATGCATTGATGTTATGCCCTACAAACCAAAGATTTCCTTCATCTCTATCCCTTCCAGAAGCTAAAGATAAAATTTGATTTCTATTTGTGTATACATTAACTCCTGCATCCCAAGAGAAACCATCGGGATTATTGAAAATACTGCCGTTTAATGAAAATTCCCATCCTTTATTTTCTGTTGAACCAACATTTGCCGTTTGTGTCGGAAGACCTCCTGAAGGTGGTAATGCAACAGATTGTAGCAGACCCTCTGTTTTAGTTCTATAATATTCTACAGTACCCGTCAATCTATTGTTCAGAAATGCGAAATCAACACCATAATTTTGTGTTTTAGAATATTCCCAGCCTAAGTTTGCATTAGGAGCGAGACTTACATAAACACCTGTACCATTTGCAGTTCCAAAGTTATAAGGTACAACCGTTAATTGACCTAATGTAGAATATGGAGCAACTGCCTGATTTGATGTCTGTCCCCATCCCGCTCTTAGCTTGAATTGATTTATAAAGCTGAAATTTTTCATAAATGATTCATTAGCAACATTCCACCCTAAAGAAAGTGCCGGATAGGTATGCCATTTGTTTCCTTCAGCTAATCTGGATGAACCATCTCCACGAAATGTCGCAGTCAACATATATTTATTATCAAATGTATACATTGCTCTACCCATATAAGACATCAAACCCCATTGCTGGTAGTTTTGGTCTTCCGGTCTCACAGAAATATCCGCCTGAGGTGACTGACCTAAATTATAATACTGGAAAAAGTCGCCAGGAACATTTCTTGCACTCATATAAGAGCTTATGAATCTGTTTTGTTCAGCAGAATATAAGGCTACAGCATTAACCTTATGTTTACCAAAAGTTCTGTCATAGGTTAATAAATTTTCTAGAACCCAATGATACGTTTGATTATTTCCTTTCCCTGCTCCAGATGGAGCTAATGGATTAACATTGAATACACCTACACCAGTGTAGTTTCCGCTGTTTGCAGTACGATAATCTAATCCTACATTTAGCCTATACTTTAAACCAGGGAGAGGCAAAGTAACTTCCCCATACATATTATTATACGATGCAAAATCTTTGCTTTCATCTACATATTTGTCTCCTAGATTTTCAACAGTTTGCCTTATGTATACCCAACCCTGATCAACATTTGAAGCAGTGCTGATAGTTCTTTTAATACTCCCATCCGCATTATATGGATTTGCTAAAGGAGAATTACCTAAAGTAGGTGCAGCTGCAATACCGTTACCTTCTGATACAGTATAGTTGGTATTGGTTGTAAAACCAAACTTAAAATTTTTACCTACTTGCTGATCCAAACCAATTCTAAATGAAAATCTTTCATAATTTTGGATCGGGACTAAAGCATTCTGTTTAAAATAAGATAATCCCACATTATAATTACCCCCATCTGTTCCACCTGAAACTCCAACATCTTGGCTGGTAATCATTGCTGGTTTATAATATAGATCTTGCCAATCTGTGTTTGTACCTAACGTTTCATCTGTTCCCAATCCATATAAATTACCTGCATCTGTTCTTAATTTTGCATATTTAGGACCATCCATCATAGGATATCTTGAAAACAATGTCTGAACACCCGTAAAGGAATTGTAGCTAAATCTTGGTTTCTGTCCTTTCACACCTCTATTAGTTGTAACAAGTATTACTCCATTCGCACCTCTGGAACCGTAAATAGCAGTTGCAGAAGCATCTTTTAAGATATCAATACTTTTTATATCGCTGGAACTAATGTCACCAAGTGATCCAACAAAAGGGATCCCATCTAAAACAATCAGGGGATTATTATCTCCTGTTAAAGAACGTACTCCCCTTATACGAATTTGCATTGGCGCACCTGGTTTTGTAGAGGTCTGACTAATATCAACACCCGCCGTTCTCCCTTGTAATGCCTGCGTAATGTTTGCAGAAGGCACCTCACGCAAGGCATCACCTTTTACCGTAGCTACGGATCCTGTTACAGATTCCTTTCTTTGGGTACCGTATCCAATTACAACAACCTCTTCAATCTGCTTTTCTTTTGGAATAGTATCTTTTTTACTTTGAGAATAAACCAGGCTTGAAGGTAATAAGGTCATGGCAAAGAATAGTGCCGCCTTATTGCTTTTACTTAAATAAAATAGGTTCATAATTATTATATTGTTTTTAAATATTAGGGTAACAAAAAGCTAATTAATTAAACTTTTTGCTTTTAGATATACATATTCACAAGAGCTTCAAACAATTCCTGTTTACCACTTTTTGGTTTTGGCTCGCCAATCTCAAAAGCTCTTTTTCTTAGATCTTCCAGAGTTAGCTCGCCGTTTTCAAAAGATTTTCCAATACCATTGTCAAATGAAGAATATCTTTCTGTTCTTAATTTTTTATAATCAGAATTCTCAAGAATATCCGCTGCAACAGATAAACCTTTTGCAAATGCATCCATTCCTGAAACATGAGCAATAAAAAGATCATCCGCATCAATAGAATTACGACGTATTTTAGCGTCAAAATTAACTCCTCCCGAACCTAAGCCTCCTCCTTCAAGAATCACTAACCAAGCCTGTGCAAGATCAAAATAGTCAACAGGAAACTGATCGGTATCCCAACCATTTTGATTATCCCCTCTGTTTGCATCAATGCTTCCCAACATTCCCGCATCTACAGCTGCCTGCAATTCGTGCTCAAATGTATGACCTGCCAATGTAGCGTGATTTACTTCTAGATTTAATTTAAAATCTTTGTCTAATCCATAGTTTTTCAGAAAACCTATTACAGTCTCAGCATCATAATCATACTGATGTTTGGTTGGTTCCATTGGTTTAGGCTCGATTAAAAAAGTACCTTTAAAGCCTTGTCCTCTTGCGTAGTCACGAGACATTGATAAAAAACGGGCAAGATGTTCCTTCTCACGTTTCATATCCGTATTAAGAAGACTCATATATCCTTCTCTTCCTCCCCAGAATACATAATTTTCTCCTCCTAATGCAATAGTAGCATCAATTGAATTTTTAACTTGTGTACCGGCACATGCAACAACATCGAAATTCGGATTGGTAGAAGCACCATTCATATATCTTTCATGAGTAAAGACATTGGCAGTTCCCCACAGAAGTTTAATACCTGATTCCTGCTGCTTTTCTTTAGCATATTCTACAACTGCCTGCAAATTTTTTTCGTAATCTCTCCAGTTATCTGCAGGATCTACTAAGTCTATATCATGGAAGCAATAGTAACCGAAGCCCATTTTATTCATGAATTCAAAGCCTGCATCCATCTTATATTTAGCTCTGGAAACAGCATCTGTACCTTGTGACCAAGGATGATGGATAGTAGGTCCGCCAAACGGATCGCTACCGTCTGCACATAAGGTATGCCACCAAGCCATTGCAAATCTCATCCATTCTTTCATTGGTTTTCCCATGATTACTCTTTCAGCATCATAGTGCCGGAATGCCATTGGATTTCTGCTTTCTTTACCTTCAAATTTAATTTGATCTATTCCTGAAAAAAATTCTTTTGTTGACTTTAAAACGTTCATGTAAGTTGATTTATTAATTGAAAATTTCGTTTTTTGATATGGAACTACCCTGCTCACTATGATTTTTAGTTAGTAAGTATGATAATTTTTTGTTATTTTTTTTGATTATAATATTTCCCTAAGATGATCCTGCCATGTGTAATATGCCTCTAGATATTGCTCTTTTTTTTCATGTTCAGGTTCTATAATTGCAATTTTTTCAAGCGATGCGAATGCTTCAGAAGAGTCTGCATAAAAACCTATTCCCATACCTGCAGCTCTTGCTGCACCTACAGCACCATCTGTATCGTAAAGCTCTATCACAGCATCGCTTACACTTGCCAGCGACTGCCTGAAAATGGAACTGAGAAACATATTGGCATTACCTGCACGAATAACATTGATGTCCATCCCAATATTCCTCATGATGTTCATCCCATATTCATATGAGAAAACGATCGCTTCTTGTGCAGCTCTCAGAACATCACCTTTGGAATGTATATTGAAATTGATTCCGTGTATAGAGCATCTGGTGTCTCTATTTTCTAAAACACGCTCTGCACCATTACCGAAAGGAATAATACTTAAACCTTTTGAACCGATAGGTGAAAGTGAAGCTAACTCGTTCATATCTCCATATGAAGAAAGTGATGTAGCAAAGTTGTGTTTAAGCCAGGAATTTAAAATTCCTGTTCCATTGATGCATAATAATACCCCAAGTCTCATTTGCTCCTCACTGTGATTTACGTGTGCAAATGTATTGACTCTCGAAAGCCTGTCGTAATCAAGCTTGTCTAAAACTCCGTAGACAACTCCTGATGTTCCGGCTGTCGATGCAATCTCTCCGGGATTAAAAACATTAAGTGATAAGGCATTATTTGGCTGGTCACCTGCTCTGTAGGATATGGGTGTACCTTCTTTTAACCCAAGTTCATTAGCAGCTGCAGCTGAAACCGTTGACTGAATTCCAAAAGTCGGAACAATCTCAGGGAAGAAATTTTCAGGAATCCCGAAATACTGAATGACATCCTGAGAAATGCAATTATTTTTAAAATCCCAGAAAATCCCTTCCGACAGACCTTCAACAGTAATTCCTATCTCTCCCGATAGTTTCATGGCAATGTAATCTCCGGGAAGCATAATTTTATCAATCTTATCAAAAATCTCAGGTTCGTTATCCTTTACCCATGCTAATTTTGATGCTGTGAAATTTCCCGGGGAATTTAAAAGATGCGAAAGGCATTTCTCCGGTCCTATTTGTTCAAAAGCTTTCTCACCATATTCAACGGCGCGGCTGTCACACCAAATAATTGAAGGTCGCAAAAGGTTCTGATCTTTATCTACCATTATCAATCCGTGCATCTGCCATGTTATTCCGATACCTTTAATGTCTTCGGGGTCTATTCCGGCTTGGTGCATTACTGATTCGTGAGCTAGCTTTAAATTAGTCCACCAATCGGCAGGATTTTGCTCAGCCCAACCAGCTTTCAGCGCAATGATTTTCATTTCTTTTTTAGGTGAAAAATCAGAAGCCACAACCTTGCCGCTCGATGCCTCAATAAGACAAACTTTTACAGAAGAACTACCTATATCGTATCCTAATAAATACATACTATTGAAAATGATTTTTATTTAATTAATTTTGAATTATTCTTTTTGTAGGCCTTCCCATCAAATTTATAGAATCTTGCAGCCCGATGCGGGACGTTATCTTCAATCTCATCCAACGCTACGATATAGCTAAATGAAGAAACTTTTTTATGGAAATTTTTAATATCAATATTCTTTTCACTTAGAGCACAGTATAATTGATATAATTGTCTTATAGTGAACTTTTTTGGTAGAAGCTCAAAAATAATTGAAAAATCAATCTCTATCCATCTTCTGATCTCAACCAGTGCCTCTTTTATGATAATGTTATGGTCAAATGGAAGAGCTGGTATTTTATCAACAGGAAACCAGTCAACATTGCTATACTTTGAACTGTTGATTTTATGATCGATCTTGCAGAGAGATAAATATGCAACAGTAATTATTCTGTCAATATTATGTTTGTACTCTTTACCCATCCATCTGATGTCATTCTGATTACTTGCACGCATCGGGTCAGCGTAACATTTAAACTGTTTCAGCACCATCTTTTTGATACCGGTAAGTTCATACAATACTCTACCAGCAGCATCATTAACGTCTTCATTGCTAAATATCAGACTTCCAGGCAATTTCCTGTGCACTTCTGTTGGGGTGTCATCAGAACGACGTTGAACCAATAATATATTCAGTTGGTTATTTAAGTCGAATCCGAAAACAACACAGTCAACCGAAACATAAGTATGTATAAAATCTGGAGCCATATTAGTATGTTAACATTTACGTAACATGACAAATATAAAAATTCAATTGACAAAAAAAAATAAAATTACATTATATATTAAATACCAACTGTTTACATACCGATTTTTGATGATATGAATTGTATTGTTTTAATGATAAGCTTATCATTAAAAATATGATTATTATAACTTAATCCGCTAGCTGTAAACATATTAAATGTTAAACGTACACTTATTAAGTTAATTTTAGTTAAATTACAGAATATGATAACAAAGGTGATGAATCATTGAAATATTTTTTATTAATAAATTAATAAATGATGATTTTACGTAAATATTAGTCATTTGAGTACCCAAAATTTTCACCAAATTATAGTCCAACAGACAAAATTATGACCGAGTTCGTAATTTTTTAACTTAAGATTCAATTCTTTAAAAGTGATTATAGTCATGACAATATGTCTTACTCTTCTATTATTAAACTTATATATAAAAACATCTAAATATTGGAAAAGAGTATCATAATGAGCAGTACGCCTTAACTTTATTGGGCATATCCTTTATAGTATAAAAAAATTAAAAAATCAGTTGGGTAAAGTTTATTGGCATATCAGAAATTTCGGCCGACTAATTGCAAACCATGTTTTTCCAGGAAATGAAAGACAGCAGTAGGCAGAGCTACTTTGTAGAGGAAACCTGATCAGGTTAATAGAATAATTAAAGTTTTAAAAAAAATATTTATTATGGTGGCAGGTGCAGAATTTATTGAAGTATGAATTATAACATTATAAAATATTTACTGAATAATTGACATCAGTAATACGGATTAGAAAAGAAATGCATTCATTAGAAATAAAAAAATCAATTCTTAAAATTGTCAAGAAAAACATATTATAAAAAAGAAAACTGATCATGTTCCGAAACTGGCATTGCAGAGCTAATAGTTTGATTAGTCCTTGTTTTTATGTACACTTGTTTTCTTATTTTTTTTTTGACCAGAGCTGATATCGATTCGATAAACTAAAAAATTTCCGTCAGAGCAATATTCTGTACAGTTCAATAAATTGCTTCGGTCAGATATATTTCGATAATCATTTAGATATTTTTCCATCTCTTCCTTGGCTGCAGGCACAATGATGTACTTTGCATCATGCTGATATTCGTCTGCGTATTTCTGCAGTTTCTCAACTCTGCTTAGGGCTTCCTCGTAATTCATTTTATATTAATTTTTTACAATGAACAAATAATGCTCAACACTTTTATAACTATTTTTCATTTTTTGGTAACGCCTAACAATTTAAATGTTAAAAGCATTACATGAAGGACTATTATGCTTTTACTATCTTACTTACTAGAAAGATTGAGATGAACATTTTCTTTTCATAGCCAGCAAAATAACTTCGGAAAATTCTTCAGCATATGTGTACATATGGTTCACCATTTTAAATAAGCAAGAAAACGTCAAGATACAATTGGTAAAAAATCGTAGGTAATAGTATGAAAATTCTCTTCTAAGGTCTAAGGAGTATACCTTTAGTGAACCATTAAGAAGTATAGGAACATATTGATGAGTTTTGTATCCTTTATTTATAATCTCTTTTTGGGATTCAATAGTTGTTTGAATACCATTCTCATTAACTTTCCGAAAAAAAATATCATTCAAGGAGGAAACTATCCTCTTTAGAGTTTCTATCTTTGTCATTCTCATGGTTTATTATACTTCAACCGTCTATAATGCACAATCCCTTATTCTTATTCAGAGCCAATCTATATATGGCTAATTAAATTTAAGGGCAGACATTTGTTGATTTTTTACGAAAAGAAATATTAAACACAGCGTTCATTGCAAAACTCCTTGATTTGGATCTGCTCATACTATGTGAGACTGTGTTAAATTTTCATTTCGCTTTAAATTTCAACAACTTAAAAGCATGTTTTAGTTTTCAGTTGCAAATATACTGGTCTTTAGCCAAACAATCTTATAAAAAACGAATTTAAAGTTGTTAATTTCATCCATTATTTTCATTTTCATATGGTTTTAGTGGCAATCAGTGTATTTTGATATCTTAAACAGAATCAGCATTAAGAATCTGTTTTTGGATGTGAATACAAAACTTTAAATCATAATCTTATA
>Ga0065714_10064689_pt1 | contig 23467 bp, 16 predicted proteins | sample MisRhiReplicate2_FD_59101 | JGI IMG/M metagenome (GOLD analysis project Ga0065714, IMG submission 59101) | Miscanthus rhizosphere microbial communities from Kellogg Biological Station, MSU, sample Rhizosphere Soil Replicate 2: eDNA_1 v2... | ecosystem: Host-associated > Plants > Roots >... | reverse complement strand
GTGTACATACACCTCTTCGCTGTGGACAGCTGTCCAACGCTGGAGACTTACTCTTGAACTCCAGTGCTACTCTACCTTTTCTAACTAATTGTTGAATGGTTGGCATTGTGCTTTTTTATGTTTTTTATTTAAAAAATTTACCGCTCCCCCGGCATCCTTACAGATAGCCCATAAAACGGACTGCAAAAGTAGAACAATTCTTTTTAAAAATCAAGGGGTTAGCGTAAAAAATTTTCAGTTTGCAATTATCAGTTTTCTGTTGAAGATTAAGAAGTTGCAGTTCAGTTTGCAGTTTTGAATTTTCAGTTAACAGTTCACTTTATAAATCCTCTAGCACGTTCGTCATGCTGATCCGATAGCTATCGTATTTGTTCAGCACCCAGTTTGGGTATTTAAATTATTTTTTGGAAAGCAGTTTTAACCATTCTCAGGCTAGGTTTGATCCCGCTAATGTTATAAGCTCGTGAAGAACTCGCTTTCTACGCATATCGGGTTTAGTTAGCAAAGTAGGTAGAATGATTAGTGTTTGATTTCAACCTTTTATAAAAATATTATTTCCCTTAGCTTTTTTTGCGTCAAAATGCCTTAAAACCACACATCCCTTAAATTCATAAAGATTGTTTTAAATACTTTTATCTTTAATAAAAATCTAAATTATATGTTCTTAAATATCATCGGTATAATTATTGGTTTGCAGTATAGAGAAACAAATTTAAAGGTTTGAAAAAATGAAAATAAAAATCTTCACAATCATACTTTGTAGCATTGCATCTCTATGTAATGCACAAACAACTTTCACTAATAAAAGAAAAGCCAATGTAGATTTTGATGCTTATGAGAAACTCATACCCGAGGTTAAAGCCCATCGTAAAAGTAAGCTTATTGATTTACAAACGTTTTTAAAAATGGCAGAGGAAAAAGGCACTGTTATTTTAGATACACGTTCCGATAGCTTATTTAAACGAAAACATGTTAAGGGGGCTATCCATCTGAATTTTGCTGATTTCACTCAGCAAAACCTATTAAGGATTATACCCAATGCAGATACCAAAATATTAATCTATTGCAATAACAATTTTATAGATGACCAGGCAAATTTCGCAAGCAAAGTAGTTGTACCTGTTTTAGTAAAGAAAAAAATAGCTCCTATTTCATTGGCCTTAAATATCCCCACCTATATTAACCTTTATGGATACGGATATAGAAATGTATATGAACTTTCTGAATTAGTAAGCACGCAGGACAAAAGATTAATCTTTGAGGGGACCAGTAGCATAAGATAATACCTAAACTGAAGCAGCTTAATTACAATCCTTAAAGCTATCTCTAAGTATTTTTAACCGCGCAACTGCCGCTTCTAGTTCTTTTGGTGCTTTACCATACTCGTAAGTAATTTTGTACTGTTTACCGTCGGCATTAATAGCAATCCACTCTGCACCTCCATCAGCACAATCAGGACAGCCAATTACTTCGGGCAGGGCCGAAATCTTATCCAAATTCAATTCGCTATTGATTGCGTTTATATCAGCTTCAGAAATCGTTTTACTACAGGTTTTGGTATCGGCCGTCTGCCCGTTTTTCGATTTGGAAAAAGTAAGTTTCAGATCACTAATGAGTAAATTATTTGAACAATAGCCTACACACATCCCAAATGACGATCCATAACCAATACTGTTTAGGGTTTTAATGTCGCCTTTTTTACAGGCCAAAAAAGACAGGATTATCAAAATTGTAAAAATGACCGGTAAAGTTCTTTTCATATAATAAGGTCTCCAAATAATTCTATTCGAAGATACAATTATTGTGCTACATAGAGATAAACTAATCTTAATGGTAGGGTAAGATTTTTAAGCTCCTTAATTAACCGTATTACGTGGGTTGCTCCGTTGGTTGTTTGCACCCACTTTGGTTAACTTATAATTTAATGATAAATAAAAATACCGGGTTATGTTGTTATACCTTACATCTTCAATCCGGCTGCTATTTACAATTCTATCAATACTGGTATTCTGGTTTAAAATATCAAAGCCCTTTAAGCTTAGGGTTACCCTTCGCTTCATCAAATATTTATTGATACCGGCATTAAGCAAAAAGTAATTATTGTTAAATCCATCGGCACGGCCAGCAGAGCCAATGTGGTTTACATCTGCCTCTACCCTTAAATCTTTTATAAATTCGTAACTGAGGTTTAGGGTATTTTCCAGGCTGAAATATTTATTATTAATGGCTGATTCTGCCGTATTATTAACCTTAGTATAACCCACATAAGCAAAAATACCAGCATTAAATTTATCATCTATATCATAGCTCCAGTTAATATTCGGACCGATTTCGAACCTGTTGGTAACGTTTTTAGCGCCACTTATAAAGTTTGTTCTATGTTCGGTGAAGAAATTTGCACCATAATTCATCCTTAAACCTTTTAGTTTTGATGGCATCCCAAAAAATGTTCCGGCACGCAGGTAATAATTACCATTTACATTGATCGGCTTCACCGTTTGGATACCATTGTTATAGGTAATGTCATTTCCGGTATCATCAAAAGATAAATTGTAGAGGAAATATCCATTCCAATAGCGGTTATTATCAGGACTAAAGGTATTAAAGTTCACTGATAAGCGATGGTTTTTCCTCGCTTCGAGATCAGGGTTTCCTATTCTTTGATATAATGGATTAGTATTGTTCTGAACAGGTTGCAGATCGGTAACTGAAGGCAAATTAACGCTTGCCCGGTAATTGATGGCAATGGTTTGATTGGCCTTATTTTTAAAATTGACCGTTAACCTTGGTAATAGATTGTAATATGATTTTTCGATATTGCCAATGTTGGCCCCTATGTTATTAAATACATTGGCATTCAATAAACTCTCCTGTGCATTTAATCCCAAATTATATGTCCAGTCTTTTCCGGTATAAATAAAACCCAATCCAGCTGTTTGCAAACTATTATGGTTATCGAAAGTATTGGTTAAAGATGCAACAATGGTTTCATAACGATCAGTAGTTGGATTATAATCAAAGGCGATCTGCTGCGCGTCAACCATGCTCCTTGTATAACCATAGGTAAGGTTGGCATTCCATTTCTGGCCTAACTGCCTGGCGTAATTGCCATTGATGGTATAAGTTTTTGAGGCATTTTCCTGATTCGCCTGCTGATTGATATTGGTAACGGTAGTATCACCATTTACATATTGATGAAGCAATGATTGATTTAACCAGTCGGAATTAAAGGTATTCTGTGTACCATTTAACCGGAGCGAAACCGAGCCTTTTTTATTGGCTAATCTCCTCAGCACGGTAAACTCACCAAATAAGGACGGCGTAAAATTATGCTGATTGTAATACTGGTTTCCATCATTTGCTTTTCCTGTAGCATCAAAATTAGCATTGAATGTACGGTTGTTGATGTTAGTGGTACTGTTGAGGATCACATTTGGCCGGAACACCATGTCTGTTAACGAATCGGGATGATATTCTGCCTTAAAATTAAAACGGTGTGCCTGGTTGTTGCTATTGCGGTCGGTATTATCCAGCGTCCGCAAAATATCACCCGAGCTTAAATCCTGGATATTGGATAGTTTATTGCCCAAACCAGAAGAATAATAAGTGAAATAACTGCCGCTAATGGCTAATTTGTTATTTTTGCCCCAGGAGTTGCTATAATTTACCCCTCCACTGTGCGTGGTGTACAAACCGATAGCGTTGTTGTCAAAAACACCGCTGCCACCAATGGTGGTTTTACCGTTATTGTTGTTGATCGAGAAACTTCCCCCGGCTGGAGGAGCAAAAATATTTCCGATATTGCCTCCGCTAAAACTACTCAGGTCATCATAACCGAAACTGGCATCGTTGGTATTATTGCTCATTCCCAAAACAGCAAACTGCAGGTTTTTATTAAAATGGTTGGCACTTAAATAACTTCCGTATTTATCGGTTGTTCCTCCGGCAAGGCTAGCGTTTCCAAACCAGCCTTTTTTCTTATCTTCTTTAATGGTTAGGTTCAGCACTTTTTCGCGCTGACCATCATCAATTCCGGTTGCCTTCGCTTCTTGTGTTTTACTATCAATCAGCTGAACTTTCGCAATGGCATCGGCAGGAAGATTTTTGGTTGCCGTTTTAGGGTCAGTACCGAAAAAGTCTTTACCATCAACGGTTAAGCGCGTAACTTTTTGCCCCTGCACCAAAATGCTACCATCTTTACCAACGGTTACACCAGGCAGTTTTTTCAACAAATCTTCTACTGCCGCATTTGGCCTGGTTTTATAAGCGTCGGCGTTAAATTCTACCGTATCCTTTTTTACCGTAGCCAAGGCATAACGGCCACTTACCGCAATATCTTTTAGGGCAATGGCATCTTCTTGCATTTTTAAAGTGCCAATGTTAACAGCCTTTCCGCTTACGCTGATGTTTTTGGTGATGGGGTTGTAACCCATTGCAGAAATCCTGATTTTATAATCACCATTGGCAACTGCATTAAAAGAAAATTCTCCGGCATTATTGGTTACCACACCTATTTTTTTGGTCGAATCGGTTTTATTTGATAAGATAATCCCCACATATTCAATTGGCTGGTTCGTTTTACCATCCAAAATTTTTCCATTTATATTACCCATCCGTTGTGCGAATACTTTCGTAGATAATACGCACAGCAATATCCATAAATAGGTTTTCATAGCTAAAATTCTATTTTTTTATTAATTTGTTTGATTAACCTTTTTCAAGGTCTTTAGCTATAAGACACCAAAAGGTGGAAAGTGTGACAGAAAAATATTTTTTTTCCGAAGTTTAGAAGAGGCTGTGAGAAAGGGACAACTTCAGAAGTTTGGGGCAACGAATAAAAAAGTCTTCCAGTTTTACCTGAAAGACTTTCCTTTTAAGCTTTAGCTACTTTCTTTGTGTGTTTTTTATGATGATGTTTTTTATGACTTTTTTTAGTCTGCGATTTTTCTGTAGTTGGTTTTACAGGTGTTGCAGTTTGCGCATTAACCGTTGCAAACGGTAAACATGGCTAATAAAGCGATGCTCAAAACTTTAATTGCTTTCATTTTCAAGTCGATTAAATAATGAATAAACCTTGTTATTTTTTTATTAAATCTCGAAAAGCAAAATGAAGATTTAATGAATAATCAATTATTGAATGACTGAATTAAAGAATGATAGAATGTAAGAACAATTAGATAAAATTTAGCTTCTTACGGTAAATCGAATGAGAAAGTATAATTAAGTCTTTTCCCACTTAAAACGTATTCAGAAACCACTTTCCCATCAACCAGAATTTTATATTCACCTTTAGATTCTTTTTTGGTAACAGCTAATGTTTTAAGCTGAACATGCGTACCTCTTTTTAAGGTAACAGTTTTTTCCCAGGTTCCGTTCACTTCTTTTAGTTCTGTCTGTTTTTCATTTTCATCGGTATAAGCCACATCTGCGGTTAAACCCTCGCCAAAATCGGCCTGATAAACCACATTATAACTTTCTTTTTGAGGAATATCTAATTTACCCCTCGACATGGAATAAACTGTTGTCATGACTCCAAGAGCGCAGCTGCTTAACACAACTATTAGTAAAAAACAGTAGAGAATATTTTTCATTTGATTATGGTTTAGATCAAGATGACGACAGCTATAAAGGAAAGGTTGCAAGGAGAAAAATGTTTGGATGACAAAATGCTGAATTAAAAAAGTTAATTCACCCATTCTAGCTCATTTCATTTGTTAAAAGTATCGAGGTATAAATCTTCTACCTTTTTTCTGGCCCAGGGCATTCTTCTTAAAAATTTTAAGCTCGATTTGATCGTTTGGTTACTATTGAAACAATCGATCCTGATCAATGACCCCAGTTTTTCCCAACCGTAATGCGTTTGCAGATCGGTAACTATTTTTTCTAAGGTGATACCGTGTAAGGGATTATTTTTTTGCTGTTCGGCCATGTAGCAAAGTTAAGGCAAAATTATCAGGGTTTGTACTGTGCCATCCAAACATTTGCACCACCACAATCTGGATCGTTTATTTTGTGACTGAGCACTTCAAATTTATTTGCCTGAAGCAAGGTTTGATATTCAGTGGTAGCCAGAGAAGCATGAAAAAGGTTTTCGCCACCATTCATGCCCCATACCTCTCCCCTCTCCGTTCCAGATGTAAACAGTAAAATACCGTTAGGTTTAAGATGACGTTTAAAAACAGTAAACATATTCGGCTGATCATCGGCCGGAAGATGAAAAAAACTATGCCAGGCAATAATCAGGTCGAATTTTTCGTCGAGATCGAATTCACGCATATCTTTTAGCAGAAACCTGGTAGATGGGAAATTGATTTTTGCCAGCTCTATCATTTGCTCGCTGGCATCAACGCCTACAACATTTATTCCATGGTTGATAAAATATTCCAATATGGGTTTCCCATCACCGCAGCCCAGGTCCAAAACCTTCGCTTCTGTTGAAAGGCGTTGCAAGATATCATTTAAATAAGCTTGCTCTACTGAATCAGCGTAACGGTTCTCGGCAAACCAGTGGCCTATCTTATTGTAAACTTTGTAAACGTTTTTGCGTTCTCCTTTTTCCATCCGTATAAATTATTTTTAATTCAAAGTTTTAAAATATCCGGAACATCACCTCATGCTTTAGTGATACTAAATTAATCATATTTCTATTTTTTTATTGGAAACAAACGTGCAATGGTTCCTGGCAAATACAGCCCTGCCATCCGCTTTATTCCGTTGCACTTCATGCCCGCTACTGTCAGGTTTAGGATGAACGGTCAGTTTCCTAAAATGGAGCCAAGGGCATAACCTTTGTGTATAAACCCGATCGGAGCGGGATGCGCACGATTTTTCATTGGGAGCAGAAGCGGGAGCGGGACTGCCCCCTCCCAGGAGAACAGAACCCTTCATTTCCAAAACAATACCAGTTTAACAATAATTGTAACCGGTTTTTTAAAATTAACCAACAGCTGTAGCATCAATTTCGATCAGCATGCCCTTTAAGGCCAATCTTTGTACGGGAATAAGCGTGTTTACCGGGAATTTATGATCAGGCCATATTTTATTAGATTCTTCAATCAGAATCTTGTGTTTGGCTTCATCGTAGTCCACCACCAAAGTAGTTAGTTTTGCAATGTTGGCCATAGTTAAATTTTTACTTTTTAAAGCTAAGGCAATATTTTCGAAAACAATGCTTACCTGTATCCTAAAATCATCGCTTAAAATGCCATCTGTTCTATTGCCACCTTGGCCGGCAACAAATACCAACTGACTGTCAGCCGGAACGGAGGCAAGGTGAGAATAACCATGTGAACGGGGATCGTATATGCCAGCGGGATTGGTAATTTCTAAACTAGGTTTTTCCATATCTGTAAATCTATACCCGCTAAATTATCTGATAATTTTCCGTAAACCGTCTGCAGTTTGCAATAAAAAACCTCCTGATCTTTTAAAATCAGGAGGTCTGGAATTATTTTAAGTTAAGCTTAGTTGCCTGTAGCGGTCCATGTATCGTTATCAGGATTTGAATCTGGCAATACTTTATCCGGATCTAAAGTAACCGATTCAATTTCTTCAGTTGTTGGGAAACGAACCAGCCAACTGGTATTTTTCATCCAAACATCAACCGGAACTTTTACGGTTTCAGTTTTTCCGCTTTTGGTTTTGATCTGGAGAATGATCGGCATCGGCATTTTTTCTAAGTTTACCACTTTGATGTTGTAGCCTACCAGTTTATTGCCCTGTTTAACAGCCTCAACACCAGTAATGCCCTGATCCATTTTCCAGCTGTTTAACCACCAGCTTCTCCAGAACCAGGCTAAATCTTCACCAGCTCCATTTTCCATCGAACGGAAGAAATCAAACGGTGTTGGATGTTTAAATGCCCAGTTTTTAATGTACTGGCGAAAAGCATAATCAAAACGGTCTTCGCCCAAGATTTGGTTTCTCAGAATATCCAGACCCCATCCTGGTTTGCTGTACAGGTTAACACCGATATTTCTTTCGGCCATACCGTCAGGCATCTGCATGATGTTTTCGTAAATCGGGTTACCAATCACATTTTGACCAATTCGGTGTAAATCAGCCGGAGGGCCGGCATATTCCCCATTATTAAAGTTTTTCTTCGAAATGCCGTTGATGAATGTGTTAAAACCCTCGTCCATCCAGCCATATTTACGTTCGTTAGAACCCACGATCATAGGGAACCAGGTGTGTCCAAATTCATGATCGATTACTCCCCATGCGCTGGCTTTTTTAGCAGTCCAACCACAAAAAACTATACCAGGATACTCCATACCACCTATATTGGTAGCCACGTTAACAGCCATTGGATAAGGATACTCGAACCATTTTGATGAATAATGTTCGATAGTTGATTTTACATATTCTACACCACGTCCATAAGAATCAACACCGTTGCTTTCTACCGGTTGTGCAGAAACGGCTAAACCAGTTTTGCCACTTGGCAGTTTATACCTTGCAGCATCTAATACAAATGCTTTTGACGAAGCCCAGGCTGCATCGCGTGCATTGGTAATTTTAAATTTCCAGGTTAGTTTATCTTTCGCCGGACGCGATTTCGGATCGGTTACCTCTGATTCGCTACGGATGTGCACAGTAGCATCGCTCAGTTTAGCCGCATTCCATCTCTTTAACTGCTCTGGTGTAAAAACTTCAGCAGGGTTTAATAATTCACCCGAACCCATAACGATATGGCTTGCCGGTGCGGTAATAGCAAAGTTGATATCGCCATATTCGCAATAAAACTCTCCCCCGCCCCAATATGGCAAAGTATTCCAACCGATTACATCATCATACACACACATGCGCGGAAACCATTGCGCGATGGCAAAAATTTCCCCGTTTTTGGTGGTTAAATGCCCGGTCCTGTCCGATCCTTCTTTAGGTACAATGTACGAATAATCCATTTTGATGGTTACCAGATCGCCATTAGCGGCCAAAGGCTGATCTAAACGGATCTGCATACGGGTATCTTCAACGATAGAGGTGAATTTAACAGCACCTGCTTTTTGAGCAACGCTGATGTTCTGGATTTTATATCCACCATCAAATTTTTCACCCTGTGCGCCATAACGGCTACGCGAAGGGGTAATGGCATAACCACGTGAAGTTTCTTTAAAAGTATTCTGATCTAACTGTAACCATAAATAAGGCAACTTATCGGGACTGTTGTTTTTGTAGGTAATGGTAACTGTTCCACTTACCATGTTCTTGGTTTCATCGAGGTTGGCGGTAATGTTATAGTCAACATGGTTTTGCCAGTATTTTGGCCCTGGTGCGCCAATTGCCGAGCGGAACTCATTCCCGTTTTGGGTATAAAATAGTGGTCCAAATGCTTCAGCGGGATTATAGTTGGTTGTTGGTGCCGGGGTTGTAGCCTGTTGGGCCGATGCTGAAAAAGCAAAAACACAACAAACTAAACCAAAATTAATCAGTTTAGTCAATTTCATGATCATAATAAGGTTGTAATACTGCGGTAAATATAAAAAATAACCACATATGGATTTGTATGTGGTTATAATGTTACCAATAATGTTTAATGTATTAATATCTATCAAAGAGGCTTAATTAGCCTTTAATTTTGGCAAATCCTGCAATTTTCTTTCCTGTGGACTTAACTTTTTCCATGCTACAAAGGCACGTGAGATGTAAAAAGCATAACGGAATGGTCTTTCGGCCTTAACCGCTTCGATTGAGGGCCTGTAAATGATCATAAAGTTTTTAAGTTCTTCGCCTTCCAGTTTAGTCAGATCAGTAATGGCCTTTGGCGTGAAGTTTTCGTCGATTTCATCCTGGTACATTTCCTTTTCTTCTAAATCGGCTTCCTTACGTTGCTGTCTTTTATATTTACCATAACCTAAATTCAGGTTTAAGCCCCCGACTTTATCGGTCATACGCTTACGGTTTAGATTGCCCCCGGTATTTAATAGAGTATATTTCTCTGCCAGTGGATCCTTTGCATCGGTAACCTGGCTGTTCATCCGCACTGCGGTAATATCTACATCCTTTAAACTGTTCGATTTCACAGGAAGGTAGATGGCCCTGTTTAGGAGATTGGTTAAATATAGGGTATCAGTGTGATAGCCTACAGCAGAAAATTCAATCAGATCGCCAATGTTGGCTGCAATGGTATATTTACCTTCTCTGTTGGTACTGGTGGATTTTTTACTGTTCAGGTTTCTGATGGAAACGCCAGGCAGTGAGAGTGTTTTTTTCGAATAATCGAAAACTGTACCCGTAGTTACCGTTTGTGCAAAAACGCCCATAGGCAAGGCAAGCAATAGAAAAATGATCAGTTTGTACATACTCAAAAGTAACTTAGTTCGACATTTAAAAGCTGCATTTAACAAACTTTAACATTAGAACAAATGAATTAGGCTAGTGTTTTTAAATAATTATCATCGTCAAATCCAATCAATATGGCCTTGTCGTTCTGCTCAATAATTGGGCGTTTTATGGCGCTGGTATTCTCTTTTAAATAGGCAACGGCCAGTGCCTGGTTATCAATTTTTGCCTGTTCTTCTTTAGTTAATTTTTTCCATGTTAAACCTTTACGGTTCAATACGGTTTCCCAGCCGAAAGTATTGCACCATTCGTTTAATTTTTCTTCGGTAATACCTTTTTTCTTAAAATCGTGAAATTCGAAATCTAACTGATGTGCTTTTAACCAATCGAGCGATTTTTTAACTGTATTGCAATTTGGAATTCCGTAAACGGTCATATTGAGTTGTAATAATGTAAGATGGAAAATGTATAATGGACAATGGAGAAACCAATCCAACAATCCGTTTCAAAGATAATAAATTTGTTTATCCGTGGTGTTGGATATTACGATCAAGCACATATTGGAGATTCAATGTCTCGAACAGTCAGCTGTTACCATCTGACTGCACATAAAAATGACTAGTAATTGATCGGTGAACAGTTGGATTGGTAACATCCAATTTCACATAAACATTTAATTGGAAATAAGAGAATTGTCAACTTTCTCGCGAACGGGCTATGATCGTTGATAACTCTATACTCTGAAATCCTGATCATTCATCACATTTTTAGCAGCTTCCATCACATTTTAAAACAATGAAACTGGAAACTTTATATCATTGTACAATCAATTAAATTTCTAATGAAAAAATCTCAAAAAGTTAAACAACTCAATCTCGCTTCACAAATTGAATTAGGGGTTGCGTTTCTTGTTATCACTTACTTATATTTCTTTGCTCATTTACCGCAAGTAGCATACTATAGAGGAGGGATGTTATATACCCTACCTGCAGAGTTTATGTACATCTTATCGCTAATTTGCTATGCATTCATTTTTTTTGTCATTGCCCCCATTGTTAAGAAACAGTTTAAGGAAAACAATTTATTAACTTTAGGAGCATTTACTTTCATCGTTATATGCTTCTACACCCAGCTTATCAGTAATTATTTTGCACTCCTACTCTCCATCAAAATGGTAAGCCTATATTTTGTTGATGATGAGCAAGACAGCATGATTTCCTTCTCTCGGGAAGCGGTTGTGCTAACTGGTCTATTATTGTTTTTTCATTCCGCATATATTATCTATCAACAAGGCTTGATAAATAGCGGCTTTGTTTACCTTACCCCCATTTTGACTCTTACGAGTTACTTGTTAGTCATGCACTTTTGGCTACCAAAAATTAACTCAAAAAATTTAAAAGCATTAAGATTCATTGGCATTTTAATGTTAGATCTATTTGTTACTATTCTAATACTCGTTGTAGCAGAAAATTACTATTCTTATTCTCGCGATTCTAATAAAATGGTGCCGATAACTTTATTTATTCAAGTTATTATACACATTATTGCCAAAATCATTTATAAGTCTCGAATTAAAAGGCAAAATTCCATTAACAACTTAGAAAGCAAGTTGGAAACATCTGATGCTAGTTTAACTTTTTTGAAATCGCAAATAAATCCTCATTTTTTATTTAACGCGCTAAATACAATTTATGGGATGTCTATACAAGAAAATGCTATCAGAACGGGTGAGGGAATACAAAAATTAGGCGATATGATGCGTTTTATGCTGCATGAAAATTTAAAAGATACCATTGAACTTAAACTAGAAATTGAATACTTATCAAACTATATTTCGCTGCAGAAATTAAGAATCGTAATGTCTGAGCAAATTTCTATTGAATCTCATATTCAGCCTTATGTAGGAAATTTATCAATTAGTCCAATGTTACTTATTCCCTTTGTTGAAAACGCCTTTAAACATGGTATTAGTTTGAAAAAACCAAGTTATATCAATATCTCATTTAGCCTGAAAGATAATGTTTTGTATTTTGATGTCAGCAATACTGTGCATGATAAAGCAGAAAATGATCCAGAAGAATACAAAAGTGGGATTGGCCTTGAGAATGTAAAACAAAGGCTTTCATTGCTCTACCCTAACCGACATGAACTGATTATCCGTGAGAGTGCGAATGAGTTTTTTGTTCATTTGACTTTGCAGTTGGATTAGAGATCTACTTTTCGACTAGCAGCTAAATGAGCACAATACGAAGACGATTTGTTGTTAAAAATTCTTATCATTGAATTTAAATAGATACCTGTCATCCTGAATGCAATGAAGGATCTTTTAACGATGAATAACTGGCTTGAATTACAGCAAACCAAAAAGCAAGTGTCGTTACATCAGTGCTAGTCGGCTGGGGATGCTTCCTTCGTCAGCATGACAGAAAAAACAAAAAGACAAACACAAAATGATTGCCATTGCCATAGATGATGAACCGATTGCATTAGACATTATAAAATCGCATGCCTCCAAAGTTCCGTTTATCACTTTGCAGGAAACCTTTACAGATGCTTTCGCAGCCATCACTTATCTCCAACAAAACAGGGTTGACCTAATTTTTCTCGACATTAAAATGCCCGATATCAGTGGAATTGATTTTTTAAAGAGTTTAAGCAAGCCACCAATGGTAATTTTTACCACGGCCTACACCGAACATGCGGTACAAAGTTTTGAACTTGATGCTGTCGATTATTTGTTAAAACCTTTTTCACTTTCACGTTTTTTAAAAGCCTGTAATAAGGCAAACGAACTCTTTAACCTGCGCGGCCAGAAACAGAAAGCGAAAACGGACTATATTTTTGTAAAAGATGGTTATGAACAAATTAAGGTTAATTTAAGCGAAATCTGCTATGTGGAAGCTTCGGGAAATTACACGCAGATTCAACTTACGGATAAATTACTGAGCTCGCGTATCACCATAAACGACCTGGCTGAACTGTTGCCAAAAACAAATTTTATCCGCTGCCACCGGGCTTTTATTGTGGATAAAAACAAAATATCCAAATTTGACCGCAGCCAGATTTGGATAGGAGAAAAAATTATACCCATTGGGGCAACTTATGGTGGAATACAACTTACTTAATACAGTTTAGAACAATGATATGAAATGCAGAACCATGTTATATAAACCTGATCGTAGCGTAAAACCCGGGTGAGGCACGAACCAAGGCTTTAAGGCGGCAGGACTTTCATCACCTAAGTGCGCCGAACCCTGCTTTTCCAAAAAAATATTGATCACCTAAGTTACCTGAGTGCTTATAAATATCTTTAAGGTTTGTAACCCATTTATTTTACACTTACCCTTATCCCGGCTGAATAAGTAGTAAACTCTGGCGCATACATGCTTTGCAAAATGGTAATACCATTCGAAAAATTGCCTGCATGCGTAACCCTTAATGGATATTCGAAGACATAGGTTCCTTTTGGCATGTAACTGATAAAGAAATTGGTTGAAGCATCTTTAGTACTTTCATAATAACCCAAACCATCCTGATATTTATATTGGGAGATTACATTTACGGGTTCGAAACCCGATGAACGCATATCTTTTAAATGGATATATTCCATATCCCTGTCGCAGTTAATTTCTATACGCACCTTCAATAAATCGCCTGGGACTAAAACATTGCTTGTAGTAAGCGGTGTTAACACATCACCTTTATTGCTGGTTTTCTGGATAAATAATTGCTTATTGATTTTGACATCTGTGCTGGCGGAAGTTATTTTATCCATTTGTTCAAAATATTGCCAGTAAAGCGCTCCCCAAGCGATTGTTGTATTGTTATTTTTCACTTGTACTTTTCCCATTTCTGGTTTTACAATAATACCTGCAATGGTCACCTTTTGATAACCTGTTCCAGCTTCCTGCTTCGCATTTGGCAGTTGCAAATCGGCCAATTTCAGATTTCCGATCACAATTTCAGGCTGGTTACTTTCGCTTAATAAACCGGCACCTTTCATCAATAGGGCATAACAGGCAGCTGTAGTTGCTTTTGTGGTTTTCCAATCGTTGGTTTGTTTATTTTTAAGCAACCAGATTTTCATTTCCTCTACCGCTTTGGTATCATTGGCCACTTCATCAAAAGCCTCAATCAATAAAGCCTGCGTTTCAACCGGACTTTGGTACCACCACCAACCAGCTTTGTTGGTAGCCCAGTACATGCCCAGTTCATCATTTTGTTGCGCGGTTTGACTTAACAGTGTAATAATTTTTTTCGCTTCTACATTATTGCCGTTTCTGTTTAAAACCAAAGCTGCCTGTGCCAGTTGGTAAGTATCAAAGGTTTTCCATTCGGCAACTAATTTTTTGAGGTAAAAATCTTTAGCTTTTGCAAAATCAGCGCTTGTATTTTGTTGATTGGTATAACTTCTGGCAAACAAATAGTGTAAAGGCAAATAAGCAAAGCGTTTTTCTTTCAGTTCTTTTTTATAATCCTTAATAAACTGTCCATCTAAATAAATAATAGCCTTATTAAGCATGGCATTAAAATTTGGATAAGCTTTTTCGTCGATCAGTTTCACTTTTTTTAACTGGCCCATACCCAAAACGATGTGCTGGGTAATGTAACGATCTTCCTGCATCCCATTAAACCATGGGAAAGCCCCATTATTAAACTGCATTTTTTCCAGCTTCTCAAAATTAGCCTTTAACTCGTAAGTCATTCTGTTTAAATCGAAAAGTACAGCCAAACGCCTTTTACGCTCGGTTTCGTTATCTGCATTGCGTACCCATGGTGTTTCTTCTAATAAAATGGACTTCAATTCCTGGTTTTTTTCCAGCTTCGATAACAATGCTTCTTCATTGTTGGTGTTTTTCCATTGCTCAAAAACCGTTTTAATTTTTGGTGATGAATTGATGATTCCCGTTGCAAAACTATTGGCATAAAAGCGGCTAAAAGTTTGCTCGGCGCACTCGTACGGATACTCCATCAGGTAAGGTAGGGCCTGCACCGCATACCAAACCGGGTTGGAGGTGAACTCGAAAGTTAAACTTTGGTTGCGTAATGTTTTTGAGCCCCCTGATTTCTCCAGTTTCTCAAAATTGAAAGTTTTAGTGGTATTACCACGCACATTTATGGGCATACTTTCGGTAACCAACATGGCATTTGCTAAAACCGGAATGGTATTTTCTTCACCATCGCTAAATTTGCCACTTTGGGCCAAAACTTTATAGGTAATGGCATTAATACCCGAAGGGATAATCAATGACCATTTTAAAACCGAGTTTCCCTCATTGTCTACTTCGAAAGTCTTCCCTGATTTTTCATTTGCCTCAAAAATCTGGATGGCTTTTCCGGTTAAGGCGTTGGTAAGTGTTAAACTGGCATCACCCGACAGTTTTTTACCCGAAAGGTTATTGAGTTTAGCACTTAATAAAATTGTATCTCCTTCCCTGAAAAAACGCGGTGCATTAATGGCAATGGCCAATTGTTTTTGCGTAACCAGTTCATTGGTGATGGATGCCGTTTTTAAATCTTTGGTGTGCGCAAAACCCATCATTTTATAGCGGGTTAAACTTTGTGGTATGGTAAATTCGATCTTGATTTCGCCCTTGGCATCAGTTAATAGCTGCGGATAGAAAAATGCAAGTTCATTAAAATTAGTACGGGCTGTAATATTTGGTTTTTGATACTTTAGCGCTTCTACTTCTTGACGTAATGTCGGATCCTTAAGTTTATCATTTACTCCCTCTCCTGGAGCGGCGCTCTTTAATCTTTCAATGGTAGGTGGTTCAACGCTTAATCCAGCAGCTTTCCCTTGCAAAGTTGACACTCCTCTAACCTGTACAACTGCACCAGTCATAGCTGCCTTTTTTTGCGTACCATAACCCGTCACCATAACTTCGTTTAAAGCAGTACCATCCGGTTTTAACGTTACATCAACTCGTTTTTTATTGCCAATTTTTATGGAATAACGTTTATAGCCGATAAAAGAAAAATTAAGTGTCTCCCCTGCTTTAGCTTCAATGGTATAAATACCAAAAACATTGGTGGTGGTTACCATTTTACCTACGCTAACTTGTACACCTGGTAGTATTTCTCCATCGCTATCGAATACTGCTCCATAAATCAATTTACCATTTTCTAACTCCGCCAATTTTTTTAACGCTTCAGCAGATAGTCCTTTTCGTTTAGCCCTTTGTAAATTGCTGATGTAGTTCCGGTAGCCAGAATTGTATCCGCCATAATAATTATAACCAAACAGGTTAAGGTTTTCGTAGCTCCTGGTAATCATGCTATAATCTCTATCCCTTCTTAAAAACCATAGGTAACCTGGGTTAGCAACATTGTTTACATTGAAATTCCAATTATAAAAACCATAATTAAAACTGTTTTGCAGATTCGTATTCCAGTTCATCTGCCTAAGGTCGTCCAAACTTGCATCGTAAAGTGTGGCTACCATTTCGGCCATTTGTTTTTCTCCCTTGTTATTACTGATCTGCAGTTTCCAGCTTTCCTTTTCACCGGGCTGTAACTTATCGCGAAAAGTTAAAAAGCGGATGTTCAGTTCCTTTTGTGGGTCTACAATTTGAACCTGTTGCATGGAGTTGTAAATGGTACCTTGATGCACCATGGTAAACTGCACAGCAAAGCCATCTTCATAATTGGCTTTCGGCTGTATTTTGACAATGGTCTGTTTTGGCGATAAATTGATCCACACTTTTTCGGCTATGCTATCGCGATAATAAACTTCGTAATAAGCCTTACTGTTCTCTGCCAAACCTGCCAAACGGAATATGGCACTTTCATTTGGTTTGATCACCGTAACTTCTGGAGTAATCCATTCGAGGTTCGATTGTATTACCGCAGGTACTGCGTGATAAATCACCAGATATTTATCTACCTTAACGGTATCATGCTGTCCATTTACAGCCGTTAAACTGATTTTATAGTAACCTGGCTTCAGGTCTTTCTGGCTGAAACTTAAGTTTCCACGACCGTTTTTGGCACTAAGGTTTTGCTTAAATTCTACTGATTTTACCGACCAATTGGCTACTTCGAGTTCATTGTTATAGTCATCATCAGGAAAGTTTTTAATAAACTTTTCCTTACTCATGGCATAATTTTCGGCATAAAACGGACTCCTGTTCATCAGCCTTGATGGCGCCTGCAATAAACTCCACTCTGCTTTAACATCAGCCTTAATGGTTTCGTTGTTTAAATTGGTAACCGAAAAGGAGATACTATCTGTTTTATTCCTCAAATACAAAACTTGCTCTGTACTGATATTAAGTGTAATATCTTTCTTTCCAACATTTAGGCTGGTCGTCTTCGAACGGGTTTCGCCATTTAAATCAGTGATATCAGCCACAATTTCGTAGCTATAATTTGTCCTGGTATCAGTAACGTTTGCAAAAAAAGTAATCTCAAATTTACCACCTGCTTTGGTGATTGTTTTACCGATGGCTACCTGTTTTCTTTCAGCATACATTCTCGAGCCATAAATAACACTATGCTGCGCATAGCTGAGCCTGTAATCATCCATCACGCTCCGGAAAACTTTGTAATTTACCTTAGCGTTACTTACCGAATAGCCCGAAAAAGAACTGGCCTTGCCAGATACTTTAATGCTATCATTCAGTTTATAATGTTTGTTGGGTTTATCAAAAACCACTTCGAAGCTAGGGCGCTTATATTCTTCAACCTGTACAGCAATGCGGCCATATTCAGTTTCAATTTCCATCTGACCGTTCAATATGCCCATTGGAATCGTAAATGAACCTTGAAATGTGCCGTAATCGTTACTCATCAATTCCATTGTGGTAATCTCTTTTCCATTGGCATCATTAAAAGAAATATCAACGGCCTTATTTACAGCAATTTTATTTTTTCCATTCAGGATATTCAGACATAATCCTTTATAATAAATGGTTTGCCCCGGACGGTAAATGGGCCTATCGGTAAAAAGAATTACCAGTTCGTCATCTTTCTCCTCCTGAAAACTATTGTAATTATTGATGTTTAATTTCAATTCATCTTTTCCGAGCATAACTACCGCATAAGACATATTTCTGTCCGTTTCATAGGTACTTGCATAACCTTTATCATTGGTTGTCATTAAAGCGCCATCTATAAACTTTCTAGTATTGTAATCATATCTCCGTTGCTGAATTTTAACATTTTTTAAAGGGGCACCATTATTCAACTGACTAACAAAATATTCGTGTTTTTCGATATTGCGTCTATTAATAACAGCCATTGCCGTAACCTTAAAATTAATATTGCTATAAACAGTATCGTTCTGTTCGCGGTTAATGGTCTGTGCAATTAAAGTATAACTACCAAAAGGTAATGCCTCAATTTTATCAACTAAACTGTGGGCTTGATAATCGTCGGTTTTAGGAACAGCCATTGCCCACTGTTTAATTGTTTTATTTTTTCTTAAAAAAGCTAAAAAATCGGCCCTGTTATTAAATTGTTCATAGTCATTTTTAAATTCGGGCGAATGGTACAACCTCAACAGTACGGTATCGGTATTTTTGTATAATAAATGTAACTGGCTAGGTTGATCAGGTTGTACAAATTCTCTCACTTTAACCGATAAACTGCTGCTTTTTATCTCTTCAATTAAATTCCTGGCATTCTCTGCCCCAATGCTTTTTGGAAAAGCATTTATCGCTTTTTCGGCCAAAGCAACCGCCTTAGTCAGGTTTTGTTTATTGGTATCAACAGGTAGTTGTCCATTTTTATGTATAGCGGCCTGCTCGTACAAAATATCTGTAAAAACTTCGCTATGGGTGCTTTGCTCAGCCAACTGGCTTAAAGCGTTATAGTACAATTCTTGGCTGTCGCCGGTAAAATGCTGTTGTATAAATTTTAACCGTTTTAAATCAACATCTGCCAGTGCAGTAGAATTGCTGCTGTTCTGATGGAATCTGATCAGTTTTTTAAATAGCTGCAAAGCCTGCGTTTTAAACGAAGTGCTATCTGTCGGTAGTGTAATGTTTAAAAATGCCTGTCTATTACCAAACCAATCAGCATTACTCATATCGATTAATTCATCATCATATTGTGTGAGGCCTAGTTGTGTATTATTAAAAACATCGATAGCGCGGTGTGCCAGCAAATCATATAACATAGGTCTAAAACTTCTGTATGTTTTATCTCCAACCAAAACCGCATCTAAAGTGTCCACTTTTATCTGTTGTAAAATCTGGCTCTCTTTTAACGATAATAGGTAATATTTTACCGTTTCATCATTGAGTCTTTTAATGCTCCAGGTTTTAATATCATCACCAGCATCACCCTGTACCTGTGTACGTTGATTAATTTGCCAACGGTTCTGTTGCAGATAGTTCCAATAAGTTTCGGCTAAAAGTGACTGTAAAATGCTTTTTTCAGGCTGCTTAGCGGCATGGATATCTTTGCGTAAATCAATCAAAATCTGGTCAAAGGCATTTTCTTCCAGGTAACTTTGAAACATCATCCGGTAAATAACCGATTTAACCAGCAAAGGCATATTATGGGTTTGGTGGGCCTGCTCATTTATTTTTTTAATCAAAGCAAGCGCGTCTTTTGGTTTGGCCTGGTTTGCAATTGAATCCACCTTATAAAAATCTACCAGCGTATATTTATACTGCGCAGAAACATCGAAGGAAAACAAAAAGGTAAAAAGAAGTAAAGCGGAGATACGTAATGATTTTTTCATAAGATGAATTGCGTTTTAATATAGATGGGCAAAACTCAAAAATTCCATAACCCATTAAAATTTTATCTGATTATGATGCTAATCTAACGATAACCAGATTAAATGTTGCAAGCCGCAAACATTAACGTTTTTAACATTCAAAGCATAACATTATCTTTGCCCCCATGTCAACACAATTAAAAAATCTATCTGATTTCTCTCATACTACCGTTCCTAGCGGTACAAACTATAAATTCGGGATTATTGTAGCCGAGTGGAATGCTGAAATTACCGGAGCATTATACAATGGCGCATTAAAAACGCTTTTAGCAAATGGCGTTGCTGAAGAAAATATAATTTCTTTACCTGTACCAGGAAGTTTTGAATTAACAGGTGGTGCAGAAATTTTATTGAGCAAAAGAAGCGATATAGATGCCGTAATTTGTTTAGGTTGCGTAATTCAAGGCGACACGAAACATTTCGATTTTATTTGTGATGCTGTAGCGCAAGGGATAACCAACGTTGGCATTAAATATAGTAAACCGGTTATTTTTGGTGTGTTAACTACCAATAACCTGGAGCAAGCCCAAGACCGTGCGGGTGGCAAACATGGTAATAAAGGTGATGAGGCTGCAATTACAGCGATTAAAATGGCTGATTTTTCTGCGCAAATTTAAACTTGCATTTTAATAATTATTTGTAACTTAGATGTTTAAAAATTAACAGATTAAATGAAAAAAGTAGCCATTTTATTATTGGCGGTGTTTTGCACCATTACCATTTTAGAATCCTGTTCTTCTAAGCTTTGCCCTGCTTATGGATCTTATCCTGAAGGAAAACGCAGAAGAAACTAATTTACCTCATTCCTAATTTTCATATTCAGGTCATTTGCAGAACATTATGTAACTGCAATTGTTATCCTGTAAAACAATATTTATCATATCATGACTTGGGTTAACTTAACTTCAATAGAACAGCTTGATGAAATCAAAAACACGAGCGGTTTTAGCCTTATTTTTAAGCACAGCACGCGATGCTCAATTAGTTTAATGGCTAAAAAGAACTTCGAATTTGATTGGGATGTAATTCCAGCAGATACAAAACTTTTCTTTTTAGACCTGATCAGTTACCGCGACATTTCGAACAAAATTGCCGAAATATATCAGGTAGCACACCAGTCGCCACAGATTTTATTGATTAAAAATGGGGATTGCGTATTAGAAGCATCACACAGTGATATTTCAGCAGATGAAGTTGCAGAAGTGATCGCGGCTTAACCATAAAGTATTTTTCACAAAAGAGGGTATTCGAGCAATTGGATACCCTCTTTTGCATGGTGAGAATATATGCCATATTTTTGAAAAGCAAGGTCCGGTTTGCTATCTGTTATTTTAGTATTGCTGTACACTGTAATCCCGATGAACAATCGGGAGCTGCCATTCCCATCAGGTTTATTGAGGTAAGGCCTGTAAACAAAACACCCAGCATTTCTACGGAACGAAAAAAGGCGTCACACTGAGGTTAATTTATTGTATAAAAATCAATATAAATGACTGATTTTTTTTGCAAATGTTAAGTTACTAGGGATCGTCCATTCCCAACTTGATTGGGAATCGTAATGCAAGCGCTTTAAGATTCCCGCCTGCGCGGGAATGACGATCATTCTATTCAAGTATATCAATAGTAGCGTAGTCGAAGAGCATCTTTTTAATTGTTCAAACTCTCGAAGTTTTCGACTACGCTCAGACTGACAAGCGCAGGAAGTAACTTAATTGACATTTTCCTTCGGAACGATTGATGGCGCAAACGATCAATTATCTATGCGGTTTTGATCTGTAGAGACACAGACTGAGGATAAAAAGAAAGAGCCTCCACATAAAACAAAAAAGTCCTGATTTACATCAGGACTCTCTAAAATTTATTGCTGTTATTGCCTAGGCAACCACTGTATTTTCTATTTTCAACACTTTTGAGGTCCTGTTTCTGGTTTCTCTGCAAAGACCTGCATCCTGAGCAAGTGATTTTCCATAAGTAGGGATCATCTCTTTGATTTTTGCCTGCCATTCAGCAGTAGCCAAATCATCAGCAAAACAACGGTTTAACAAGTCGAGCATAATAGAAACCGCTGTTGAAGCTCCAGGAGATGCACCTAATAAGGCTGCAATAGAACCATCAGCAGCACTTACCACCTCTGTACCAAACTCTAAAATACCGCCTTGTTTTTCATCCTTTTTAATCACCTGAACCCGCTGTCCGGCATATTCCAGTTCCCAATCTTTAAGTTGGGCAGTTGGTAAATATTCTTTCAACGCTTCCAGTCTATCTTCTGGCGACTGCCTCACCTGATCGATTAAATATTTTGTTAAATCGAGGTTATGCAATCCTGCCGAGAGCATCGGACGGATATTATTAAATTTTATCGATTTTGGTAAATCCAGGAACGAGCCATTTTTAAGGAATTTAGTAGAAAAACCAGCATATGGCCCAAACAATAGCGCCTGTTTACCATTAATCATTCTGGTATCGAGGTGTGGCACCGACATGGGTGGCGCACCAACCGCTGCTTTTCCATACACCTTAGCATGGTGCCTTTTAATAATTTCCTCGTTGGTACACTTTAACCATTGCCCGCTTACCGGGAAACCACCAAAACCTTTTCCTTCAGGAATATCTGATTTTTCTAACAATGGCAAAGAACCACCACCTGCACCAATAAACACAAATTTGGCTACACGTTTACGTTTATCACCACTCTCCAAATCTTTAACCTTCACGATCCAGTTGCCATCTTTATTTTTTTTCAGGTCGCGGATTTCGTGATTAAAATACATGCTCACATTACTTTGTTCCTTTAAGTTATTAAACATATCGCGGGTTAAAGTACCGAAGTTAACATCGGTTCCCAGATCCATCTTGGTTGCAGCAACCTTTTCACTTTTTTTACGGCCATCCATAATCAAGGGCGCCCAGCTTTTTACCTGCTCAACGTCTTCTGTATATTGCATGTCGCTAAACAGATCACATTGTGTTAATGCATCATAACGTTTTTTAAGGTATTCTACATTCTTTTTACCCCAAACAAAACTCATGTGCGGAATATTGCGGATAAAATTGCAAGGATCAGAAACCAATCCTTTATTGACCAAGTAAGACCAAAATTGCTTAGACACTTCAAAATGCTCCGCAATCTGAACCGCCTTTTTGATTTCAACTGTACCATCCTTTTTTTCAGGTGTATAGTTTAATTCGCAAAAAGCAGAGTGTCCCGTTCCGGCATTATTCCATGCATCAGAACTTTCTGCTGCCGCAATATCCAAACGTTCGTAAATTTCTATACTTAAGTTGGGCTCTAATTGTTTTAATAAAACACCAAGGGTTGCACTCATGATGCCAGCCCCTATTAAAATTACATCAGCGTCAGTTTTACCAACTGTCTTTTTCTTTTTTGTCATCTTAGCTTAAAGGAGTTACAAATTTAGAATGATTTTAAACATACCACGAATTTTAAAACAT
>Ga0065714_10003196_pt1 | contig 23467 bp, 21 predicted proteins | sample MisRhiReplicate2_FD_59101 | JGI IMG/M metagenome (GOLD analysis project Ga0065714, IMG submission 59101) | Miscanthus rhizosphere microbial communities from Kellogg Biological Station, MSU, sample Rhizosphere Soil Replicate 2: eDNA_1 v2... | ecosystem: Host-associated > Plants > Roots >... | reverse complement strand
TATTAGTCCAATGATAAGGTTTTGTAACTCCATCTTTATTTTTTTTATAAGTTTAAGCTCTTATGAACCTTAAGATTATTTAGTAGATCTTGATCGTAAATGTTAAAATTATCCCAATTCTACACGCAATTCCTGTTAAGACTATCGATAGCATGCCGATACCCTAATTCCTTTGCTTTAGTCCAATCTGCGCAAGCACTGGCTTTGTCGCCTTTTCGGAGTTTAGAATTTGCTCTATTGAAATGCGCCATTCCGTTCTCTGGATCCAACGAAATTGCAAAGCTGTAATCGGCAATAGCCTCATCATACTCCCCTGCTTCGTCTTTATTTGCTGCCCTGTTTATGATTGCATCTACAAAGTCGGGAGCTAGCTCAATTGCCTTATCATAGTCTAATCTGGCTGCCTTTGGGGTATGAAGTTCATCCTTAAGGATCGCTCTTGAATACCACGAATTAGGATCTTGTGGTTTTATTCTGATTGCGGTTGAGAAATGGATTGCTCCCATTCCCAGATTTCCTTTATCGTAGCTTTCCATAGCCAAATCAAAATAATGACTGTATANNCCTGNNTCAATATCANGAAACCTTTGTTCTTTAGGATCATTATATGAACCGTAGCCATCAAGTTTACAGTCAAATTTGTATCCCTTGCAATACATGTTGAGCACCCAATATACAAGATTATCCAGATCAACCGAGAACTCTGTTGCCACACCATTTAGTTCCCATTCATCATCTCCTTCACTTATCTCTCCAATTTCATAATTGTAATTTACAGCTAGAAATTGTGCTAGTTTTTCGAGTTTGGATTTACTATCAGATACAAACACAAAGTCAAAAGTAGATAGGGAGAAGTCTTTCATCCCATCTTTTTTTCTTCGCTCATAAACTTCAGTAGCTAAACTTATTTCGGAAGAATAGTTTTCATTGAACTCTGCCAATGTAAAAAACGTATTAATCATGATTGAGTAGCGTTAATGTGTGTTTTACCCAAATGTTGCCAAATTATCTCAAAAAAGCAATGAGTAATTCAAGATAATTACATACTGAACTAAGAAATAGTTATTTAGTTAATTGGAAATTTTACTAGCCTGCTTAGCTGTTAGTTTTTTATCGGCTTTGATGATTTAGTTATCTTAAAGATAAGTATTTACATTTGACATCTAACTTCTATACAAATGTATCCGTTACGTCCTCATTTATTCATCATTATAATTTTAACATGCATCGGTTGTGCGTCTAAGAAAAGAGAGATTGCGGGTAATTACAGTTTAATGTATTTTCCTAAGGCAACTATTGAAATTAAGAATGATCAAACCTTTGAATTCGTTCTGATGTATGCGAACCCTTATTTGCACCCAGGCGACCGCCCTGACAATGATTTCGTAAAAACCGCTGGCACTTTGCAGAAAATTGACAAGCAAACTTATTATTTAAACAGTATTGCGGATACCTTAATCTACCCTCTGGCTGAAGTAAAGAAATCTGCAGCTAAAGTAGATAGCGTTTCGAACTTTACTTTTTATGATACCTATGGCGATTCGGTAAATATTGAATATGTAAAGTTATCAGATAGTTCTATAGTAATGCTACTTCATCGACGTCTATTGGATTTTTCAGAAAATCTGGTCAAAAGAGATACTATCGAATTTCATTTTTTCGGATATAGGCCATTTACTTTTGTTAGTGGAGAACGGAAAAATTATGATTATAAAATAACCCTTAAACCTATTTTTAGACCTGGATTTTTAGATAGGGTAAAACTTCGGGTAAAGGGTAAAAGGCTATATATTGGCAATAACAAGAAAAAAGCTATTTATAAAAGAACTCATATATGATAGAACATATTACCAGACAATTCATTTTTGATAACTACAAAATAATAACATCAGAGATAGTTGAAATCCAGAAGGCTATGTTTGATGATGATCCTTTATTAGAAGATGGTGACGATGGCAAATGGTATATCGAAATGAACGATGCCATCAACATTAAACCTCATGATATAAAAAAATATTACAAAGTTGTTTCTTTCGATCATAGTGACATCAATACATTTACTGCTACTCTTTCTGGCAAGCTTACTCATCTATTAACTAAGCTTAATGTGAGTGACTTATTAGTAATTGCTGATACGAAACTGAATTTTGTAGGAAATCCTGATAACAACTACCTCCTTTCCAAAAAGCCATCAAAAAGTTTGAGGATATTACTAAGGATTTGAAATACGAACAAGCTTTTAAGATAAACCTAATTGACTTACCCACTCTTATTGAAATTGTATTTTGGATAGAACGTTGCGATGCAAGAGCTCCAGAATTTATTTACTTCTCTGATGTTAATGAAAGGATTGCGTTCTATCTATGCAAGTATGGCGGTATTCATGTAATTCAATATGGTGAAAGAATTGTTTCTGACGAGCTAATTGAAAGTCTGGATATGTACTTTATTAATGATCATTGTGAAGAGAAATTTTCATCGAGCAGCAAAATTGAGGGCAGAAGATCATTATAAAAATTATACTTTCGCAGAAACATTTTACTATGCGGTCCCTTCTATTTGTTCTGATCCTGATAAGTTTTTACAATTCGCCCTCTCAGGCACAAGAATTAAAAACTTTTCAGCTTGATGAAAACCTGAGTATTGACCTTCCGGTTCAGCCAGAAACTATAGGTTCAGATGAGCATGTACAATGGTACTTAGCCATTGACAGCACAACTCTATTTACGCTTAATAAAATGAAACTCGACCTTCATCCGGACACCCTCGAACGAAGGCTTAAAACAGCTGAAATGTGGAAGAATTTTAAGCATATTTATTTCGATAGCCAGAATCCGGCAGACATAAAACTCGAAGAGATAAGAAACCCAGGTAGCAAGAGTATGCTTTATATTGAAGCTTTACAAGAACAGGAAAAGGTGCCGATAATGTCGTACACCCTTTTCTTTACCATCAAGCAAACTCTTTACATAGCGGCTGTTATGGAATCTCCTGAGTCATCTGGCGAAGTCAGAAAGCAGATACTTAAATCTATTGCAGTGAAACAGTAGTGTGGATTAAGGGGCTATCCCTTACCTTAAAAAGGGAATAGCTGGCTTGTAGAACACTTTTCCAGTATTGTAACTTCTTACGGTGTTTACAACGATGAAAACTATATTGATGGTATACAATAACGGAACCATTAGTATAAGGGCTTCTATTGCTCCTAAATTAAAAATTTGGAACCCTCTAAATATAGCGCCACCAATATGAAAGATCTGGGTAACCATCGGAAAAATATACAAGAATGAAATCAATATGCACCAGGAGATTTGAAAGTTTAATAATTTTTTACCTGTCTCATTGACGTATTTAATTTTATCCTTTTTAAGCATCCATAGTGATAGCGGTACAACTATCCCCAATATCGGAAAAGCGATAAAGCTAAGGGCAGACAAATTCAGAACAGTCAGAAAGCCCTTATCCTCATTTTCTGTCCAAACTATCAGTTCATCAGGAGTGGTGCCTAAAGCACTTGCCAGGCGTTGCAATGTATCACCCCTTGGTTCAGTTTCTCCACCCTCAATTCGTTGAACTGTCCTTAAGCTAAGTTGTGATTTTTCAGCCAGTTCTTCTTGGCTCATACCTTTTCTGCTACGCAGTTCTTTAATCTTTTTTGCTAATTCTGTGTTTTTCATTTTTGAGCATTTTTATAGAAGCAAAGGTAATGTTGAGGTTGAATTTTATTTACGACTTGTTTACGACATATTTACGTCATCCATGTCCAATAGGCCTTAAAGCTACATTAAATAATGATATAAGCATGGCGGGATCATTAGGTATTTAGTTTTGTCAATAATTTGGTATATTGGTATTATGCTCAGAAGAACGCTCCTTCAATTGGCATTCTGCACCATGGTACTAGCAGGATGCATCAACCCCAGTCCGATTTCTTTAGCTGGAAGACAGTTCCGTTTAATCAAACTTACATTCGACAATATCCAGTACAAGGAAACGGTTTGCCTGTTTAACACAGATAAAGTGGAAGTCTGGAGTTTTAAGGATTCGAAAAAATGGTACGCTGACCTTATTGTTGGGGGTTATTCCGTTAATAACAACCATTTAAAATTACCCTTCGGAGAATTTGAGACAATACGTGCTAAAGATGGCTATTATCTGTATGCAAATGGTGTTTTAACATACAAAATGGTAATTAATGGTGGTAGTTTGTAGTTTTCCAGCCAAGTTTGACCCTTATTACTAAAAATTGGTTTATAAAAGACCGCAGCTTCTGAAGGGATTGCAGTCCATGCCTTGAGTAGGTCTTCCTCTGCATAGTTCATAACACTACGGATAAAAATTTACTTCATCGTACTGTCGCATTTTGCCCCTACTATTGTCGTATGCATACAGCAGTGATATGGTATTTGTTTTCGAGATTTGTATCGTAACAAAACCATAAGATATGAAAAAGCATATGATAACCAGATTTTCAATTGCGATTGTTGTGGGACTGATGGCATCATGCCAACCCCATTCCAAGGATGGGCAAAACGTTTCGACCGAATCAACAGAAATATCTACTACTCAACTCATAAAGCCAGCTCAAACGGGTTACGCAGATGTAAATGGATTAAAAATGTACTACGAGGTATATGGCAATGGCAAACCCATTGTACTGATACATGGCTCCTTTATGACAATACCATTAAATTGGTCTCATATTATACCACTGTTTACTAAGGACCGAAAAGTAATAGTAGCAGAAATGCAAGGCCACGGCCGCACAAGGGATACATCACGTGAATTTAGTTACCAAGGTATGGCTGATGATGTATCTGGCCTGCTTAAGCACCTAAAAATAGATAGTGCAGATATTTTAGGGTATAGCATGGGAGGAGGAGTTGCCTTTCAGGTAGCAATACGTCATCCAGAACAGGTACGCAGGTTAGTGGTGTTATCGGGTACGTATGCCCATGATGGCTGGTGGCCCGATGTAGAGGCAAGCTTTGCCACAATTACCGCAGATATATTCAAAGGCTCACCTATACAAAAACAATACGATAGCCTTGGAAACGACCCAAAACATTTTCCAGAGTTTGTGAAAAAGGTTATAAGTATAGACCTGAAGCCTTATGATTGGTCAAAAGAGGCTAAAAACATAAAGGCTCCGATATTTATGGCCATTGGTGATGCTGATGGGGTACGATATGAGCATGCATTGGAGCTGTTCCGTGCCAAAGGCGGAGGCAAAATGGGTGATATTCACGGCCTGCCTAAATCCCGCTTAGCCATCATCCCGGGTACAACCCATATCGGCATGATGCAACGGACGGATTTGCTGATACCTATGGTAGATGATTTTCTGAATTCAGACCTCAAAGCAACACCTCCTGGTTTTTAAAGAATACCGACAAATTTCTTAATTAATTACAAAGTGCGATAAAAGTTATACAATCTGCAAAGATGCATCACATTTAAGGTGTCAATCATTAATGAACTGAAAATTTGTTTGTAATTTAACAAACAAACCTTTCTTTTTAATTAAAGTAGCTAAACGTGTTGCCAATAAATTATTTGCCCGATTCAGAGCTTGCTGATTGCATTCTTTCTTACGGAATTACGGAGATACCAGAAGGGATTACTGAACCTTTTGTATCCCCTCCCCTTGGCTTAAGTGGCTTTATTATCCATTTAGCAGGGTCAACGGGCACTTCCTCTGCAATGGTAAACGGTACCGATTTGCTTGCTCATAAAGCTGCTGTTGGCGGCCAGGTAACCTACACTGTAACGGGATACTATACCGGAAAAATTAAAGTCCTTATGGTATTCTTTCACCCTTTGGGAATGTATCAATTGTTTGGTTTAAATATGAGTAAGATCACCAATAGGTCTATAAATCTATTGGATCTTTTAGGGACTGAAAAAGGGCAGATCTTGCTCAACAAGCTAAATAAAACTACCGATGATGCTTCTCTTATTGCTATCTTAAATAATTTCTTTAGCGCTCAAAAACCTCTTTTTGATGATACTGCAGAAGTAAAGAAAGTGCTTGATTTTATTCATCTTCATAACGGGAACGTTTCAATAAAAGATATTGAAGAGAATTGCTATGTTCACAGAAAAAGCATTGAGCGGCATTTTCAGTTTAAAATTGGTTTAAGCCCGAAAATATACACCAGCATTTACCGCTTTAAATGTTTAATAAATTATTTGGAGCAAAATCCAAAAACTACCTGGCTGCAATTATCAAGTTTAACCGGTTATTACGACCAATCTCATATGGTTCGCTATTTTAAGGAGTACCTCAAGGTATCTCCAAATCAGTTGGTGACACTCGATGTTGGTTTCATTAACTACCTGCTAAGTCGCTAATGCCTTAATTAGCATTTATTCAATGGGGGCTGTCATTTACATTTTGTCGCGTTTGTACAATACCGGAGGTTGCAAAAAAGGTAATTTTACTTCATCATTTCCTGGATGATCTTCTGCCGAAGTAAGCTAAAAAATAACCTCTAAACAATGAAAAATACTACTATTGGCATCGGCATTTTCTTATTACCCGCGCTTATCGCCGGCATCTTAGGCGACGCGAGCATAATGGCCTACGTACTTTGCGGCCTAATGTTTTTAATGGTTGTTTTATGCTATGCGGAAATCAGTAGCCGCATCTCTACATGCAATGGCACTTATGCTTATATAGAGAAAGCATTTGGTCCATTTTTTGGTTTTATAGCCAACATACTCTTTTGGTTTGGTGGTGGTGTTTTGTTGGTGGCGGCGCTTGTTAATGGCATAGCCAGTATGCTATTTGTTACCTTCCCTTTCTTTGACATTCAGGTCTATAGAGGATTACTCTTTTTACTCCTGTTTCTTTTTTGTGTCCTTAGCAACATAAATGGTGTAAAACAAGTGATGGGTTGGGTAAAGTCGACTACTATATTAACGTTATTATCACTTGTTATTCTTTTAATGGTTGGCCTTTATAATGAATTGGGAACGGCCTGCATTATGTTGTTCACAGCATTTATTGGTGGCGAAACGGCATTAAATATTATCGCTGAAATGAAAAATGCCAAACGTGCAGCACCTTATGTCCTGGTACTATGCGTAATCATTGTTGTGGTATTTTATTCTTTAATACAAGTAACCACTCAAGGTACATCTGCATCAACACTTATTAATCAGAAAGCCTTATTGAGTGCTGCAGCAAGTAAAACAACTGATAACTGGGGTATTAAGATTTTAATTATTGCTGGGGTATTGTCAGTTTTTGGAAGTTTATATTCAGGTATAATGGTATTTTCCAGGGTACTGTTTGCCGGTGCCAAAGATGGTTTAATGCCTAAATATTTAGCTAAAGTACATCCCGTAGATGCTACACCGCATTGGGCCATTGTTACACTTTTAGTTATTGCTTATGTTATGGCTATCTTAGGAGGATTTAAGCAACTGATTATATTTGCTTCAATCTCTATGCTCTTATTATACCTGGGCGTAGTATTGGCTGTTATAAAATTCCGTGTTAAAGGTGGTGAAAATTATCCGGCAACTTTTCTACTCCCAGGCGGTGCACTAATTCCTATCGTAACTTTAATTATTCTTGTTTGGTTTCTTTTTCAATCCAAACCCATTGAACTGATTGTTGTAGGTATCTTTTTAGCATCACTCTCTGTAATATATGCAGTTAAGGTTTTTTTGAACAAAAGAAACCTTAAAAAATCGGTTGCAGTGAATTAGGATGATGCGTTAAAGCAACGATCCCCTCTAAGACGAGAAAATTGTTGCTTAGATAAATGACTATTCCTCAATCGTATTTTTCAATTTCATTAACAATGAATAAGCTCCCTTAACCACAACCTTATTTCCTTTTAAATCTGAATTTATAGCAGTAAAACCTTGTTCAGTTTTGCCCTTAATTACTTCCAATATTTTAAATGTATTCTTACCACTGCTAACAAATACATAATCCTTGTTTTCATAGTTAACAAATGCATCATTTGGTAAGGCGTCTATCTTATCGGTTTCAACCTGTACTTCTGCATTCATATACATTCCGGGCACAAGGTTTTTATCATAATGTTGAAAATTGCAATGAACCTCTGTGCTCCTGTCGTTATTTAAAGAATGACTTACCAGTACAACTCTGGTGGTATACTTCTGATCAGGCCGTGAATTACTATAAGCCAAAACCTGCTGCCCTATTTTTATTTTAGTAAGATCCTTTTCAAAGACTGTGAGATTTAAATGGATATCTGCAGGGTTAACCAGTTCAAAAATGATGTCAGAAGGAGTTACATATTTTCCAATGTTCACATTAACCTTACTTACATAACCATTAATAGGCGAATAAATATTAATGGTGCGACTAATGTTGTCTTCTGTAAGTTTGCCTGGATTTAATCCTATGAGTCTTAATCTTTCGGCTAAACCTTTACTTTCAATACTTAGGCTCTTAAATTCGCTCTCAGCTTGTTGTAACACCTTATCACTTCCGGCTTTAGCTTTATTCAACTCTTTTTGTCTGTTATATTCTTTAAGTGCATAATTCAGTTTACTTTTTGCACTCAGGTAGTCCTGTTGCAATTGAATATATTGAGGGTCTTCAATTACAGCCAAAACCTGACCTTTGCGTATTTGTGTACCAGCCAGCATACTGGTCGATTTTAGGTATCCGCCCAATGGAACACTTACTGACACCAGATTTTGTGGTGGCACATTGATTTGTCCATTAAGTTTAAGTGTAGTGCTGATATTTCTTGGTTGCACTTCCTGAACTTGCAGGTCGATTTGTTTTACCTGTTCAGGGCTAAGCTGCACGGTACTTTCATCCGTTTTGGCTGTTACTTCTGATTGCTCTTTAGCACTGCTACTACAGCCATAAACAAGCGTAGAAATTAATAATACCGGTATATATTTAAAAATTATAGATTTCATAGTTATTTTGATAAAAGGTAGTTCAATTGAATAATGCTATTGTTGAGGTCTTTAATGGCGTTGAAATAATCTAAACGAAGTGCTAATGCTTGCTGGTTGAGCACCATCCATTCCAGGTAATTGATCTCGCCACTTTGCAATTGCCTGTTTAACGTTTGCGTAATTTCCTTAGCATTTTTTAAGGCATTACTTTCAAAATCCTGCACGATCTCTTTATTCTTTTCAAATTGATTTACGGCATCTTCCATTTCTGCCTGCAACCGCTTCCTTGCATAGGCCGTTTCATTTTTTGCTATGGTTTGATGTGTTTGTGCTGATTTGATTCTTGCCTTTTGTGCGCCATAGAAGATTGGTATTCCCAGACCCAGCTGGAACGACTGGAATCTGGTACCATTACCATAATTAATTCCATCCTGAATGGTCATGCTATTATAGCCAAGATTTAGCTCTGGTAATAGTCTTGATTTCTCGACCCGTGTTGTAGCTTCTGCCACTTTCTCCTCCTGTAAATGAAGCTTTAAAACTGGGTGATTTGCCAAGGCTGTTTGATCTATTACCTCAACCTCCACCCTATAATTTGAGGATTGTGGTTGGCGTATTTCATCGCTATTGGTTAAAAGCATCAATTGTTGTTGTAAAATGCTTAACTCTTTTTGCAAATCTTTTTTCTGTCTGCCAATCTGTGTCAATTGATTTTCGGCACTTGCCTTTTCCAACATATTGGTTTCTCCCAATTTAAAACGATGACTTGCTACTCTTAGAAATTCCCGGTAAGCGCTATCTATCGACTGTAACAAGGCCTGCTTCTCTGTTATGATTAGCATTTCATAAAAGACAGCTGTAGTCATTTTCCTAATTTCAGATTGCTTCAAATCCACATTTAGTGTGGCTATTTTCCACTCTTCAGACAACTTCTGTTTTTGTCTGCGATATGCCGTCGGAAGACTAAGACTTTGATTTAAACCAATTGCATTATCAATGTAAGCACTATTGAATTTGCCATACTGGCCAGACAGATTGGTTTGAGGGATATCGACTCCTGTTTTTATGAGCTGTTTAGCTTCCTCTGCCCTTAACTTCTGACTTTTAACCAACATATTACCCGAAGCTGCACTATCAAGTGCTTCATTTAGTGTAATTGGCTTTTGGGCACTAGCAGGTAAGAAAGCGAAAATAAGCATTACTGCTGCTACGATATGTTTTTTATGCTTACCTGTTTTTAAGCCTTTTTCGAAAGCAATGTATAGTATCGGTAATACAAAAAGTGTAAGCAGGGTTGCGATCATTAATCCACCGATAACTACTGTAGCAAGAGGTCGTTGCACCGCAGCACCTGCACCATTACTCAGTGCCATTGGTAAAAAGCCTAACGAGGCTACAAAAGCGGTCATTAGCACCGGCCTTAATCGGGTTATGGTGCCTTGCATAACCACATTCTTCATGTCCATCTCTCCGGTTTTTCTAATTCGATTAAACTCGGCAACCAGTACAATACCATTTAACACGGCGATTCCGAAGAGTGCAATAAAGCCGACTCCTGCACTGATGCTAAAAGTCATCCCTCTAAGGGCTAACAGAAAGATACCCCCTATTGCCGACAGTGGAATTGCAGTGTAAATCAACAGCCCGTATTTTATAGAATCGAAAGCGAAATACAACAGGATAAAAATGAGGATTAATGATACCGGAACGGCCACCGATAAGCGGGATTTGGCTTCATTTAGGTTTTCGAATGAACCACCATAGGTAATTGTATATCCTGCAGGCAATTTGATCTTTTCATTTACCTTTTCCTGAAGCTCATTCACAATGCTTTCTACATCCCGGCCATTTACATTAAATCCTACCAAAATGCGACGACGGGTATCCTCTCGCTGTATCTGGCTCGGACTGTCGACCAATTCTACGGTTGCAACCTGATTTAGTGGAATCTGAGTACCTGCCGGTGTAGGGATTAACAGATTCTGTACATCTGAGATGTCTTTTCTATTTTCGTTTTCGAGCCTCACCACCAGATCAAAACGTTTCTCACCTTCAAAAACAAGCCCTGTACTCTGGCCAGCAAATGCGGCATTCACATTTCTGTTGATTTCCGAAATGTTCAATCCGTATTGAGCAATGGCTGGTCGGTTGTATTTAATTACAATTTGAGGTGTACCGGTAATCTGTTCCACATAATGTTCGGTAGTCCCTTCAACACTACGAACGATGTTTCCGAGTTGCTTTGCATAAATACCCAATGTATCTAAATCCTCTCCAAAGATTTTACATACGACATCCTGCCTTGCACCTGTCATCAATTCATTAAATCGCATTTGAACCGGAAACTGGAAGCTTGTCGTTACCCCAGGCACTTCACTGGCAGCTTTACCCATTTTCTCGGAAAGCTCATCAAAGGAGCTTGCGGATGTCCATTCGCTTTTCTTTTTGAGGTTTATAATCATGTCGCCCATATCCATTGGCAAGGGCTCTGTTGGCACTTCACTACTTCCTATCTTTGTAACTATATTTTCAACCTCAGGAAATCTTGATTTCAAAATAGCAGAAACCTTCTGTACATTTTCTATGGTTGTATTAAGACTACTGCCAGAGAGCACCCTTGTTTCTACAGCGTAGTCACCCTCTTCAATTGAAGGGATAAACTCACCACCCAATCGGGTAAGTAGAAAAACTGCAATAATGAATAAAGTGATAACCATAGCTATAATGGCTTTAGGTATGCCCAAAGCACGATTAAGTAGTTTACTATAGCCAGACTCTACTTTTGTCATTAGGCGATCAGAAAAGTTTTTCTTGTCGCTGATCTTTTTACTTAAAAAGATACTGCTCACCATGGGAATATAGGTCAGGGATAAAATGAAGGCACCTAAAAGCGCAAATGCAACAGTTTGTGCCATGGGCTTAAACATTTTGCCTTCTATCCCTTGCAAGCTAAAAATAGGCAGGTAAACGATGAGAATAATGATCTGCCCGAATACTGCACTGTTCATCATTTTTGAAGAAGCACTCTTCACTTCTTTGTCCATATCGTGCTGCGATAAGGTTCTAAGGCCTAAAAACTTATTGTTATGCGTTAATTGATGCATTACCGCCTCCACAATAATCACTGCCCCATCTACAATCAATCCGAAATCCAGCGCTCCTAAACTCATTAAGTTTCCGCTTACACCAAATAGGTTCATCATGATTATGGCAAACAACATAGAGAGCGGAATAACAGAAGCTACCAGTAAACCGGCACGGACGTTCCCTAAAAATAAAACCAGTACGAATACGACAATCAATGCGCCTTCCAACAAGTTTGTTTGTACAGTAGCTATCGCATTGCTTACCATATCTGTTCTATCTAGAAACGGCTCTATAACTACTCCTTCAGGTAAAGTTTTTTGAATTTCAGCAATTTTAGCTTTAATGTTCTCTATAACCACGTTACTATTTGCTCCTTTTAGCATCATCACGATTGCTCCTGATACTTCGCCCTCATCATTATAAATTAATGCTCCATATCTCGTTGCGGCACCAATTTTAACGTCAGCAACATCGCGGATCAGTAATGGCACAGTTGTGTTTTTAATGACCACGTTTTTAATGTCATCTATATTACCAATAAGCCCCTCGCTTCGGATATAAAGTACGGTAGATTGTTTTTCTATGTAGGAACCTCCTGTATTTTGATTGTTGCTTTCGAGTGCATTAAACACGTCAGAAATGGTTATTCCATGAGCCTGTAATTTATTGGGATTGATAGCTACTTCATATTGCTTAAGCTTTCCGCCAAAGCTACTTACCTCTGCCACCCCCTTTACACCTAACAGTTGGCGTCTAACTATCCAATCCTGAATTGTCCTCAATTCAGTAATATTGAATTTGCTTTCATAGCCTTTTTTAGGCTTTACTACATATTGGTAAATCTCCCCGAGTCCGGTAGAAATCGGCCCCATTTCAGGTCTACCGATTCCGTCAGGAATACTTGCCTGAACTGTAAGCAATCGCTCTGAAACCTGTTGTCGAGCCCAGTAAATATCAACATCATCATTAAAAACCAAGGTAACCAAAGAGAGTCCAAAACGGCTATAGCTCCTGATTTCTTTAACGCCTGCAATATTACTGCTGGCCTGTTCAACAGGAAAAGTGACGAGTCTTTCGATATCTGTGGCACCATAAGATGGAGCTGAGGTAATTATTTGCACCTGATTATTGGTGATGTCAGGTACTGCATCTACAGGGAGCTTTGTTAATTCAAAAACGCCATATATTATCAGCGCTATTGTAAATAGTGCTACTATGAGTTTGTTCTTTACAGAAAACCCAATGATCTTATTTAACATAGAAAATTTAAGTTTGATTTATTCTTATTACGATAAAAGCTAAACCAAAGGAACTACGCCTTTGAGTTAGAAGAATAGATCGAATACTTAGGGGGTTGCCAAACGCTGCCTGGAAAAGCAGGTGGAATATCATCTTCTTTATAAATAGATGGTCGGCTTATTGTAATTGTTACCAGCGATTTTATAACAAATCTATGAAATGGCGGAATTGCCATGCTTGTTAGAATAGTCTTTTGGTCCAGGGATTTAAAAGGCAATTGATTGTCGCGATCCTGATCGTTATCTGTATGGGGAACAGAGTTATAATGATCAAAAAGATAGGTAGCAAATGTAATGTCCTTATTTATAGCCTTATGCTCGAAATAGTGCTGAAAAAGTAAAGGCAGTTTGATTAGTTCCTGCAATTCGGTAGAAAAAATGAGGAGGATAGAGGTAATAAATATGGAAATCAGCTTCTTCAACTCCCCAAATGTATTACTTTCTTTGTTTTAAAGAAAGTGAATTATAAAAGTTTAGCTCTTCTTTCTTTCTGCATATTCTTTGATCACATCATTTCGTTGGATTAACAACTCTCTCATGTAATCCCGAAGGAACAGTCCATCAGCCATCTTCCCTATAACCCCTACTGGCGAAACGTAAGTAAATATATCAGTCATTAATGTCCCCTTACCCTTTGGTTCAAAAATATGCTCATGCCTGAAAGACTTAAAAGCTCCGGAAACCATTTCATCAACAAAATAATTGGGGCTATCCATTTTTGTAATTTTAGAGGTTAGTTGCTGCAGAATTCCAAAATGTCTGGCTTCCCAAGTTACNGATTCATTTAATCCTATTAGNCCGGATGTTTTTCCAGCNATTGCCTTTTCATTGGTATGCGCAGTGGATACCTGATGTAGATCGATATCTCTGGACANGTCGAAAACTATTTCTGGAGTAGCTTCAATAAAAGTTTCTAAGCGAATAATTGGCATACACAAATAAAGCAATCTTATTAGATAAAGTAAAGCTTAATGCTTCTGAAGTAGCTTAAGCATTTTGCGGTCTAACTTATGACCATTATACATTTCGTATTCAACATCTTCCCGATTGCTATCAAGAATTCCGAAGCCACCTCTTAAATTCCATAACGACCAACCCCAGCCATTCTCTTTCCAAATTTCAAGATTATCCTTCATCCATGCTAATGCAACATCATGAGGCGTATGCTGAAATGCCCCCCACTCTCCCACATGTATACCAGCCCCTTGATCACCTAGTTTTTTCCAGGGATCAAATATGTCCCGCTTCAATCGATCTTTATCCCAACGGTCATTGCCATCAGGGTTTAAAGGCCAGGTTGGAATGCTCCATTCAGCTTTTACCCAGGAAGCCTTATAATGACTTACCTGCATTGGGCCGTAGCCTCTTGTACTTTGTCCGACATTTAAATTCACGGCACCAAATACTGGTTTGGTACCATAATGAAGTCCATCAATAACAATTAACCGCGTTGGATCCTCTTGTCTAATGGCATCAACTATTCTCTTAACTACTCTCACATAGTCTGCCTCTTCTACATTGGATGGCTCATTAATCAAATCAAAGCTCAATTTACTACTACTGATACCTTTATATCGCTTTGCAAAAGTTTGCCAATGGAAAGTGGCTGCATCTAAAGCTTTATCATCTTTCCATAAATTGAGTGGTTCAGCAGGTGGGTTAACGCAATAGCCGGGTATGCGGTGCAAATTGAGATTGACATGTATTTTATATTTAATTCCGAACGCAATTGCCTGATCTATTTCCTTTAAAACGTTCTCGTCCATATTTAGCCAATCTGTAGGTTTTGCCCAACAGTGATATGACATAGGCAGTCTGGCGAAATTAAAACCCCACTCGGCCATCATTTTAAAATCACCTTCTTTATAAGGTTGATTATCCGCACCATTGAATTTTTCAAGCAGATTGAAACCCCGCCAGAGTGGTAGCTTGTTTTTTATGATTAAAGGGCTGGATTTGGCTAACAATGCAGGAGTAAAAAGGCTTGCAGCAGTTACGCCCATACCCAATTGAAGGAATTTTCTTCTTTCCATTTAGTTTTGAGAAGGTTGAGGTTCGGTTTATATCCCTAAATATATAAACATTGAAGGACATATTGAAGATGTTTTACTTAATGCTTGGCTATAAACATACTTCTTAAATAAGAACACGCACCCAGTACTGGAAGAACAATCATTATAACAATCCAAAGTGTCTTCTCTACATAATTCAGCTGCCTATTCTTGAAGGCATGAACAAGCCCGTAAATTACATAGCCGATATAGATTGTTATTAATATAACTCATTACCTGTTGTTAATCAGGATTAGTTTGTAAAAAGATCATCGCCAAAGTTCCAAGAATTATCAAAAACCATGTCAGACCTCCTAAAACAACAATGAAAATTTCAGTTATAGTGAGCTTTCCGTCAGCAGCTACACTTACCTCCGGTGATTGTGACAATATGAAATTAAAAGCCATAACAGGCTGCAATAAAAACAGTCCACTAAACAGCCATATAAAAAACATTGGGGGTGGCATCGCCCCAAACACAGTCGTTAATAAAAAGAATAGAAATAAAAGCACCGGAAAATAATTACATTGATATCCCTTACTCTTGGCTAATCTTAATATTCGATAACAAAGTGGGATGAAGTAAAATATACCAAGCACTACTCTAAGGGCCGCATTACTATTAGAATGTTCTCGTTGAATAAAAAACCTCCACACCTTGTATGCCCACCAGGTAGAATAAAGACCAAAACTAAATGTATGCATCACCATGAATTTCATCGGACTGATGATGTATTGTTTATCTAATCCTTCATCAAAAGAAGTATATTCCTGCAAGTGTAATTCTTTTTCGAGAGCCATATAATTGCGTTTACTCAAAACTAAATATTTCTATCCAAAAAACACATTTCAGAATGATGGGATTATTCTCTATGTCAAAAGCTTGAAATTTTCTCAATTCTTTCGTATTGCAAACTGCCTAAAACAAAAATACAATGAAANTCAAANGCACGAAAGCCTTCATTTTTAACGAACACCTTNATTCTTGGTTTAATAGCCAAAAACAAGGAAGTACAATACAACTCGAAATTATTCAACACAAATTTCTTTTGGTAATCTAATGAAAGTCCGTTAAAATCGAACTTCAGGGCTTCGTTATTTAAAACAATTAAACCATCAAAACGAGTCAAAGCTTTGGTTAAATGCTTGTTTTCTATAACCCAACCTGACATCAAACGGTTAAACGAAAAAATCTGTTCTTCTGATAGCTTCACCATAACCACAAAACTACTCAAACTTATGTTACTGAGGTTTTCCTGGCATTTTATTTTCTTTTCTTGCGAAGATTTAGATAATCAATATAATACAAAACCTTTACAGACAAACTGGTATTTTGTGGTGCAGATAGAATATTATCAAGATTTCTATTGTACCGTTCAGTGTAAAAGTTGTCGTTGGTTTCTGCAGCTTGCTTATAAGATAAAGTCACTTCACTCCCAGGAGCGAACTGCCAAACATAGATTAAATCGACATTGAAAACATTGTAATTCCTATCTGTTCCTGTTAATGGCTCCCCCTTATAAGCGGCTAATGTCCCCTGATTGGTTAACAGGTAAAATTCTTTGTTTCTCCTATCGCTCCAATAGTGCCTCAACACTACAGAAACCCCCATTTTATTACTAAAAGAGTATTTTGCATCAAATGAATTTTCGACCGTGTTCCGATCATAACGAGAGAAAATTGCCTGATCTCCCTGTGCCTTAATCCAGCTCACATAATTATAATTTGGATTAAAGTTCAAGTCAAGGCCGAAGGCAATTCTATCATTTAGTCTTAAGTTCTGAAAGAAATAAAAATTATATTCCTGTCCATCAAAAAGCGCCCTTTTAAAGTACTTAACGTTTCCGCCGAAATTGTATGCTTTTGCCCTATTTGGATTTACGTAAACAGATGCACCAAATTTACCGGGCGCTTTATACACCTGACCATTTCTGGATTCATAAAAGTCATTTCCCTCGGCACCATATTCCAAATCCATCTCAACAGACCAAAAGCTCTTAAATTGTATCCAAGCGCCATTAACTATACCAAAACGCTGATAGTCGCCTGGATTAACGCGCCTTGAATATTCTATATTAAACCAGCTTTCTAATTGATTGTACCACGAAGTAGGTTTGTAATTATTGTATCCAAAGTTCAAATGCTGATCTAAAAAGTTATTGTTGGTAAAGAACCCCATATCAGACTTATCAAATTTATCATCGGCATATACCTGATTATAATTCCACCTAAAGTTGCCACTTTGCTTTCCTCCTTTAAATTCATAATTGAATCCTGTACGACTGCTAGCTCCCTTTAAATAGCTCATTTTACCCGCCGCATTAAAAAAATAAACGTTCTTTTTATCATTAAGGTTAAACAACAAAGCACTCACGTTAGCATCATAAGCAGAGCCCTCTCTCAAAACATTAGTATTGATAAAAGTAGCAGAACTATTGTTTTTTAAAGACTGATCTAACACCAGAATATTGTAATTGGTTAATGGCTGAGTTTGGATTTCTCGTGTATTTCCATCCCTATCCTCTACCTGAGTTTCCATGGCCTTAGTAATAGCATTAAAAACGCCTATTCCCAGCCCACCTGCTGTACGTCCGGAGATTTTGGTTGCGTTTAATACTTTTGCTTCGCTTTGATCTTTAATGATCGTTTCGGAAGTGTTTACTTTGGAATAATCGTAATATTTTGGAATAGAGCCAATGCGTTTTGAATAAAACAGATCGCCTTTGTTAAATAGCTCTGTTCCTTCAGTGAAGAACTGTCGGTTTTCATTAAACTTAACTTCAAACGGAGTTAGGTTTAAGATTCGGTTATCCGATTGTACCTGACCGAAATCTGGCACTAAGGTCATATCCAGAGTAAAACTATTGCTAATACCATACTTTACATCCATACCTCCGTTAAAACGCGCTGTTGTATTTTTTACTCCTGGAATATTAGCAGGATAGTGATTTACGTAAGCTGAAAGATATGGTGAAAAGGACAACCGCAACGGCGGTTTTATATCCTTCACGCCGATCCATAGCCCTTCCTGATTGATAAAACCATTTACGTTGGGGCTAACAAAATTCCAAAAGGTTTGAACATTTGACCGTTGGATACGACGGCTAAAATTTAAGCCCCAATTTTGAATTTCTTTTGCCGAGAAGCGCAGGGCTGAGTAAGGGATCTTCATTTCACAAGTCCAGCCTTTGTCGTCAATTTTAATGGCACTCTCCCAAACGGCATTCCAATTTGCATCTTCATCACCAATTTGTGAATACTTAGCATCGAACTGAACTCCCGCAGCTGTTACAAAAAAGCCGTTACCATTCATTTTATCGTAAAATGGATCGAATATTATTGAGATGAAATCCGCATTACCGATATTATCCCTAGAAACCAATTCGTGAGAAACGCTATCTGGATGGTCATACATTCGGGCGTAAACATACACAGCAACATCATCGTATAAGACCTTCATTTCTGTACGCTTATCTTTTCCTTCTACTCTCCCCGGCACAGGTCTGATTTCAAAGAAATCAGTAGCAATAGGCACATCAACCCAACAATGATCATCAAGAATACCATCTATTTTTGGGCTTTCAGTGGTTCTTATTGCCTGCAATTGCTTCTGCACTGCAGGATCCTGAGCACGGCACATCAAGCTGTATACAAACAAGAAGAACAGAAATAGGTAAGGTTTCATTTAAAGCGGTTAATGTCAATAAGACACCGCCCGATTACAGATGTTGCATCATCGCTTATTTAAAGTTTCTATTGATACCTTTTTACCTGACGCTTGCGGCTCATTGTTAACAGGGAAATCAAGAAAACAACAATAGCAAAGCCAATTAGGACAAGCTTTATTGATGATAACCAGTTAGTTCCCCAATATTCAGACTGCGAACCAATATGCTGAAAATTATGTAGAATCCTAAAGTTCTCTATTACATCTAATAGCCCAGCCAATACAGTTATAAAAAGATTAAAACGTAGCAATTCATTAAAAAAAATCCTGCGCTCTCGCTGCATTTGCCAATTCAACATTGAAATAATGAGCAATACGTAAACCAAAATGAAAAGAAAATCTAATCTGGTTTGATTGAGCGCAACATCAAGCAGCGTTAACTCTCCATAATGACAATGATGCCATTCTTTTAAAATTTGTACGCCAAGATCAGTATTTGCCAGTTCAAGATTTACAATTCCATAGCCACTGTTCTTAATTAGGGTATGATCCTGAAAGCCCAAAATCAAAAACACAATAATAAAGATAATCCAAAGTAAGGTTTTCATATTTTTTCTGTTGAAGAAGGAACCTTATAAACCAATCCACTTGCAGATGGCACACCATTAATACAGTCAACAAATACTTCCCCAACTTTCCTGAAATTCTCAGGTAGCGGATGAAGTTCATCGGTCCAGCCATCTCTGCCTATTGCACCTCTGGAATCTATATGAAAGACACAATCGTACCCGGCAATCTCCTTAAAAAACTGTCCTGTTTCAATCATCATTTCATTAAAGAGGTAGATCATTGAGTACATGATATCCTCTTGTATATTAGCATCAGAAATCCCTCTTAAATCAAGTGGTGTTTTCAACCAACTCCCATGACCAAGAAACATCCGTGCAAACGGCCTATACCAGCGCCAGGGCTTAAAACCAAACCCTAATTTCCTACTCGGTATTACATAATCATACCCCTGAGTGATGATCTTGATATTTGGAAATTTACCATTGGCAGGATTTCCGGTTCCAGAGGTAAGAATACCATTAAAAAGATTGTAATATTGAAGCTGAAAAAACATCAATAGCGCAAAGAAATCTTTAGATAGAAACTTAAGTCCTCTATTGAATTTATGTGGATCAAATTCCGTTTTAGATTTCCGCATCACTCCCTGCGCCCAGGGACTGTTAATGAATTCATCAGATTCCCCTTTTGGATCTACCATAGCTGCAATTCTGTTGCTACCCACCAAATCGTTACCTCCACCACTTATGATGAATACATCGGGATGCATAGTAGAAAGTTGCTCAACATATCTTCTTGCACTAAGCATGTTCAATAACCAATCTCCACCAGAGGCCAGGCTATAAACAGCCATATTCTTCTCCATCCCTATCCAATCGATGACATCACTAAGTAAAATCGGATAATTGAACCAGGAATCTCCTTCAACAAGTATTACTTTATTATTTGCATTTGTCCGAAAGCCTCCTTTAATTTTACTCAGAAACTTACCATTACGCTGACTATTCTTTACTGCGTCTATTTTTGCCATTAAAGGTCCTAGTGCTGCAATCTTCCTAACCTGCGTATCGTTAAGATCATAAATGCGCTGAATAATAAGTGAAAGATCCTGCTCATTGACAGCTGCAAGTAGAGCGTGAAATCCGGAAAGGGAAATTCTATTGGCAAGCAATTCCTTTATGTAAACTTCCTTTAGAGCCGGCGTCATACGACATAGTTTAGTTTGGTTTACACTAATCTACTATAATTAATTCAATTAAGTTATTACTATATTTAGATTCACATACTCTGAATTTAAACCTAAATCATGACCTTATCCCTAAAAAACCCGTCCCTAATCATTGCTTGTTTCTTATGTCTATTCATAACAAGTAATTCAATTGCACAGGAAAAACCGGTATACGTAGTCGTACATGGTGCATGGGGAGGTAGCTGGGCTTTTAAAAATGTTGATGAAATAATGTCGGCTCATGGAAATATTGTCTACAGACCAAGTTTAACTGGTCAGGGTGAACGTGTGCATTTAAGTTCTCCTGATATTGATCTGAATACCCACATTAAAGATGTAGTTAATCTCATCCTTTATGAGAATATAAAAAATGTCATCTTAATAGGTCATAGTTACGGCGGGATGGTAATTACTGGAGTTGCAGACAGTATCCCTGATCGCATCAAAAAATTAGTCTTTCTTGATGCAATTTTGCCTAACGATGGCCAAAGCTTAGCAACATCCAGAGGAGACAATGCTAACACCCCAAAATTTGCATCAACAAATGGATTTATGGTTCCACAATGGGTTAAGCCAGATCAGTCAGCTCCAAAAGATGTACCTCAATCGGTAAAAACTTTTACGCAGCCTGTTTCAAGAAAAAATACAGCTGCACTAAAATTGCCTGCAACCTATATTTTAACTGTTGAAGATACTACTAAACCAGAAAAAGATGACTTTTTCTTCTATGGTGAAAGAGCCAAAGAAAGAGGTTATAAGTACCTCCTATTCAAAGCAGATCACAATCCACAGTTTAATAAATCTGCTGAACTGGCTGAAGTGCTAGAGAAAGAACTGTAATCGATACAACTATTTCCCTTTAACTCCTGAATATACAGCATTGCGCAATTCGCCATTTTCTGTGTCGGCTGTATAATCCCAATACATGGCCCCCAACATCCCCTTATCCAACAAGTAAGTACATTTTATAGCGATAGATTGCTGATTTTCATAGGTTAATACAAATTCACCCGAATCGTTTGTTAAATAAGGAGCTTTAGCCACATCGTCCCATTTTTTGGTATAGCCATTTAGCTTTACGATGTCTTTGTAATCAATATACCAGGCAATATCACCTTTTCCATGACCATAAAATGGGATACCAAGAACTAGCTTATTAGCTGGTACACCTGCATTTAAATGTGCTGTAACACCCTCATCAACACTGATGTCCTTAGTATACTCTGAATGATAAAGTCCTGCGTGATGATTGGGAGGAGTTCCCATGTCATAAGTCATTACATTTACAAAATCTACTATTGGTGTGATGGCCTTAAAATCGATATATTTTGCATTTGAAACAGATGCCAGTGTAAGTAGTTTTTTCTTACCAATTTTATTTCTGATCTGTGACATCAGTAAGGTATAGTTTTTGGTATCATCCGGAGATGAAGATATTCCGGCTTCGGAACTTGTTGGATATTCCCAATCTATATCTATTCCATCTAAGTTAAACGTGTTTACCACTCGCTGGCAATCCTCTACAAATTTACTTCTGTTCTCTTCAGATGCAGCCATTTCACTAAATCTGCCACTTTTCCATCCTCCAATAGAAAGCAATACCTTTAGTGCAGGATATTTGGCTTTTAATGCCACAATATCTTTCAAACGACCTTCATTCTCAATAGTAATCCCATCAAATGTTTTATTTACATGACCAAAGGCATAATTAATATGTGTAACAAGTTTTGGATCAGGCAAAACCTTACCCCAGGATGTAACATAAGCTACAATTACCTTATTCTTGGCGTTCTTTTTAGGAGTTTCTTTTTGCTGTGCATAAGCTGTACTCAACGTAACAGTAAGCAAAACACCCATAATGATGTAAATATATTTCATGGTTAAATTGGTTTAGGCGCCTAAATTTAGAAAAAATGACCAGATATTATAGCCGAAGTAGTTAAAGACCATCCAAAAAGTTACGTTACTTCTTACCACAAACTTCTTGGATCGCTTTTGTAAATTCTTTGGTTATAGGTCTGCCTCCAAGAGCCACGCATTCATCATAATACTTTAATGCATTCTTACAATCCTTCTTCATAAAATAGACTACAGACAACTTAAATACAGTATTTTGATTTTTAGAATCTATCTCATACGACTGGTTTAATAAATCGAGAGCAAGAGACAAATCCTTTGGGTCATTACTAACAGGAAATTTAGCATAATAAATTGTTGCCTTATCAGTAAGTATGTTTGAACTATAAGGATTCAAAGTCAGCCCCTCATTCAATTGTTCCATTGCCTTTTCATGGGCTCCAAGTGTAAAATAAACAGCTGAAAATCCCCAGAACACATTTTCATTTTTAGGTTCTAATAACCATGCTTGATTAAACCTATACATTGCCGTTCTAAAATCGCCTTTATAAAGATAGTCAAAGCCTAATTTTACAAGCAGCTCTGATGCTTTATGATGAGTGCCTTGCTGCTTTAAGTAATCAGCTATAAGATGTTGATCTGCTTCTTTTTGCGCACCAGATTTAACAGCATCACCAAACTTAGGATTTAGCCTTATATCTTCCTGAGCTGCTTTCTTCAAATCCTCATAACTACTAATTTTATCAGGCAATTTTGAGTTAGTGCTAGTAGCCTGCTGAGCGTAATTACATGAAGTAATTGATATTAAAATTAG
>Ga0065714_10064687_pt1 | contig 23539 bp, 25 predicted proteins | sample MisRhiReplicate2_FD_59101 | JGI IMG/M metagenome (GOLD analysis project Ga0065714, IMG submission 59101) | Miscanthus rhizosphere microbial communities from Kellogg Biological Station, MSU, sample Rhizosphere Soil Replicate 2: eDNA_1 v2... | ecosystem: Host-associated > Plants > Roots >... | reverse complement strand
GTCGGTTTGGTGATAGCGCCTTTCGCAATCAATTGTTAAAAAGGAGGCCTTCTCAAAGCTACCTCCACGAAAGGACTTCGCATATGCCTGTCACGTTTACCAAGAGCGCCCTGCTGCTCGCCCTGATGCTCGGCCTTGGCCAGGCACATGCGCAAGACCCCATCAGCCCGGCCGAATTGGCGACCAACGAAGGCATCCCCTACCCTGCCGTGATCGCCCACCGTGGCGCGTCCTTTGATGCGCCCGAGTCCACCGCCGCGGCCTACAAGATCGCCCGCGACCTGGGTGCCGACTACCTGGAAATGGACCTGCAGCGCAGCAAGGACGGCGTACTGTTCGCCCTGCACGACAACAACCTGCAGCGCACCACCGACGTGGCCACCAAGTTCCCTGATCGCAAGGATGCCCCGGCCAACGAGTTCACCTGGAAAGAACTGCAAACCCTCGACGCCGGCAGCTGGTTCAACACCGCCTACCCAGACCGCGCACGCCCAGGTTTCGTCGGCCTGAAAATCCAGAGCCTGGACGACATCATCAAGATCGCCGAAGGCAACCCGCAGCACAAACCCGGCCTGTACATCGAGACCAAGGAACCCAAGCAATTCCCGGGCATCGAGGCGGACCTGAAGAACAAACTGCTGGATAAAGGCTGGCTGAGTTCCGCCGGCTCCAAGCTGGGCAAGAGCAACACAGGCGTCGGCCAGGGCAAGGGCCGCGTGGTGCTGCAAACCTTTGAAGTCGCCAGCCTGAAAGAGCTGCAGAAAGAGATGCCCAACACCCCGAAAATCCTGCTGCTGTGGGTGGGTGAAGGCAGCATCGAGCCTAAAAACAAGCAGACCTTCGCCGAGTCCGGCGAAACCACCAAGGCCGCCTACTACGCCAAGCAAGAGCCAAAGGACGCCGCCGAGTTCGAAAAATGGGTCGACGAAGCCAAGAGCCTCGGCGCCATTGGTACTGGCCCATCGGCTGAGCTGACCAACCATGGCGACCAGAGCTACTCGGACCTGGTCAAGCCGGAGATGAACAAGCTGACCCACGACAAAGGCCTGCTGGTGCACGTCTACACCGTGGATGAGCCGGTAGACTTCGACAAAGTGATGAAGGCCGGCGTCGATGGCATCTTCACCAACCGCGCCGCCGAACTGCTGAAGTTCTACAAGCGCTGGCCGTCGTCCAGCGTGCAGGACCTGTTGAACGACTATAAGTACTGAGTGAAGGCCCCATGGTCAGGCCGCCTGTGGTTGGGGCGTGACGACGGCCTGGTCCTCGACGAGCTGGGGCGCACCGCGCCCCATGCGCATGACGCCCCCCATTGATGCTCTGCCCCAGCGCGCCGATCACGGTCAGCCTGCAAGGGCACCTCACCAACGCCCATCGCCTGTTCATCCCTTCGCGACAGACCCATGCCATTCGCGAGGCGATCCCGCGCAACCAGCGGATTGAACAAACTGCGCAACTGCTTGAAATAATTAAGGGTGAATTAAGTTGCGCTGGTTAATCTGATCCCACTTAAACAGCTCACCCGAGAAGGACACACACCATGAAAACTTTGACTGCCCTGTTCGCTGCTACCGCCCTGACACTGACCGCCGGCCTGGCCCAGGCTGATGTTCGCCCCGACCAGATCGAAGGCCTGCTCAAATCCGGCGCCGTGAAGCCTTTCGAACAACTCAACAGCGCTGCGCTGGCCACACACAAAGGTGCGACCATCACCGACACCGAACTGGACCACAACAACAGCGGCGTGCTGGTCTACGAAGTTGACCTGACTGACACCGCCGGCAAGAAGTTTGAAGTGAAGCTCGACGCCAAGACCGGCGCCGTGCTGGAAGACAAGATCGACAGCTGATTCACCGTCTCGCTCACAGCCGCGCTGCCTTCGGGTAGCGCGGCTTTTTTATGCCCGCGCGTAGGAAAGCCCTCCATTTAATGAATGAAATTACACCTAGAGTGCGCAAGGTCGCTAAAATCCCCTCTATCGGCCTGGGCATAACGCTCACCACTTTACGGATCGAGAACGTTGCATGGGGCAAAAAGCCGACGACATCGCCACCATTGGCCGAATCAGTGCCGTCCCCGCGATGCTCAAAGTCATCAGCGACATGACCGGCCTGCGCTTTGCCGCTGTGGCACGGGTGACCGACGACACCTGGACCGCCTGCGCCGTTCTCGACCAACTGGACTTCGGCCTCGGCGTAGGCGGTGAACTGGACCTGACCACCACGATCTGCCACGAAATTCGCGGCTCCCATGTGTCCGTGGTAATCGACAAGGCCAGCGAGGATCCGCTCTACCACGACCATCACACGCCGCGGCTCTATCAGTTTGAAAGCTACATTTCGGTGCCGGTGTTCCGCACCGACGGGAATTTTTTCGGCACGATCTGCGCCCTCGACCCCAACCCTGCCCACCTGCGCAGCAGCAGCATCCAGTCGACCATGGAGTCGTTCGCCCGGGTGCTGTCCTTGCAGATCGAAGCCGAAGAAGCCGCTCAGCACACCCATGCGCAATTGCAGGAAGAGCGCGACACCGCCGAACTGCGCGAGCAATTCATCGCCGTGCTTGGCCATGACCTGCGCAACCCGCTGTTTGCCATCAACTTCGGCGCCGAGCGGCTGCTGCGCAAGTTTCCAGACCCTGCCACCGATACCCTCGTACGCCATATCCTGGCCAGCGGTCGCCGCGCCGCGCAGTTGGTCGAAGACTTGCTGGACTTCGCCAGGGGCCGCATGGGCAGCGGTATTCCGCTGAACATCAGCGATTGCCAGGGTTTGCAGGCGGCATTGCAGCATGTGGTCTCGGAGGTGCAGAGCGTGCACCCGCAGCGAGTGATCAAGGCGGACATCGGCGTTCTGCAGGGCGTGAGCGGCGACCGCGATCGCCTGGCACAGTTGCTGTCCAACTTGGTGGCCAATGCCATCCACCATGGCCGTCACGACGGGCCGGTGGAAGTCACGGCGAAGATCGAGCAGGGCCAGTTCAACCTGACGGTCAAGAATCCCGGGCAGATCGACGCGCAAGCCTTGCCCCGGCTGTTCGAGCCCTACTCACGCCCCGCCAAGGACACGCCCCAGGCCGGCCTGGGGCTGGGGTTGTATATCGTCAAGCAGATTGCCGACGCCCACGGCGGTGAGTTGAGCGTCTCCACCACCGCCGAGCACGGCACCGTGTTCACATTCAGCCTGGCAACGGCCTGATCAAGCGCCGAGGCGGGCCGTCACCTCGTTCAACTCACTCGACAACCCGCGCAGGTTATGGCTCGCCGCTTCGGTGCGCTTGACGTTATCGAGGTTGGCCGTCGCCACCGTGGTGATCTGTGTGATGTTGCGCGAGATGTCTTCGGCCACCGAGGTCTGCTCCTCGGCCGCCGTGGCGATCTGGCGGTTCATGTCGCGGATCGCCTCGACGGCCTGGGTGATATGAGCCAGCATGGCACCAGCCTGGGTGACCTTCTCCACACTCTCATCGCTGCATGACTGGCCGCTCACGATCGCCTCGGCCGCATCCACCGCGCCGGTCTGCACCGCCTCGATAATCCCGTTGATCTCGATGATCGACGCCGCCGTGCGTTGCGCCAGGCTGCGCACCTCATCGGCCACCACCGCAAAACCACGGCCGGCTTCGCCCGCGCGCGCGGCTTCAATGGCGGCGTTCAGCGCCAGCAGGTTGGTCTGCTCGGCGATCCCACGAATCACTTCCAGCACCTTGCCGATGCGCACGCTGTCGGTTTCCAGACGGCGGATGATGGTGCCCGTGTTGAGGATCTCGTTGCGCATCTGGCCAGCAATGGCATTCAACTCGCCGCTGGCGCTGACCAGGTCGGTGGCGCTGCGCTGCGGGCGGCCACGTAGGCATCGCGGCCTTTCTGGTAGGCAACCCCCAATTGCTGGGGTTCCTGTCGCTCGTCACAAAACTGTCAAATTCACTTGCAATGATTCGCTACGCGACCTGTGAAACGTCCTACAGGCCTTTTCTCTGCGAGCCCTCATGAACCACAGCATCGACCACAGCCACCAGGACTCCGACCTGTTTGGCTTGCTTTACGGTTTCCGTTTTCGCCCCGGTGAAAAGGGCGAGCAGATCGATTCGGCCACGGCGCTCCAGGCCCTGCGGCAACCGGACGACCCGCAAGAGTTTTTGTGGCTGCACCTGAACCTCGCGCACGCGGCGTGCGAGCGCTGGATGCAGGCAAACCTGGACCTACCGGAAGAATTCTTCGAAGCCCTGCACGAGGGGTCGCGCTCGACGCGCATCGAACACGTCGACTCGGCCTTGCTGGCGGTGGTCAACGACGTGGTGTTCAACTTCAGCAGCATGGTGTCGTCGGATATTTCCACGCTGTGGGTGTGTGCCCGCAGTCGCCTGCTGATCAGCGCGCGCCTGCAACCACTGCACTCGGTGGACAAACTGCGCTCGTCGGTGAAGGCCGGTGAAAGCTTTCGCTCGCCGCTGGCGTTGCTGGTGCACTTGCTGCGCGACCAGGGTGAGGTGCTGACGCAGATCGTGCGCAAGACCAGCATCAGCGTCGACCATATCGAAGACCAGTTACTGTCTTCACGCCTGTCCACTAACCGCGCTGAACTCGGTGCGGCGCGCCGGGTGCTGGTACGCCTGCAACGCCTGTTGGCGCTGGAGCCTGGCTCGCTGCTGCGCCTGCTCAACCGCCCGCCCCAGTGGCTGCAGAAGGAAGACGTGAAGGAATTGCGTAAATCCACCGAAGAGTTTGCGCTGATCATCAACGACCTGATGGCCTTGGGCGAACGCATCAAACTGTTGCAGGAAGAGATCGCCGCCAACCTCAACGAACAAAGCAACCGCACGCTGTTCACCCTCACCGTGGTGACGGTGCTGGCGTTGCCGATCAACATCATCGCCGGCTTTTTCGGCATGAACGTTGGGGGGGTGCCGCTTTCCCAGGACCCGGAGGGGTTTTGGATATTGGTGGCGTTGGTGGCTACCTTCACGTTGATCGCCGGGCGTTGGGCCTTTAGGAAACGCAAAGACTATTGAATTGAAATGCCGTCAAACGGTGGGAGTGGGCCTGCCCGTGAATGCGGTGTATCAGTTAAAGCTAAGTTGACTGACACATTGCATTCGCGAGCAAGCCCGCTCCCACACGGGTTTTGCGCTGCTCACAGGACAAGCGGCGACCTCAATACCGCTAAACACTGACCTGCGGCAGCATCTCTGTAACATTCTGCAATGACTATGAACGACATCCTCCCCACACTGGATGCCCCGGCATGGCCACCCCTTCACTGACTGCCTCCCCCCACGCTTCACCTGCAGACCCTAAACCCAGGCTGGACAAGAAACCCGGCCTGGTGACGGTGATCATCTTCTTCGCCGTGCTCGCCATGGGCCTGTTGTTCACCGCCTACAGCCTCATGCATGACATGCACGAGATGGGGGCTCAACTCACTACCTGGACGCCGTTTTTACTGCTCGGTGTGGCGCTGTTGATCGCCCTCGGTTTCGAGTTCGTCAACGGCTTCCACGACACCGCCAACGCGGTGGCGACGGTGATCTACACCAACTCGTTGCCGCCGCATTTTGCGGTGGTGTGGTCCGGTTTTTTCAACTTTCTCGGCGTACTGCTTTCCAGCGGCGCCGTGGCGTTCGGCATCATTGCACTGCTGCCGGTCGAGTTGATCTTGCAGGTGGGTTCATCGGCCGGTTTCGCGATGATCTTCGCCCTGTTGATCGCCGCAATCCTGTGGAACCTCGGCACTTGGTGGCTGGGTTTGCCCGCCTCGTCGTCCCACACCCTGATCGGCTCGATCATCGGCGTGGGCGTGGCGAATGCCCTGATGCACGGGCGCGACGGCACCAGTGGTGTGGACTGGAGCCAGGCGATCAAGATCGGTTACGCCTTGCTGCTGTCGCCGCTGATCGGCTTCGCGTTTGCGGCCATGCTGTTGCTGGCGCTGCGTGCCTTCGTCAAGAACCGTGCGCTGTACAAGGCGCCGAAAGGTGACACCCCGCCGCCGTGGTGGATCCGCGGCATGCTGATCGCCACCTGCACCGGCGTGTCCTTCGCCCACGGCTCCAACGACGGGCAAAAAGGCATGGGCCTGATCATGCTCATCCTGGTGGGCACCCTGCCGATGGCCTATGCGCTGAACCGCACCATGCCGGCCGAGCAGTCCTTGCAGTTCGCGGCCGTGGCCGAAGTCACCCAGGCCGCCCTGGTGAAAAGTGCCCCCCACGCTTTGACCGGCGATCCGCGCCCTATTCTCTCGACCTATGTGCGCACCAAGGAACCTACGGCCGAACTGGTGCCTGCCCTCGCCGCCCTGGCCGGGCAGATCGGTGATGAAGTCAAAGGTTACGGTTCCCTGGCCAAAGTGCCTGCCGAGGCCGTCGGCAACGTGCGCAACGACATGTACCTGAGCAGTGAAACCATTCGCCTGATGGACAAGGGCAAGGTCGGTGATTTCGACGCGGATACCCAGGGCAAGCTGCAACTGTTCAAGCAACAGATCGACAGTTCCACGCGCTTCATTCCGTTATGGGTGAAGATCGCCGTGGCGATCGCACTGGGCCTGGGCACCATGGTGGGCTGGAAACGCATCGTGGTGACCGTCGGCGAGAAGATCGGCAAGACACACCTGACCTACGCCCAGGGTGCCTCGGCGGAAATGGTGGCGATGCTGACCATTGGCGCGGCGGATATGTATGGGCTGCCGGTGTCGACCACCCATGTGTTGTCGTCGGGTGTGGCGGGGACCATGGTGGCCAACGGGGGCGGGTTGCAGATGCGCACTATCCGCAATCTGGCGATGGCGTGGGTGCTGACGTTACCGGCCGCCATCCTGCTTTCAGGCAGCCTCTACTGGCTGTTCACCCAACTCTTCTAACGCCACACAGCACACAATGTGGGAGCGGGCTTGCCCGCTCCCACATTTGGCGTTGTATTGCTTCAGTGATTGAAGAGTCCAGTCATAGCCTTCAGCCGTTTTTTGTACACCCGCCGCGCCTCCAACGCCTCCTCCAGCGTCACCGCCACAAACCCTGCCCGCTGGTTTGGCTGCATTTGACCGATCAGGTCCAGGTCGGCGCTGATCACCGTGCCGATCATCGCGTAGCCACCGCCCGATACCGCGTCCCGATGCAACACAATCGGCTCCAGGCCGGCCGGCACCTGGATCGACCCAATCGGGTAGCAACTGTCGACGATGTTCGACGGATCCGATCCCGCGCCAAAGGGTTGCTCCCGTGGCTGGAAGGTCAATGCACTGCCGCCCTTGAAGCGATAGCCGATGCGGTCGGCCTCGGACCCCACGGTCCAGGGCTCGGCAAAAAAGCTGGCTTTGGCCGCAGCGGTCAATCGCTCGTAATACAGGCCGGGCACCACACGCAGGGTCACATCACCGCCCACCGATCGGCGCAACGCCATCGGCAGGCTATTGCCCGCACGGCCTGTGCCGCTGGGTTCGCCAATGGGCAACTCATCGCCTTCCTGCAAACGCCGCCCGTGAAACCCGCCAAGTGCGCCGAGGGTATACGTCGAGCGACTGCCAAGGACCAATGGCACGTCAATGCCGCCGGCCACCGCGAGGTAGGTGCGGGCGCCGGCCCTGGGAAATTCAAAGCGCAAGACCTGCCCGGCACGCACCTGGAACGCGGTGTCCTGATGCACCACTTCACCGTCCAGGCGCGGCGACATCAACGCGCCGCTGAGTGCCACCAGCGCGTCCTGTTGAAACGCCAGTTCGGGACCGATCAGCGTGCATTCCAGGCCCGCCGCGCCGGCCGGGTTGCCCACCAAATGGTTGGCCGCACTCAATGCGTATTGGTCCAGCGCACCTGACGGCGGGATGCCCAAGTGGTAGTAACCTTCGCGGCCAAGGTCCTGCACGGAGGTGGCGAGGCCGGGTTTGAGGACCTTGATCATGCCAGCGCCTCCTGCAGGGTTTTCGGATAACCGATAGGGTCGGCGAGAAAGGCATCGAGGGAAAATTCCACCGGGCGGATGCGCAGGTCGAAACGGCCGGCGTCCACATCGGCCACCGCCTGGTCGTAGGCGTCACGGTCCATCGGTTTGAACTGCACGATATCGCCGGGGCGGAAGAACACCATGTGTTCCTTGAGGTACGCCAGTTGCTGCGCCGGGTCGTAGATCGGCGCCGGGGTCACGCCGAACATCTGGTAACCGCCGGCACCGCGCACCGAGTAGATGCACCCAAAACAGCCACCATGGCCGAGGGTGAGTTTCGGCGTGTCGGTGCGCGGTCGCAGGTACTTGGGCACCTGCAATTGGCGCGCGCGCTCGACCATCTGGAACATGAACGGCAAGCCCGCGACAAAGCCGACCATCGACACAAACCACGGCGCGCCACTGTGGGCGGCGATAAACGCGTCGACGTCGGCCAGGCCATTGATGCGCGCGGCGTACTCCAGGTCGGTGCCGCTGGGGTCTTGATGACGGTCACGAAAACGCATCAGGGTTTCATGGGTCCAGGGGTCGTTGTAGAGCACCGGGATTTCGATGATGCGCGTGTGCAACGTGCGTTCGGCCACGGCCTGGGTTTCGGCGGTCTGCACCGCATCGAGCAATACGTGGGGCGCGATGCGGTCGGGGTCGAAGCGAATCTGGAACGACGCATTGGCCAGGCACACATCCAGCACGCCTTCGAGCGCCAGGCGCTCCACCGCGCGGGTCACCGCCATGCCTTTGAAAAAGGCCTCCAGGGACATGCTGTCGCTGACCTCGGCAAACAGGTGTTCATCACCACCGAAGCTGTAGCGGATGGGGGACGTTTCAGCCATGTCTGTTCCTCTTGGAATCATTGTAGAAAGGCAGGCGAAAAAAATAGGCGATGTTTTTTTATTGGGGTGTTTTGACCGTAATGCCCGCTTGGTCCAGGGATTCGCGGGTAGCCTCCACCAACTCCAGCGCACCGGGGGTGTCACTGTGCAGGCAGATGGAGTCGAATTCGATGAACAGGTCTTCGCCTTCCACAGTTCGTACAAGCCCGGTCTGACACGCCCTAAGGACGCGCGCCGCCACTGTCGCAGGATCCAGCGCCCGCACGGTGCGGGTAAACACGATGGAACCTGTCAGGTCGTACTCACGGTCAGCGTAAAACTCGCGCACCACCGGTTGCCCCAGCTCTGTGGCGATCCGCCAGATCACCGAGTTGGGCATGCAGTACAGCAGCAGTGTGGGCTCGATGATCCGCAGGTTTTGAACGAGCAGGCGCGCGGCTTCTTCATCGCGAGCCAGGTGCATGTACAGCGCGCCGTGGGGCTTGATATGTTGCAGGGTCAGGCCCTGGGCGCGGGCGATTTCACGCAGGGCGCCGAGCTGGTAGAGCATGTCGTCCACCAGTTCCTGGGCCGGTGCGTTGATGTGGCGACGGCCAAAGCCGACCAGATCCCGAAAGCCCGGATGCGCGCCGATGGCCACGCCCAATTGCTTGGCGCGTTCGACGGTACGGCGCATGGTACCGGGGTCGCCGGCGTGGAAGCCGGTGGCGATATTGGCCGAGCTGATATACGCCATCAGCTGCGCATCGACGCCATCGCCGATCGTCCAGGGGCCGAAGCCCTCGCCCATGTCCGAGTTGAAATCCACTGCCTGCATCGAAGTCGCTCCGCCTAAGTGATGGTGGAAAAGTAGGCTGCGGCTTGACCCCTTGGGAAGATCTATTATCAGATAGCCCATCTTCTGAAAATCAGATAACCACACCCTCACCCGACGGTAGGAGCCCGGCATGTCCCTGACCCTGCGCCAAGTCCGCTACTTCGTCGCCACCGCCGAAATCGGCCAGATTTCCCAAGCGGCGATTCACCTGAACATTTCCCAGTCAGCGGTAACCACGGCGATCAAGGAGCTGGAAGCCATGCTCGGCGTGCAGCTGTTCGTGCGTTCGGCCCAAGGCATGAACCTGACCGACGCCGGCCGGCACTTTCTCAACCGTGCCTACGTGATTCTGCGCAGCGTGGACGATGCACTCAACAGCCCGCTGCCCGACTACCGCGCCAGCGGGGTGCTGCGCCTGGCGGCCAGCTACACGGTGCTTGGCTACTTCCTGCCGCACCACTTGCAACGCATGGAACACTGGCACCCGGACGTGACCATCGAAGTCTTCGAGCAGGAACGCCAGGCCATCGAACACGGCCTGCTCGACGGCCAGTTCGACATGGCGGTGGTGCTCACCGCCAACCTCACCCACCCGGCGATCGTCTCGGAAATCCTGTTCAATTCGGAACGCCGCCTGTGGCTGCCCAGCCATCACCCCTTGTGCGAACGCGGCGCCGTGAGCCTGGCCGACGTGGCCCGGGAACCCTACATCCTGCTCACCGTCGACGAGGCCGAACACAGCGCCATGCGTTACTGGGAACAGGCCGGGCAAATGCCCAATGTGCGGCTGCGCACCAGCTCGGTGGAGGCAGTGCGCAGCATGGTCGCCAACGGCAGCGGCGTGGCGATCCTGTCAGACCTGGTGCATCGGCCCTGGTCCCTGGAAGGCAAGCGCATCGAAACCCTGACCGTCACTGACCAGGTGGCACCCATGAGCGTGGGCCTGGCGTGGCACCGCGAGCGCGCGTTCACCCCGGCGATGCAGGCAGTGCGCGATTACTTCCACGACGCCTTCCTGGCGCCGCAGCAGTTGTCTGCACGGCGTTAGAGCTGGGCTTGCAAGGTGGCGGCCAGCCAATCCATGAACACCCGCACGCGTTGCGGCAAATGGCGTTGACCGGCGTAGAGCAGGGACACCTCCAGCGGTGGCGCCACGAAGTCCGGCAAGACGCTGATCAATTCGCCCCGGGCCAGTAAATCGCGGACGCCGAGCAATGGCACCTGCGTGATACCAAAGCCGCCCAGGCACGCCGCCTGATAGGCATCGGTGCTGTTGACGGTGACACGCCCTTCCATCGGCACCCGCAGCACCTTGCCGCCCGACTGATATTCAAAGCCGGATGACCGTGCGCCCAGCGGCCGTACGTAATGCACCAAGTGATGATTGGCCAAGTCAGCCAGGGTGTGGGGCACCCCCTGGCGTTGAAGGTAGGCCGGACTCGCACAGTTGACCATCGGCATACTGCACACCCGGCGCGCCACGACGGTTTGATCAGGCTGGGCGCCCACTCGCAGGACGCAGTCGAAGCCTTCGGCGATCAGGTCCACCTGGCGGTCCGAGCTGCTGATTTCCATCTGGATCAGCGGGTGTCGCTCCATGAACAGCGGCAGGTGCGGCAGGACCATGTTCCGCGCCGTCACATTGGGCATATCCACCCGAATTCGCCCGCTGAGCTGGGCTTCATCCTGGCGAAACAGCCCCTCCAGTTCCTCCATGTGCGCCAGCAGGTCCTTGCTGCGCTCGTACAACACGCGGCCGTCCTGGGTGGCCTGCACCTTGCGCGTGGTGCGCTGCAACAGGCGTGCGCCGAGCAACGCCTCCAACGCCTGCACATGCTCGGACACGGTGGAGCGCGGCAGGCCCAGGCTCTCGCCGGCCTGGGTGAAGCTCGACAGCTCGGTGACGCGCACGAAGGTGCGCAGCAGTTCAAGTTTGTTCATGGATTGTTCGCCTTATCCGGCCAGTGATTCCGGTATAGCGCTGTTTATCACGTCAGGCACGAATAAATACACTTCCTCTCACTGATCACCTGAGAGGACATCACCATGACCCGTAAAATCGCACTTATCACCGGCGCAAGCCGTGGCCTGGGCAAAAGCGCCGCGCTGCACCTGGCGGCTCAGGGCGTCGATATCATCGGCACCTACCACAGTGCTGCGGCTGAAGCTCAAGCGGTGGTCGAGCAGGTTCAGGCCCTGGGTGGCCGCGCCGCGATGGTGCAGCTGGATGTGAGCCAGAGCGGCAGCTTCAATGACTTTGTCGGCAAAGTCGCCACTTTGCTCAAGGACGTTTTCGCCCAGGATCACTTCAACTTTCTGATCAACAACGCCGGCATCGGCGCCCACGCCAGTTTTGCCGAGACCACCGAAGCACAGTTTGACCAGTTGGTGGCGATCCACTTCAAGGCGCCGTTCTTTCTTACGCAAAAACTGCTGCCGCTGATCAGCGATGGCGGGCGCATCATCAATATTTCCAGCGGCCTGGCACGGTTCAGCCTGCCGGGGTATTCGGCCTACGCGTCGATGAAGGGGGCGATAGAAGTGCTGTCGCGCTACCAGGCCAAGGAACTGGGCCCGCGCGGGATTACCGTGAATACCCTGGCCCCTGGCGCGATTGCCACCGACTTCAGCGGCGGTGCGGTGCGTGACAACCCGGATGTGAATACGATGGTGGCCAACAACACGGCCCTGGGGCGCGCCGGTTTGCCGGACGACATTGGCGGGGCGATTTCAACCTTGCTGGCCGATGGCAGCCACTGGATCACCGGGCAGCGCATCGAGGCCTCGGGCGGCATGTTTCTTTAGACATTCTGCGCTAGCATCAATGCCTTCAGATCACTGACAGGCAATCATCGATGAGTTTTGATCCAGGCTTGGCCGGCGGCATGGGCGTATTGGCGGCCGTGGTCGACAGCGGCAGTTTCGCCCGCGCTGCCGACAGCCTGGAGATGACACCGTCGGGGGTCAGCCGCGCGATTTCACGCCTGGAAAAACGCCTGGGAATTCGCCTGTTCGACCGCACCACCCGCTCGGTGCAATTGACCGACGAGGGGCGACGTTTCTACCAGGAGATCGCCCCGCTGCTGGCCGGCCTTGAAGAGGCCGCCAACGCCGCAGCAGACAGTGCCTTGACCGTGCGCGGGCGCCTGCGGGTGAACATCGACCCCTATTTCTCGCGGCTGGTGTTGGGCCCGGTGCTCGGCGACTTCATGCGCCAATACCCGCACCTGCAGCTGGACCTGCACACCCGCGACCAACTCGGCGACCTGGTGGCCGACGGTTTCGATCTGGCGATTCGCTTCGGCATCCCGCAATCCTCTTCATTGATCGCCCGCAAGTTGATGGAAGTACGCGTACTTACCCTGGCCTCCCCCGCTTACCTTGAGCAATACGGCCGCCCCGTCATTCCTCAAGACCTGGAGACCGGGCACATGTGCCTGGACTTTCGCGACTCGCAGACTGGGCGCCCGTTTGCCTGGGAATTCCACCGGCCCGGCGAGCAAGCGATCGTGCGCACCGATGGCCGCCTGGTGGTCAACGATGCCAGCACCTTGTACAGCGCGTGCGAGCATGGGCATGCCGTGGCGCAGATGCTCGACCTTGGCCTGGCGCCGGCACTGAAGAGCGGCGCCCTGGTGGAACTGTTCCCCGACTGGCCGGACGAGCGTTTTCCGTTGTACGCCTACTACCCGTCGCGGCACTTGCCCGCCGCCAAGGTGCGGGCGTTTCTGGACTTCGTGGCCTCACTCCTCCCCCTGTAGAAGCTCGGCTTGCCGGCGATGGTGATGTGGGGGCGCGCTATCGCCGACGCGTCGAATCCTACAAAGCCAGCCCACGGCGCTGCATGAATTTTTCCCGCACTACGTCATACCCCCAGTGGTACACATAGGTGTACGGCAGGAAGAACAGCAGCACACCGATATCCAGCATGAACGCCTGCATCAGGCTGATGTTCAGCCAGGCAGCGATCAACGGCACGGCGACGATGATCAGGCCGCCTTCGAACATCAGCGCGTGCAGTACCCGCGTCCAGCCCCCACCGGACAGTTGCAGACGCACCTTGAGACGGTCGAACAGGCTGTTGAAGATGATGTTCCAGGTCAGCGCCAGCAGGCTCAGCCCTAAAGTCACCGCGCCCATTTCCAGGGCGGGCCTACCGGTGATCCACACCAGCAGCGGTGTACAGATCAACAACGCCAGGCCTTCAAAACCCAGGGCCTGGCAAACGCGTTCAGTCATCGACTTGGTGGGGTTCATGACCCGTCTCCGTGAGTGGCGAGGGTTGCCATGATTACCCTTTGAATCGATACTTCATAACTAATAACCATCGACCAAGGCGATAGCCATGGCTTCCCATGAAGTGCTGCAAGCGTTTGTCCAGGCGGCCACCCAGGGCTCTTTTTCTGCCGCGGCGCGCAAGCTGGGCAAGAGCCAGTCCACCGTCAGTGCGGCGGTGGCGAGCCTGGAGATTGACCTGGATGTGGTGCTGTTCGATCGCAGCAGCCGCAAGCCGACACTGACGCCGGCCGGCCATGTGTTGCTGCAACGCGCCGAGCAGGTGCTGGAAGCCAGCAGCCGCCTTGAATTGGCGGCCAGCCAGTTATCCCAGGGGCTGGAGCCGAAGGTGACGATTGCGATGTCCGATACCTACCAGTCGGAACGCTTTGAGCTCGCCCTCAAGGCCTTCGAACAACGCTACCCAGACCTTGAGCTGGAATGGCTGATCGCCGAGTGCGAAGACTTGATTGCCCTGGTCCAAAGCGGCCGTGCACAGATTGCCTTGATCGAAGCCCAGGAGGTCTACCCGCCCGACCTGACGCGCTCGCCCGTCGCCGAACGCACGGAAATCGCGCTGTTCGTCGCCCCCACCCACGCATTGACCCGCGTGCAAAACATCGACCCGCAAGCCTTGCAGCAACACCGTGAACTGCGTCTGGCAAGCATCGTCAGCCCATACGAAACGCGCCCCTTGGGCCGTGTGTGGTCAGCGCCGAGTTTTCTGATGCTGATGGAAATGGCTCAACTCGGCTTTGGCTGGGCGCAATTACCGCGCTGGTTGGTGGAGCGTTTTGGTAATGCCGGGCTGGTTGAACTCAACGTCCGGGGTTGGCCACGCTCAGTGGCAGTGGATGCGTTGTGGTCGCGGCAATACCCACCGGGCCCGGCGGGCAGCTGGATGTTGAGCCAGATGCTCGAATAACGAACACTCACTGCTACCCCATGAAGCCGCGCCAACCCGTGAACGGCGTTGCACACGCGATAGGCTCACGCCGCTGCGATCTGCGGCGGGCGGTGGGCCTGGAAGTATTCGTGCAAGGCACGTAAGGCGGGCAGCGCCAATGCTTGCGCAGCAAAACACAATCCCACGCGGCGTGTGGGTGCCGGCAAATGCCATTCACGAATCACCACGCCCGAGCGCTCCGCCGCCAACGACTGCGGCAACATCGCCACGCCCACACCTGCGGCCACCATGTGCAATGCCTGGGTCAACGAACCCGCATGACCGGTCACCGATTGCGGCGAGCGGCCATACAAGGCCATCAAGCGTTGATGGGAATCGTGTTGCGGGCAGGTGATCCAGTCTTCAATCGGTGTCCATGCCTGTTCTTTGCCTGGCTGCGCCATCGGGTGCGCCGCAGGCAACGCCATCACGTAGGACTCCTCCCACAGCGGCAGGAACAATTCGTCCTCGCAGCACATTTCTTCCACGGCCAGGCGCCCTTCGCCTTGGCAGCCTTCCTGCAGGGTCAACAGCAACCCGGGCAGCCCCTGGTGCGCCATGCGCAGGAAGGTTTCGATCTGACTGTCGGCAATATCGCCCTCCACACCCAACTCCAGGGCGATGCGATTTTCGCGTCCGCGAAACAGGCGGCTCAACGCCTCGGCTTCCGCCACCATGCGCCGAGCCTGGGGATACAGCACCCGCGCTTCCCCGCTGACCTCCACGCCGCGCGGTTGGCGTACGAACAGCGCCACACCCAGCTCTTCTTCCAGTTGCTTGATGGTCACCGACAAGGTCGGCTGGCTGATAAACAAACGCTGGGCCGCCGCAGTGATATTGCGTTCTTCAAAGACCGCAAGAAACGCCTTGAGGTGACGAACATCCATAGCTTAATCCGATGACTGACAGAGAAATAAGGCATTTTTCAGCCTCTTCGAGGGTAAATATACTGCGACCACGATCCAGCTATCGATTTTTCTTATTCCAGGAGTCCCTCCATGAGCAAGCCATTGGTCATCATCACCGGCGCCAGTTCCGGCATCGGCGAAGCCACCGCCCGCCTGCTGTCAGCCGCCGGCCACCCGCTGTTGCTGTTGGCGCGTCGTATTGATCGCCTTAACGATCTGGGCCTGCCGAACACCTTGAGCCGTGGCGTCGACATCACCGACCGCGCGGCCCTGGTGGCCGCGGTGCAAGAAGCCGAAGCCCAATACGGCCCGGCCGATGCGCTGATCAACAATGCTGGCGTGATGCTGCTGGGCGCGGTCAGCGAGCAGGACCCAGCGCAGTGGGAGCAGATGCTCGACGTCAATGTGAAGGGCCTGCTCAACGGTATCCACGCGGTAGCTGGCAGCATGGTTGCGCGCAAGGGCGGCACCATCATCAACGTCAGCTCGGTGGCCGGGCGCAAGACCTTCCCGAATCACGTGGCTTACGTCGGCACCAAGTTCGCCGTGCATGGGATTTCGGAAAACCTGCGCGAAGAGTTGTCGCCAAGCAATGTGCGCGTCATCACCATCGCCCCCGGTGCGGTGGAAACCGAACTGCTCAGCCATACCACCGACGAAGCGATCAAGACCGGCTACCAGGCCTGGAAACAGGACATGGGCGGTACCGTCCTCAGCGCTGACGACGTGGCGTCGGCGATCGCCTATGCCTACCAGCAGCCGCAGCACGTGTGCATTCGCGAGATCGTGCTGGCGGCGACGCGTCAGCAGCCATAACCCGGATACCGCACACAACCCGCTCCCCCATGTTGATCTTCAGTGCCCTGGGGGGCGGAGCTCGGCCAGGCGTTGTTCGAGGAAGCGTTGCTCCGGGATTTGCCGGGTCAATGACAGGGCTTTTTCGTAGGCCGCTCGTGCCTCTTCGACACGCCCCAGTTGCCGGCAAAACTCCCCCCGGGCCGAATGCGCCAAGTGGTAATCCAGCAACTCGCCGCGCGCCAGAATCCTCTCCACGTGCTGCAACCCCGACAGCGGCCCATCCCGCATGGCCACCGCCACCGCACGGTTAAGCTCGATCACCGGTGAAGGTACTGCCCTGAGCAATACATCGTAGAGCCCGACGATTTGCGGCCAGTCCGTCTCGTCCGCGCGCGTGGCTTCGGCATGCACCGCCGCGATGGCCGCCTGCAGCCCATACGGGCCAAAACCCCGAGTACTCAGCGCTTGTTCCGCCAACGCGCAGCCTTCGGCAATCAGGGACACATCCCACAGTGATCGGTCCTGTTTATCCAACAACACCAACGCGCCGTCCGCCGAGGTGCGCGCCGCGCGGCGGGATTCATGCAACAGCATCAGCGCCAGCAACCCCATGACTTCAGGCTCAGGCAGCAGCTGCATCAACAGACGCCCCAGGCGAATGGCTTCGCGGGTCAACGCCTCGCGCGTCAGGTCAGCGCCCATGGACGCCGAATACCCTTCATTGAACAGCAGGTAGATCACCCGCAGCACACTGTCGAGACGCTCGGGCAATTCGGCCACGGACGGCACCTGATACGGGATCCTGGCCTCGCGGATCTTGCCCTTGGCCCGCACGATACGTTGGGCAATGGTGACTGGCGTGGCCAGGAAAGCGCGGGCGATTTCCTCGGTAGTGAGGTCGCAGATCTCACGCAAGGTCAGCGCTGCCTGGGCGTCGGCCGCCAGCGCCGGGTGGCAGCAGGTGAAGATCAGGCGCAGGCGGTCGTCTTCCACGTCTTCATCACTCCAGTCAGCCGCCTCCAGCGCGTCGGCCTGCTCCTGCAGCAGCGGGGTAAAACGCGCCTGGCGGCGCAGACGGTCGATGGCCTTGAAGCGCCCGGTCGATACCAGCCATGCGCGAGGATTGTCCGGTACGCCGTCCAGCGGCCAACGTTGCACCGCGACAAAAAATGCTTCGTGCAGGGCCTCCTCGGCCAGATCGAAATCGCCGAGCACGCGAATCAGCGTCGCGAGCACCCGGCGTGATTCGCTGCGGTAAATGGCCTCGACCGAGAGGGTCAATCGCGCATGCCCTGCGTCACCAGCGTAACCAGGCGGTCGAGGCTCTGGCCCCAGCCATCATGAAAGCCCATGGCTTCATGGGCCTGCTTGTCTTCGGCACGCCAGTGCATGGCGCGGGCGGTGTAGAGCGTCTTATTGCCTTCGACTTCCTGCAGCGTCACTTCGGCGGTCATGAACGGCTTGCCCGACGGAATCCAGCCCGGCGTAAACGCATCGGTAAACACCAGCCGCCGTGGCGCGACGATTTCCAGGAATACACCCTGGGTCGGGTACTCGGCACCGTCGGGCGCGCGCATCAGCGTACGAAACAGGCCACCGACCCACAGGTTCATTTCGCACTCGGGGGTAGTCATACCGTGGGGGCCCCACCATTGCTGGAGCAAGGCGGGTTCGGTCCAGGCGCGAAACACGCGGCTGCGCGGTGCATCGATCAGGCGGCTGATGGACAGCTCAAACTCGGCAGGTTGCGTAGACATGGGGTTAACCTCTTGGGTGTTATGGTTATTGTTCAGAGATTCAATTCGCGCACGGGGCGCACTTCCACACTGCCGACCCGGGCGGCCGGAATGCCACCAGCCACCTGGATCGCTTCGTTCAAGTCCCGCGCCTCGATCAGGTAGAAGCCGGCGAGCTGCTCCTTGGTTTCGGCGAACGGCCCGTCGGTGATCGACAGCTTGCCATTGCGCCTGCGCACAGTGGTGGCGGTGCTCACCGACTCCAGCGCTTCGGCGGCGAGCATACGGCCACTGCCGTGAATGGCTTCGGCGTAAGCGTGGCATTCCGGGTCCTTGGGGCTGTCGGGCAGACTGTGCAGCAACGCTTCGTCGCTGTAGACCAGGCACAGGTATTTCATGGCGTTCTCCGTTTTCGGACTACTGACTATAGATCGCGGCGGTCAAGGTTTCAGGTCGAACAGACCGGCGCCGGTTTCCATGTCGAAAGGTGCAGACCAGTGCTCATGCACCACTTTCCATTCACCGTCGATGCGTTGATAACCGGCGGTGACGCGCATCCAGCAGGTCTTGAGCACGCCGTCCGGCCCGGTGCCACCGCAGTGGGCGAGCCAATGGGCGAAGGCGCTGTCGCCTGCGGCGACGATATGCAGCTCATGAAAATCAAACACACCGGGACCTGGGCAGAACTCCATGCAGGCCTTCCAGTGTGCCTGGTAAGCAGCCTTGCCCTTGAATTGCAGGGCGTTAACGGCGTCGAACGCGACGATGTCGTCGGCGTAGAAACTGACAATCTTCTCGACATCCTTGGCGGTGACGGCGTGCTTCCAATGCTCGATCAGGGTGTTGATGGCAGTGCTCATGGTGATACTCCTTGGGGGCTTCTGGGCATGAAAAATCACGAAAGACACCCTTAGTCGAATGGCCCAACGGCCAATCGACAGCCCGTGGAAAAATAATTTCGCCCTCGGCAAACCCGTTTAGAATCCACGCTTGTTTGTAGGATTTCGGATACGCCACCGATGCAAACCCGCCTCGTCCCCTATGAAACGCTGAGCCTTGTGCAGAAACAGCAACTCGACACCCTGCAAGTGCATCCCGAGCAACTGGCGTATTCCGGTGATATCTACTGCGCGCTGAACAGCCTGCTGGTCAACCCCAACCCCGGCGCCATCAAAGGCTTCGCCCTGCTCGCCGACGACCTGCCCGTGGCCTTCCTGCTGCTCAAACGCCCACCCTGCCTGCCCCATTGGGCCGATGAGCACAGCGCGACCTTGCATGCCTTGCAGGTGGATCGGCATCAACAAGGGCGCGGATTCGGCAAAGCCTGCCTGCAAGCCCTGCCGGCCGTGGCACTGCAAGCGTGGCCGCAGATCAAGGGCCTGGAACTGTCGGTGGACGCGGACAATGTGGCGGCGATGGGGTTGTATCTAGGGGCTGGTTGGGTGGATAGCGGGGAGGCGTATAAGGGGCGGATTGGGTATGAGCGCCGGCTGGCGTTGTATTTTGGACGATAAGGAGGCGGTAAGCATGCTAACAACCCTTGAACAACTCGAAACCCTCTACGGCCGCCCTCACGAGCGTGCCGTGCGCAAGGAAATCCCGTTTCTCAACGAGGACTACCAGGCCATGGTGCGCGCATCGCCGTTGGTGGTGGTGAGTTCGTCCGGGCCGGACGGCATCGACGGTTCGCCGCGTGGTGATGTACCGGGGTTTGTGCGGATTGTGGATGAGCGCACCCTGGCGATTCCGGACCGGCCGGGGAACAACCGCGTGGATACCTTGCGCAACCTGGTGCAGGACCCGCGTATTGCATTGCTGTTCATCATCCCGGGAATCGGCGAGACCTTGCGCGTGAACGGTCGCGCGCAGATTTCCATCGACCCGCAGCTGCTGGAGAGTTTTGCAGTGAATGGCAAGCCGGCGAGGTCGGTGATTCTGGTGCAGGTGGAGGCCGCGTATTTCCACTGCTCCAAGGCCTTTGTGCGCTCGGATTGCTGGAACCCGGAGAAGCATCTGGATCGCTCGGCATTGCCGTCGGCGGGGGCCTTTCACAAGCGGCTCAACGATGGGCAGTTTGACGCCGAGGCATATGACCGGGAGATGCCGGAGCGCGTCAGAAATTCGCTGTATTGATGCCCCTGCAGGAACCGGCTAGCCGGCTCCTGCAGCGCTCGGTCAGCCTCTTTCGCCTATCGGCAACCAGATCTCCACCGTGCCGGTGCCCTTGCGTGCGTCAAAATCGGCGCTGTATCGCTCGAAATCCGCGCCCATCACCTTGTAGCCCGAGTGCGGCAACCACTCGAACATGATGCGCTCGTAGGTCTGCTCCAGCGCCTGCACCGGGCCGTAATGCGGGAACACGGCATAGTTGAGCGGCGGAATTTCGATGAACTCGAAGTTGCTGGGCACGTCGCCCTTGGTGGGGACTTCGACACCCGCCAAATAGTCGAATTCGCCCTGTTTGGGGTTGTGGCAAACACCATAGGTCACGCCACCAACGCGCTGTTTGATGTCCTTGATGCAGGTGTCGAACAACTCCCACAGTTTGGGGATATCCCCCACGGTGGCCTTCGAATAACGCCCTTGCACCCCGGCGATCACCAGGGCTTTTCCAGCTTCCATGCGTGGCTCTAACGGTTGTTTTGTCTGCTGATCCATACGAACAGTCTCCTTCTTATGAGGGAACAAACCCGCATCGAGTATAGGGGCATATCCACGCTGTACTCCATGCAGAAAATTTTCCTGCGCATCTGGACAACTGGCCATCATCGACCGTATTGTCTGCCCCGCAGGCCACCGCAGTGGCCGACGTCGCTCGGACGGTTCCGGGCGCTTACGTACTCTCGAGGCAACAATGGCCGACCAAGGTTCGCCGCGCCGCTTTGCGCGCATAGATCGACTCCCCCCTTACGTGTTCAATATCACTGCCGAGCTGAAGATGGCTGCGCGTCGGCGCGGCGAAGACATCATCGACTTGAGCATGGGTAACCCTGACGGCGCCACGCCTCCCCACATCGTGGAGAAAATGGTCACCGTCGCCCAGCGTGAAGACACCCACGGCTACTCCACGTCCAAAGGCATCCCACGCCTGCGCCGGGCAATCTCGCGCTGGTACAAGGACCGCTATGAAGTGGACATCGACCCCGAGTCGGAAGCCATCGTCACCATCGGTTCCAAGGAAGGCCTGGCCCACTTGATGCTGGCCACCCTGGACCAGGGCGACACGGTACTGGTGCCCAACCCGAGCTACCCGATCCACATCTACGGCGCGGTGATTGCCGGCGCCCAGGTGCGGTCGGTGCCACTGATTCCGGGCGTGGATTTCTTCGCAGAGCTGGAACGGGCGATTCGCGGTTCGATCCCCAAGCCCAAGATGATGATCCTGGGCTTTCCGTCCAACCCCACCGCGCAGTGCGTGGAGCTGGACTTCTTCGAACGCGTGATCGCGCTGGCCAAGCAGTACGATGTGCTGGTGGTGCATGACCTGGCCTATGCCGACATCGTCTACGACGGCTGGAAAGCCCCGTCGATCATGCAGGTGCCTGGCGCCAAGGACATTGCGGTGGAATTTTTCACCCTGTCCAAAAGCTACAACATGGCCGGCTGGCGCATCGGTTTCATGGTCGGTAACCCGGAACTGGTCAACGCCCTCGCGCGGATCAAGAGCTACCACGACTACGGCACCTTCACCCCGCTGCAGGTGGCGGCGATTGCGGCGCTGGAAGGCGACCAGCAGTGCGTGAAAGACATCGCCGAGCAGTACCGCCAGCGTCGCAACGTGCTGGTCAAGGGCCTGCATGAACTGGGCTGGATGGTCGAGAATCCGAAGGCGTCGATGTACGTCTGGGCGAAAATCCCCGAGCAGTATGCCGCCATGGGTTCGCTGGAGTTCGCCAAGAAGTTGCTGCTGGAGGCCAAGGTGTGTGTGTCGCCGGGCATCGGCTTTGGCGAGTATGGCGATGATCACGTGCGCTTTGCGCTGATCGAGAACCAGGACCGCATTCGCCAGGCGGTGCGGGGTATTCGCGGGATGTTCCGGGCAGATGGGCTGGTCACCAAAGCCTGACCCCAACCACCTGCTGGAATGTGGTTGAAACTGTGGGAGCAAGCTTGCTCGCTCCCACAGTTGGACTGGGTTTTCACCCCCAGCTTGATGGTGTGACGGTTAGACCACCAACGACAGCAGCATGATGAAAATCAACGCCACGATCGACAGAATCGTCTCCATCGCCGTCCACGTCTTGAACGTCTCGGCCACGGTCATGTTGAAGTACTGCTTCACCAGCCAGAACCCCGCATCGTTGACGTGAGACAGGATCAACGAGCCTGCCCCCGTCGCCAACACCAGCAACTCGCGGTTAACCCCCGGAATCATCCCCACCACCGGCACCACGATGCCCGCGCCCGTAATGGTCGCCACCGTTGCAGAACCGGTTGCCACGCGAATCACTGCCGCCACCAGCCACGCCAGCAGGATCGGGTTGATCTGTGCGTTCACTGCCATATGGCCGATCACATCACCCACGCCGCTGGTCACCAGCATCTGCTTGAACCCGCCACCGGCGCCGATGATCAGGATGATCGCGGCGGTCGGCGCAAGGCTGGCGTCGAGCAGCTTGAGGATCTGCTTGGAATGGATGCCCTGGCGATGGCCGAAGGTGTACAGCGACAGCAGCAATGCCAGCAACAATGCGGTGATCGGGTGACCGATCATGTCCATCCAGTTGCGCACCACGTTGCCTTCGGCGAACGCGATGTCGGCGAAGGTTTTCAGCAGCATCAGGAACACCGGCAGCAGCACAGTGACCAGGGTGATGCCAAAGCTCGGCAGGTCTTTGTTCTCGGGCTCGCGGGCCAGTTGATCGACCAGTTCCTGGGACGGGTTGCCCGGAATGTACTTGGCGATAAACGTACCGAAGATCGGGCCGGCAATGATGGCAGTTGGCAGTGCGACGATCAGGCCGTACAGGATGGTCTTGCCGATGTCCGCGCCAAATACGCCGATGGCCAGCAGCGGGCCCGGGTGCGGTGGCACCAGGCCGTGTACCGCCGACAGGCCGGCCAGCAGCGGGATACCGATCTTGATCAGCGACACACCGGTGCGGCGTGCGACGATAAACACCAGCGGGATCAGCAGCACAAAGCCGATCTCGAAGAACAGCGGGATGCCCACCAGGAACGCGGCAAACATCATGGCCCACTGGACTTTCTCTTTGCCGAAGGCGCGGATCAGGGTCTGGGCGATCTGATCGGCGCCGCCGGATTCGGCCATCATCTTGCCGAGCAT
>Ga0065714_10064686_pt1 | contig 23557 bp, 17 predicted proteins | sample MisRhiReplicate2_FD_59101 | JGI IMG/M metagenome (GOLD analysis project Ga0065714, IMG submission 59101) | Miscanthus rhizosphere microbial communities from Kellogg Biological Station, MSU, sample Rhizosphere Soil Replicate 2: eDNA_1 v2... | ecosystem: Host-associated > Plants > Roots >... | reverse complement strand
GGGAGCCTGTGGTGGCGTTGGGATTGTCAGGGTGAAGCATCTGGCGCGGCCCCGTGGCGAGGGGGCTTTGTAGGAGCTGGCGAAGCCTGCGATCTTTTGATCGATCGTTCCCACGCTCCAGCGTGGGAATGTCGCCAGGGACGCTCCGCGTTCTGCTTCTGAATGTGACGGATAGCGTTACGGGATGCATTCCCACGCAGCAGGTAACGATTAAATATTCTTTCTAATTAAGTTATGAGTTTTCGGCCACCTCTGACTGATAGCGTTTGAGGCAGCTCAGCAAAACTCTCATAAAGTGACGCTGATCCTTAACATCATCATCGAAATATGTGGTTATCCTCGAAAATATCTCATCAAAATTCGCCCCCTCTTCCAGATAGAAGAAAATTCTTTCAATAAACCATTCGCGCTCATGAGATTGAAATATTAAAAAATCGGATTTAAGCAAGGAATCAAACAACTCCACCAATTCGGAGTCGGCGTTGATATCCTTCGAGACAATAACCTCCTCCCTTGCCTCATCTATCGTATTCTCTATATCAAATACAAATAATAGACTTCTTAGCACAACCATATCAGACGACTTCGTCATCACTCAAATTCCGTATAGCTGGTTATCGGAAGGCCTTTATCATTCAGTATCACCACAGCCTTTGTTTGCTCGCCATATTCCAACCCTTCCTTTTTATATCCTTCTCCGACTTTTCTTCCAAACTCAATAGGCTCACGAGATTGTTGCAGACCACTCTCTTTGAAAACGAGCCGCGCTCTATTTATCGCATAAAGTTGATCTCGATGACTTATGAAGTGTGTTGCCGCAGTAGGAATTTTAGGTTCTCCCTTTTTTTTACCTTTGGTATAACGTTCAATTTCACCCGTTGTAGGGTTTTTACCAGATTGCAGCCGTTCCATTTGCGATTGCAAGGTGGTCTGCGCACCGTGTTTTTCCAGAAAGTGAGCGCCATCAATAGAACCTTCCATTTCCCTTAACTCCTTATAAGCTTTTGCCTCCGCTAGTTCATGCTCCTGTGCCCGCTGCTCCGCCGTCATCGGCAGCCGCGGCTCCCCCTCATCCACCCCAACCTTAACCGCCGGATCCTGCTCCCCAACCGCCGGCCTACACCCACCCTTCCCCGGACAATCCACCAACCCCAACGGATCCACCCACCCCGTCGGGTTCAGGGTGTACCGGTACCCATTGAGCCCACCCGCCAACTTGCTCGGATCAGGCGTCAGATAGCGGCCGGTCTCGGGATTGTAGTAGCGGTGGCGGTTGTAGTGCAGGCCGCTTTCGGGGTCGAAGTATTGGCCCTGGAAGCGCAGCGGTTGTTCCAGCTGTTCGCCGCCGCCGTGCTGGAGTTCGGTGAGTTGGCCGTAGCCGTTGTAGCGCGCCGACCAGACGATCTGGCCGCTGAAGCTGGTCAGTTCCTGGGGCGTGCCCAGGTGGTCGAGGTGGTAGTAGAACGGGCAGGCCTTGAGGCCTTCGCCGTCGAGCATCGCCAGCGGGCGGAAGGTGCCGGGTTCGTAGACATAGCTGCGGTGGTGGCGCGGGCTGTTTTCGGCGACGACCTGGTCGCCCTGCCAGAAAAACTCCGTGGTCAGCCCGTCCACCGTTTTGCTGATGCGTCGGCCAAAGGCGTCGTAGCGGTAGGACGTTTCGCGCCCGTCCGCCGTGGTGACGCCGATCAGGCGGTGCTGGCTGTCGTAGCGGTAGGCGCTGACCAGGGCCTGGCCGCGGCGTTCGCGGATCAGGTTGCCGAAGGCGTCGTAGTCGTAGTGGCGGTCGCCCTCCTTCAGCAGGCGGTTGCCCTTGAGGGTGGTCGGGCCGGGGCGGTCCTGCATCAGCAGGTTGCCGGCCGGGTCGTGGCAGAAGTGTTCCGGCGGCTCGCTGTGGGAAAAGTCGATGCGGGTCAGGCGATCCAGCGGGTCGTACTGGTAGCTGCGGCGGTTTCGGTTGTCGGAAAGGGTTTGCAGGTTGCCCTTGGCGCTGTAGGCATAATCGCGCCAGAACAGTTGCTGCTGTCGACTCTGCCACACGGTCTGGGCCTTGAGACGGCCCTGTTCATCGTAGTCGTAGTCACTGAGCAGCCGGCCTTGCTGGCGTTGCCGTTCGCGCCCGCCGTCAAAGCGGTGTTCGGTCAGGCGCGAGCCGTTGAGGTCGATGGCGGTCAGTGCGCCACCCGGGGCATGGTGGTAGTCGAGCTGGCTGTCGTCCGGCAGGCGCAGGTGGTTGAGGCGCCCGCAAGCGTCGTAGCGATAACGCAGGGTGCCCCAGCCCTGGTGCTCGCAGACCAAGCGATCCTGGAAGTCGTATTCGAAGGCCAACGGATGATCGCTGCCGTCGTTGACGTGGACCAATCGGCCCAGCTCGTCGTAGCGGTATTCGATGGCCTGGCCGTCGGGCAAGGTCTTGACCCGCAGCCGCCCGGCCGCGTCGCGCTGGTACTGGGTGAGCCGTTGTGAACCGTCCTCGCCGTGCTCGGTTTTTTCCAGCAGGTGGCCGTTGAGGCCGTAGGCGTAGGCAGTGCGTTGGCCGTCGAAGCCGACTTGCTGTCGGATCAAGCCGTTGGGCGTGTAGTCCAGCTGATATTTTTCGCCGGATTCGTTTTCGATTTCGGTCAGCAACAGCCGCGCCGAGTCGTAGCGGTACTTCAGCTCGCTGCCGTCGGGGTTCAGGCGGCGGCTGACCAGGTGCAGGTCGTCGGCGTATTCGTAGCGGGTGACCCGCCCTTGTTCATCGCACTCGGCGGTGACCTTGCCGTAGGCGTTGTAGCGCCAGGTCCGGATGGCACCGTTGGGCAAGGTCACCTGCAGCAGTCGGCCGACGGCGTCCCATTGGTAGTGCGTGAGCGCGCCGTGTTCGTCCTGGCGGCTGAGCAAACGCCCCAGGGCGTCGTAGGAAAAACACCGGCGACCGCCGTCGGGCAGGATCTCTTCGGTCAGTTGGCCCAGGCGACTCCAGGTGAAGCGATGTTCACCACCGTCCGGGGCATACGTCGCCAGCAGTTGCCCATGGGCGTCGTAGGCATATTCCGTGCGCCGGCCATCCGGGTCGATGAGGACGATCACGTCGCCGCGGGCATTGCGCCGGTAGGTCCACACGGCCTTGCCGCGTGAACGGGCGTGCAGGAAACCGTTGCGGTATTCGTAGGACGTCGGCGCCTCATCCGGGGGAAGCAGCGCCACCAGCCGTCCGACCTCGTCGTAGCGGTATTCGCTGACCGCCCCCAACGGGTCCTGCTCAGCAATCAGCCGGCCCTGTTCGTCGTAGGCCTTGAGGTGCTCGCCGCCGTCGGGCTCGACCTTGCGCACCAGCCGCGCCCGCTCGTCGTGGACATACACCTCCTGGCTGCCATCCAGGTGCTGGACCGTGACGCTGCCGTCTTCGCCCCAGGTGTAGCGGCTGTCCATCTGCGCAAACGAGGCCCAATGCCGTACGCAGCGGGACGCCGGCCCGACGCCTTGCCACTCCCAGTAGAAACTTGCCCCACCGGCCAGTTGTCGCTGGAGGATGACGTGCCGGTCGTCGTAGTCGTAGCGCTCGCTTTCACCGGCAGCATTGGTCGCTTCGATCAGTCGGAAACGTCCGTCGTAGCGGTAGGACACCAGCGTCTGCTCGGTCCGCCAGGCTTCGTCGAGGGTGATGGCGGGATGGAAGCTCTGGTAGTCGACGGCAATCAGGTGGCGCTGTTCGTAACGCAGGCGCAAGGCGCGCCCGGCGCCGTTGTCCAGGCGGCTGATGTCGCCATGGATGTTGCGCAGGATGGTCAGGCGGTTGTCGTAGCGGTCGCTGAGGGCGCTCAGGTGGCCGTCGCGAAAGTGCAGGAATGGAGCGTTTTCGCCGGGTTGGGCGACGATCAGTTCGTCCGCCTCGGTGCCCAGGTAGATCGCTGCGCGGGCCAGGCTGTTGTGGATCGCCGGACGCTGGGCGCTGGGCAGCGGAAAGGTCGTGCGGCGGTTTTCCTGGTCGACCCAGGTGACCTGCTCGCCCTCGAGTTCCAAGCGATGGGCCAGGGCATGGCTCCAACCGCGCCCGAGGCCGACGTCCAGGTCGGCGGCGCTGGTGCGGTACAAACGGGTGAAGACGAACGGCAAGCGACCATCGAGGGTGCCGTCGTCGAGGGTCAGCAGTTCTTCGCCGGTGACCATCGACACCGGGCAGCCGCTGGTCTGGGTCTGGGCCGCAGTGTCGGCGCTGTCGCCGTTGGGGTTTTTCGACTGGGCCGGGGCGTCGTCGTGATGTTCGTGTTTTTTCAGCGTGGTGTTGCGCTGCGCATCCCAGCGCAGTTGCATCCGGCCCTTTTTCACCCCGGCCGCGATACCGCGCGCCGCCACGGATTTGTAGCGGTCCACGTAGGTCATGAAGCCATTGACCACCGCGAAGATCGCCCCGATGAAACGCTGCATGGCACCCAGCAGGCGCACGCCCACATTCCCCAGGCGCATCGACAGATAAGCGATACCGGCACCCGCACCGGTGAAGGTCAGGACGACACCAATCAACAGGTCGATCAACAACTGCACTGTCACCCTCGACAGGGCTTCGGCCGTTTCCCCGGCAACCTCACTGGGCGGCAACATCTCCAACCAGAGACTGGCGGTGCGCACCAACAGGCACAGCGCCGCTTCGTCGCTGGCCAGCAGTTGCAGCTTGGCCATCACCAGCGGTGTTTTTTCCGCCAGGTCCTCCAGTTGCTTGGCGCTTTCGCCCAACCGATCAACAAACTGACCAGGGTCCTTAAGAATGTCCGAGAGCAAGCTGATGCTGTCCCAAACACTTTCAATCGCCGCCCAACTACCGGCGAGCAGCCCGTTCCCCACCGCCGCCGCCGAAGTCGACAGCGATTGTTGTGCCCATCGCGGCTTGAAACCCTGCCACTCACCGCGCAACCAGTCCGTCAGATCGGTGGTCAGGCCATCGTAGGAAGAAAACAGATTCGCGATTTGCTTGGCGGACACCTCGCCCTGGACATGAACCCGATAGGACTTGCCTGCCTCACCCAGGAAGGTCCCCAGGCCCTGGGCATCCAGGGTGACCGGCGTGACCTCGCCGCTGGCCACGTCCACCACATCCACCGCGATGTCGCCCAGCGGGATGTCGTACACCGACTCGAACTTGCTCTCGATCGTCATCGGCCCGCCCTTGGGGCACTGGACGACCGTGGAGAGGAAGTCATCGTCACTGATGCTGACAGCGGTGGTGCTGTCGCCAAAGCGGATCCGCCGCTCCATGCCCATCAGCGACGGCAGGTCCGCCGCATGACTGGCCTGGTCCGCCGCTCTGCTGTACCAGCGCTCGAGCTGCTCGCGGTAGACCGACAGGGTGTCTTTGAAGCTGTCGAGTTCCTGCTCGATTCGGCTCACCTGATCCATCAGGACAGGGCTCGCTCAAGGGCCGGCAGGAAAAAACGGTCGAACATGGGCAGACGTCTCGCAGCGCTCAGGGAGCGCGAGACTTTGCCGGGGATGACAGAGGAATTAAGTCAGGGGAAGGAGACAGAGTACGTAGGGCGATTCGCTAAATTCGTCTGACCTGCACAACGAGTCGCCTGTGGATAACCCTAGATATCGCGAGCTTCAAGTGATTTGAGCTTGATTTCGGCCAGCGGATGCCCGGCTTTCGCCGCCAAGGTCCACCAACGCGCCGCTTCAACCGGGTCCGGCGCCTTGCTGGCTGTGCCGGCCAGGCTGATCACGCCAACTTGGTAGGCGGCCTTGCCATCACCGGCCAATGCCGCCAGCCGCAGCAGGCGAATTCCTTCTTCACGGGCACCCAGCCCTTGGCCGCGAAACGTGAGGATGTGCCCATAGAAGCTCTGCGCACCGACGTCGCCCAAGTTCGCCATGCGGGAGAACTGCCCCTCGAGCCAGGCCCAGCCACGCGGCTGGCGGACGAACCAGGACCAATGAAACAACCGACGCGCCAGCCAGTAACCGGCCCGCGCCTTGAGTCGCCAGAGCACTCAGGCCTCCGCCGACTCGGGGTACTCGTATTCAAATACCCGAACCACTTCTGAAGCGTGCCAGGAAGCAGCGGCCACGCCATCGGATGGCCCGGAAAAGCGGCCCAGGCGTTCTACGCACTCGAAGAAACCCGTGCGCGGCAACCGACTGGCGCCCTGGCTGATCACCAATGAACTGCGCAGCGGCTGCTCCGCCCGGGCGTCCAGCGCCGCCAGGTGCTCAAGGGCCGCAGTCAAGGTCTGCATGGCCGGGCTGGGCAGTTGCAGACGCTCCAACAAGGCGCGGTAAGTCAATAAATGGCGCTGGCGGCGCGCCTGGTCCAACTCACCCAACAACCCATCCCAATGCTGCCGACTGATGCGTACGCTCACGATTCTTCCCTCCAACCCGGAACCGTCAACTCCCAGGCCAGACTGCGCCGAATCGCGGCATCGGGCTGACGCTCGCCGCTCTCGATCAAGGCCAGATAAGACGGGCTGATACCTACCGTGCGGGCCAGCGCCTCGATGGCGATGCCCTTCCCTTCGCGTAAACTGCGTAATTGATCCAGTCCAGGGAGAACCTGGCCCGGTGCCGCCGCGTGACGGACTGTCGCTTCGCGCGGCGGAGCTTGATCGATGCCTGCTGCCTTCAACAACGACTGGTACTGATCCCACGGCAAAACCGCGTATTCGGGCTCTCCGTCACGTGTGATTATTTGAATATCCATGTCTACCCCGTAGGACAACAACACTTAGCGAGTCAGCCTTTTTTCTTGGAAGTGTAATCCTAAATGCTGGCTAAGGTCGCGGGGTGATGAATTCTCAGGGGATCAGGGCTTTTTCTGGCCTTGGAGTTGAAGTTGTTCCGGGGTATCGGGAAGCCTTTCGACCCGGGCAAGCTTCTCGGGCGATTGCCGATAACGCCAGGCACGGAAAGCCTCGAGTTCAACGTCGAGGGTTTTCATGACCCAGGCCAGCACGGCGATATCGTCGATCATGCCAAACATTGGCAAGATATCTGGAATCGCATCCAGGGGGCTGAGGAAATACATGAGCCCTGCCACCACCGACAGCATCGACTTGGCGCTGACAGCGCGGTATTCGCCCCGCCAGTAGGCCAGGCACAAGGCCTGCAACAACCGCAGGTCCTCCTTGAGCTTGCCCAGCCGTCCGCCCTCCCGGGCACCTTTGCTGGCGACGGCGAACAGCAACGTCGGCAATCGACCGCGGGCCAGCAGGCGGCCTGCCAAGGGCAGAAATCGCGCAAAATTCCACGGGGCCTTCATTTTTTCTCCCACTGAAATGTTATCCACACAAATTGTGGATAACCTTGTGAACAGAGCTGCATTTCACCGCTGAAGCCCCCGTTTCATAAGGGCCCGGCTTAGATCGGGCGTTTTTTACTCACATAAAAAAACCCAATATTTCATTGACTTGACCGGCTGACTGCGTCTAGCACAGCGCCTGTATTGCCTATGACTATACCCTGCATCGCGCGTTCGGTTTTTTTGCCATTTTGCCGCGGCCCAGATGCGACAACGCCCCGCATAAGCGAGGCGTTGTCGTTATAGCAGACGCGATTACTTGGCTGCGTCTTCTTTTGCCGGATCCTTGATCGCCAGCAGTTCCAGGTCGAACACCAGGACCGAGTTGGCCGGGATTGCCGGGCTCGGGCTCTGGGCGCCATAGGCCAGGTCGCTCGGGATGTACAGCTTGTACTTCTCGCCGACGTGCATCAGTTGCAGGCCTTCGACCCAACCCGGGATCACGCCGCTGACCGGCAGGTCGATCGGGCTGCCACGTTCAACGGAGCTGTCGAACACGGTGCCGTTGGTCAGCTTGCCGGTGTAGTGAACAGTCACTACGTCGGTCGGCTTAGGCTGTGGACCGTCGGCTTTCTTGACCACTTCGTACTGCAGGCCGGAAGCGGTGGTGGTGACGCCGGCTTTCTTGCCGTTTTCTTCGAGGAACTTCTTGCCGGCGGCTGCCGACTCTTCGCTCATCTTGGCCATGCGCTCTTCTGCACGCTTTTGCAGCGCGGCAAAGGCTTCGACCAGTTCTTCGTCTTTCAGCTTCTGTTCTTTCTTGCCGACGGCATCTTCGATGCCCTGGGCGACCGCTTTGGAGTCCAGGTCATCCATGCCTTCCTGAGCCAGGCTCTTGCCCATGTTCAGGCCAATACCGTAGGAAGCTTTCTGCGCCGGGGTCTTCAGCTCTACGCTGGTCTGCGAGTCGCAACCCGCGAGTACCAGGCCTACCAGGGCCACCGCCGCTGCCAACCGATGCTGTTTCATGCTATTTCCTTGTTCATGCGCCTAAAGGGCAATCGAATAAAGCCGCGAGCTTATCAGGCGGCCACGACCAATGGCTACCGGCATGTGAGCCACAAAGTAATGATAAGTTCAGGTCCGCAAACGCTTTTTAAGCCTGTACGAATGAAGCATCTGTCATCTGTTACGTACAGGGACAAATTGCCGCTCCCCTACAGGCCAGGGGTAATGGCCACTTGCCCGCCGCGCAGCACTGAGGCATAAGGGCTTATCAAAAAAACAAGGACGTTACCGTGCGCCTTCTCTCTCGCATCTTCTTGCTGCTCCTCGCGCTGCTGATTATTGTCGTGGCCGTGGTGGTTTATTACGTCGCCAATCCTCGCCTGCCGTTCTACACGCCCGTCGAACAGGTGAATTACCTCGACCAATGGACTGCCGCCGAGCGCCAGACGTATTACTTCACGCCCCAGGGCACCCAGGTCAAAGGCCTGCGCTACGACTGGTTCACTGCCCTCGAATTACCGTTTTCGCAACAACGCTTCGCTTCGCCTGAGTACCTGGCGCGCTTTGGGTTCCTGGTCGATCCGGCGCAGAAAGCCTCGTCGGCCAATCCCGGCAACTTGCCGGTGGGCTTCGCCCGGCACCAGAACCCGGGCAGCACCGAACAGTTCCTGGATATCACCTGCGCTGCCTGCCATACCGGCGAATTGCGCTTCAAGGGCCAGGCGATACGGATCGACGGCGGCTCGGCTCAACACGTGCTGCCTTCCAGTGTTCCTACATTACGCGGTGGCAGTTTCGGACAAGCATTGGTCGCCAGTCTGGCGTCTACCTACTACAACCCTTGGAAGTTCGAGCGCTTCGCCCGCCAAGTGCTGGGCAAGGACTACGACGCCCGCCACGAGGAATTGCGCAAGGCCTTCAAAATCTCCCTGGACACGTTCCTGCGGGTGGCCTGGAACGACACCCATCGCGGCCTCTACCCCACCGAAGAAGGGCCTGGCCGTACCGACGCCTTCGGTCGCATCGCCAATGCCAGCTTCGGCGACGCCATTTCGCCGCAAAACTACCGGGTGGCCAACGCCCCCGTGGACTACCCGCAGTTGTGGGATATATGGACGTTCGACTGGGTGCAGTGGAACGGATCGGCCCAGCAACCGATGGCCCGCAACGTCGGTGAAGCACTGGGGGTCGGCGCCACGCTGAATTTCTTCGACACCCAAGGCAAACCGCTGCAGGGCGATGCGCGTTACCCCTCCAGCGTGCGTGTGCGCGACTTGAACAAGATCGAAGAGACCCTGCAACTGCTCAAGCCGCCTGTGTGGCCCGAAGCGCTGCTCGGTTCAATCGACAAACCGCTGGCGGCCAAGGGCCGGGCCCTGTTCACTGAAAACTGCGCCGGCTGCCATGTACCCAAGGTAGTCCAAGGGCCCGACAGGCCGGTCCAGCAATTGCACATGCTGCCCGTGCAAGTGATCGGCACCGACCCGGGCACCGCCAACAACATCGCCGATCACCGCTACGACCTGACCAGCCTGCAGTGGGATCCGGCCGAGTTGGCGAAGCTGGAAGTGCAACTGCACCCGACCCCGACGGAACCGCTGGACCTGAGCCAACTCTCGGTCGCCAAAGGCCTGGCCTACGTCACGGCGTTCGTCGAAAACCGCGCTTACCGCGACGCCGGTGTCACCCCCGCCGAGCGCCCTGCCCTGGACGGTTTTGGCCTACCCATCGGCGTACGTGAACTGCGCGCCTACAAAGCCCGGCCGCTGGCGGGCGTCTGGGCCACGCCACCGTTCCTGCACAACGGCTCGGTGCCGACGATCTATCAATTGCTGTCCCCCCAGGACGAGCGCGCGACCACGTTCTATAAAGGCAACTTCGAATACGACCCGCGCCACCTGGGCTATCGCACCGAAGCCTTTACCAACGGTTTTCTCTTCGATACCCGCATTACCGGCAACCACAACAGCGGCCATGAATTCCGCGCGGGCGAGCGAGGTAATGGCGTCATTGGCCGCTTGCTGCAACCGCAGGAACGCTGGGCCTTGCTGGAGTATTTAAAGGTGCTGGGCGGGCCACTGGAGTCGCAACTGTAATGATGAACCCCACAGGTAAAAGGAAGTTTGAATGTTGATCACGCTCTGGCTGCGCCTCGGTGCCTTTTTGGGCAAGACGCTCCTGTGGCTGCTGGGCATCGGGTTGCTCGGCTGGGCACTGTCCACAGCCTGGTTTGCCTGGCAACACAAGGGACCGGTCCCGGACAAGGAACAGGTGGCGCCCGGCGAAGCGGCCATGACCCAGGACATCATCCAGACCGCTATTCGCATCGTCGATCAGCACCGCGAAAGTACGCGTTACCTGCGCGATGCCCATGCCAAGGCCCACGGCTGTGTCATGGCCGAAGTCCAGGTGCCGAGCGACCTGCCGGCACCGTTGCGCCAAGGTGTATTCGCCGAGCCGGGGAAGGTCTGGCAGGCGACGATTCGCCTGTCCAACGGCAACGCCTATCCGCAGTTCGACAGCCTGCGCGATGCCCGCGGGATGGCGATCAAGCTGATGAACGTACCGGGCAAGCAACTGCTCGCTGACCGGCAATCACAGGGTGAGCAGGATTTCGTGATGTTCAACCATCCGAACTTCTTCGTCAGCGATGTCGCTGAATATCGTCAGAATGTGGCCGCCCAGGCTGACGGGAAGAAGGCGATGGCTTTCTTTCCAAGCCTGGACCCGCGCAGCTGGCAGATCCGGCATTTATTCATCGCCCTGGCGACCCTCTCACCGCCCCCGGCCAGCCCGACCCAGACCACGTATTTCTCGGTATCGCCTTACAAATTCGGCGAAGCCAACGCCAAGTTTCGCGTCGCACCGGACCCGGACAGTTGCCCGAGCTATACCCTGCCTCCCCAGAATCAGGACCTGCCGAACTTCTTGCGTAGCGCATTGAATCAGCAGTTATCCACGGACCGGGTGCCGGCGTGTTTTGTCTTGCAGATCCAGCGTCAGGATCCGAGCAAGTACATGCCCATTGAAGACACCAGTATTGAGTGGCAGGAAAGTGATGCGCCGTTCGAGACCGTGGCGCGGATCAAGGTTCCGGCTCAGGATTTTGATACGCCCAAGTTGAATCTGGCTTGTGATAATCAGTCGTTCAATCCTTGGTTCGGCATTGAGGCGCATCGGCCTATTGGTGGGATCAATCGCTTGCGTAAGGCGGTGTATGAGGCGGTCAGCGATTATCGTCATCGGCGGAATGCTGAGCTGTAGACGATGGGTTGGTGTGTATATCCGTTATTTCGGTAACGGCTGCTGATGGTTCCGCTCTGACTGGGCCGGCTCCCGGGCTCTTCAAAAGTGACCCGCCGTAAGGGCGGAACCATAAGTAGCCGTAACCGCAGCGACGGATATACACACAAAAAAGAGAGCCAAAAAAAAACGACGCTTTTCCCTCGTAAAGGAAAAGCGTCGTTTCTAGTAGCCACCTGGCGTTCAGCATTCCAGATAACCAAATATGGCGCAGCGGACGGGACTCGAACCCGCGACCCCCGGCGTGACAGGCCGGTATTCTAACCGACTGAACTACCGCTGCGCGTAACACTGAAAGTTTGGTGGGTGATGACGGGATCGAACCGCCGACATTCTGCTTGTAAGGCAGACGCTCTCCCAGCTGAGCTAATCACCCTTCACTTTCGATGCGGGGCGCATTCTCTCACAGTTTTTTATAACGTGCTGATTTAATTAGCAAATTCAGCAAAAAAAACATGAGCAACGCACACCACAGGAACTGCAAACAGCAAAAAGCCCGCGTTAGCGGGCTTTCCGTGGTGACCTGGCGTTCAGTGTTCCAGGTAACCGAATATGGCGCAGCGGACGGGACTCGAACCCGCGACCCCCGGCGTGACAGGCCGGTATTCTAACCGACTGAACTACCGCTGCGCGTAACACGTTGAACGAATGGTGGGTGATGACGGGATCGAACCGCCGACATTCTGCTTGTAAGGCAGACGCTCTCCCAGCTGAGCTAATCACCCTTCGCTTTCGGTGTGGCGCGCATTCTACGGAGCACTCTTTAAGCTGGCAAGCACTTTTTAAATTAATTTTTTCAGGCCTTCCAAAGGCTTAGCGAAGGGTTGGCCTATGGCGCTGCGAAGAGAATAATGCCCCCCTTTGTATAAAGGAGAGACTCACCCCATGTGGTTCAAAAACCTGCTTATCTATCGCCTGACCCAAGATCTGCCTTTTGATGCCGAGGCGTTGGAAACTGCACTGGCCAGCAAACTGGCGCGTCCATGTGCAAGCCAGGAGTTGACCACTTACGGTTTCGTCGCACCGTTTGGCAAAGGCGAAGACGCACCGCTGGTGCACGTCAGCCAGGACTTCCTGCTGATCGCCGCGCGCAAGGAAGAACGCATCTTGCCGGGTAGCGTCGTACGCGATGCCCTGAAGGAAAAGGTCGAAGAGATCGAAGCCGAGCAAATGCGCAAGGTCTATAAAAAGGAACGGGACCAGCTCAAGGATGAAATCATCCAGGCGTTCCTGCCGCGTGCGTTCATCCGTCGTTCGTCCACTTTTGCCGCCATCGCGCCGAAACAGGGCCTGATCCTGGTGAACTCGGCCAGCCCGAAACGCGCTGAAGACCTGCTGTCTACCCTGCGCGAAGTCATCGGCTCGCTGCCGGTACGTCCACTGACGGTAAAAATGGCCCCGACCGCTACCATGACCGACTGGGTCAAGACCCAGAAAGCCGCGGACGATTTCTTCGTGCTCGATGAATGCGAACTGCGCGACACCCACGAAGACGGCGGCATCGTGCGCTGCAAGCGCCAGGACCTGACCAGCGACGAAATCCAGCTGCACCTGAACACCGGCAAGGTCGTCACGCAACTGTCCCTGGCCTGGCAGGACAAGCTGTCCTTCATGCTCGACGACAAGATGGTGGTCAAGCGCCTGAAGTTCGAAGACCTGCTGCAGGACCAGGCAGAGCAGGACGGTGGCGACGAAGCCCTCGGCCAACTGGACGCCAGCTTCACGCTGATGATGTTGACGTTCGGCGAGTTCCTGCCGGCGCTGGTTGAAGCGTTGGGTGGGGAAGAGATTCCGCAGGGGATCTAAACCCCGCCCCCCCTGTGGGAGCGAGCTTGCTCGCGATAGCGGCATGACGGCCACCGAGATGCTGACTGACACTCCGCTTTCGCGAGCAAGCCCGCTCCCACATTGGGTTTTGTGGTGTTCTTAATAATAAGGATCAGGTCATGCGCGCATTGGCTGCATTGAGTCGCTTTGTCGGCAATACCTTCGCTTACTGGGTACTGATTTTCGCGGTGGTGGCGTTTCTGCAGCCAGCTTGGTTCATCGGTCTAAAAATCGCCATCGTGCCGCTGCTGGGCCTGGTGATGTTCGGCATGGGCCTGGCACTCAAGCTGGAAGACTTCGCCGAAGTGGCCCGTCATCCAGGGCGCGTCGCCTTGGGGGTGGTTGCCCAATTCGTGATCATGCCCGGTACGGCGTGGCTGCTTTGCCAAGTGTTCAGTCTGCCGCCGGAGATCGCCGTCGGCGTGATCCTGGTGGGCTGCTGCCCGAGCGGCACATCGTCCAATGTCATGACCTGGCTGGCTCGCGGTGACCTGGCCCTGGCCGTGGCGATTTCCGCCCTCACGACCCTGCTTGCCCCTCTGCTGACCCCGGCGCTGATCTGGCTGCTGGCCTCGGCCTGGTTGCCGGTGTCGTTCTCGGCGCTGTTCTGGTCGATCCTGCAAATCGTCCTGTTGCCGATCGCACTGGGCATCATTGCCCAACGCCTGCTGGGTGCCCGGGTTCGTCATGCGGTAGAAGTGCTGCCACTGATATCGGTGGTGAGCATCGTGATCATCGTCGCGGCGGTGGTTGCAGCCAGTCAGGCGAAAATCGCCGAATCCGGCCTGCTGATCATGGCCATCGTGATGCTGCACAACAGCTTCGGTTATCTGCTGGGGTACTTCACCGGGCGTTTGTTCGGCTTGCCGTTGGCCCAGCGCAAAACCCTGTCATTGGAAGTCGGCATGCAGAACTCCGGCCTGGGTGCAGCGCTGGCGAGTGCACACTTTTCGCCACTGGCGGCGGTACCCAGCGCGCTGTTCAGCGTCTGGCACAACATTTCCGGCGCCCTGCTCTCGACGTACTTCCGGCGCATGAGCGAAAAACAGGACCGTGAACTGCAGGCCCGTCAAGCGACGGACTGAAGGCGAATCTTGACCGAATCGTCAGCATTGGGCATTCTTGCGCCCAATGCGGGGACGACCCCGCAACGCCATAGCAACCGTTATCCGGGGACGACCCCATCCATCGATGAGGTGTGTGATGTCCTGGATCATTCTGTTTTTTGCCGGCCTGTTCGAAGTCGGCTGGGCTGTCGGCCTGAAATACACCGACGGCTTCAGCCGCCCTCTCCCCACTGCACTGACAATCGCCGCCATGGCGATCAGCCTTGGCCTGCTCGGCCTTGCAATGAAGGAACTGCCGCTGGGTACAGCCTATGCGATCTGGACCGGGGTCGGTGCCGTGGGCACGGTGATCGCCGGGATCATTTTGTTTGGTGAGTCGATGGCGCTGGTTCGTCTGGCCAGCGTGGCGTTGATCGTTGCAGGGTTGATCGGGCTCAAGGTCAGCGCTTAAGCCCTCCTGTAGGAGCAAGACCTTCTAGGAGCTGTGGAACTTGTGGAGTAAAACCTGTGGGGAGCAGGGTCTGTGGGAGCAAGGCTTGCCCGCGATAGCGATCGCAAGGACGCCATCGTGAGCAAGCTTTGCTCCCACAGGTTTTAATCCCACAGGTCTTCTCCTTCAGTTTTTCGTTCTAGCGGACGGTCCCACGCAACTCCCCTACCAACGCCTGCAACTTCGCCGGCTCAGCCACTTCCACCGCGACCGCCGACCCCGCCACCAGCGTCACCCGCGACCAGAATCGACGAAACAGCCCTTTGGCCGGGTCGCGACTGAAAAAACTGCCCCACAACCCCTGCAACGCCAGGGGAATCACCGGCACCGGGGTCTCCTGGAGGATGCGTGTCAGTCCGCTCTTGAACTCATTGATCTCACCGTCACCGGTCAGCTTTCCTTCAGGGAAGATGCAGACCAACTCACCGTCCTTCAGGTATTGGGCGATTCGCTTGAAGGCTTTTTCGTAGATGTGAATGTCTTCCTGGCGCCCGGCAATCGGGATCGTCCCAGCGGTACGGAAGATGAAATTCAACACCGGCAGGTTGTAGATCTTGTAGTACATCACGAAGCGAATCGGCCGACGCACCGCGCCGCCAATCAGCAAGGCATCGACGAAGGAGACGTGGTTGCAGACCAACAGCGCAGCCCCTTCATCCGGGATCGCCTCCAAATTGCGGTGCTCCACGCGGTACATGGAATGGCTCAGCAGCCAGATCATGAAACGCATGCTGAACTCGGGAACGATCTTGAAGATGTAGGCGTTGACGCCAATGTTGAGCAACGACACCACCAGGAACAGTTGCGGGATCGACAGTTTGGCCAGGCTCAGCAGCACGATGGAGACGATGGCCGAGACCACCATGAACAACGCGTTGAGAATGTTGTTGGCAGCAATCACCCGCGCCCGCTCGTTCTCCACCGTGCGCGACTGGATCAACGCGTACAGCGGCACGATATAGAAACCGCCAAAGACACCCAGGCCCAGGATGTCGATCAGCACCAGCCAGGCGTGACCGAAACCGAGCACTTCAAGCCAACCGTGCCCCTCGACGCTGTCGGGGATTCCACCGGAATGCCACCACAACAGCAGGCCGAACACCGTCAGCCCGAACGAGCCGAACGGCACCAGGCCGATCTCGACTTTGCGCCCGGAAAGCTTTTCGCAGAGCATCGAACCCAAGGCGATCCCCACCGAGAACACCGTCAGGATCAAGGTCACCACGGTTTCGTCACCGTGCATCCACTCCTTGGCATAGGCCGGGATCTGCGTCAGGTAGATCGCCCCGACGAACCAGAACCAGGAGTTGCCGACAATCGAACGGGACACCGCCGGGGTTTGCCCCAACCCCAGTTTCAGGGTGGCCCAGGATTGGCTGAAGATGTTCCAGTTCAGGCGCATCTGCGGCGAGGCCGCCGCTGCGCGCGGAATGCTGCGGCTGGCCAGGTAACCGAGCACGGCAACACCGATGATCGCAGTGGACACCACGGGTGCGTAATGCGCCGAGGACATCATGATCCCGGCGCCGATGGTGCCGGCCAGGATCGCCAGGAAGGTGCCCATCTCCACCAGGCCGTTGCCGCCGACCAACTCTTCCTCACGCAAGGCCTGGGGCAGGATCGAGTACTTCACCGGGCCGAACAACGCCGAATGCGTGCCCATGGCGAACAGCGCCACCAGCATCAGCGATAAGTGATCGAACAGAAACCCTACTGCGCCGACCGCCATGATGGCGATTTCGCCGAGCTTGATCAGACGAATCAGCGCGTCCTTGGCGAATTTTTCGCCGAACTGCCCTGCCAGAGCCGAGAACAGAAAAAACGGCAGGATAAACAGCAGCGCGCAGAGGTTGACCCAGATCGAGCGGTCGCCCTCGATGGTCAATTTGTAGAGGATGGCGAGGATCAGCGACTGCTTGAAAATGTTGTCGTTGAACGCGCCCAAGGACTGCGTGATGAAGAACGGCAGGAAACGCCGCGTGCGAAGCAAGGTGAACTGCGAAGGGTGACTCATCTTCCATGTTCCTGAGTGACGTGGACGCTTATTGGAATGACGCTTTTTGATCCAGGCCACACATTACCTGTCTTTAGCGATTATTTCGCCAGCCCTGCAATACAGGGCGACACAAACAACTCACCGTGCCAGGCACCGAGGACCGTACGCCGCCCGACGATCAGCCACATCACCACCAGCATCGCCACCAGCACAGCCCCGAACACGCTGAAAAAAACCAGGCCCAGCAGGTCCGCAAGCTTCAGCGTGGTCAACGCGTACACGCCCAGGGGAAAGGTAAAGCCCCACCAGCCGAGGTTGAAGGGAATGCCTGCGCGCAGGTAGCGCGCGGTGATCAGAAGCGCCATCAACATCCACCACAACCCCAGCCCCCACAGCGTGATACCAGCCACCAGACCCAACCCGGCGGCGATTTCACCCACGCCGGACAGGCCATTGGCGGCAAAAATCAGCGGGGCATCGTTGCCCAATAGCAACATGCCCAGGGCGCCGGTGCCGATCGGGCCGAGGGCCAGCCAGCTCGAGGCGGCCATGTTCTCGTGAGGCAGTTTGTGCAGCGCCATGCGCAACAGCAAAATCGTCAGGATGCTGAACGCCACCGGCAGGGAAAAGGCCCAGAGCACGTAGCTGGTCACCAGCATGACCAGTTGCCCATGAGCGTCGGCCAGATGCGGCGCCAACAGCCCGCCACTGGCCGCCGCGACTTCGGCGGCCACCACCGGCAAGAGCCACACGGCGGTCATCTGGTCGATGCGATGTTCCTGGCGGGTGAACATCAAGAATGGGATCAGCACACCACAGGCCAACGACATGGCCACGTCGATCCACCATAACGCCTCAGCCACCGCCACCACACCGCTCCCCCAGCGCGGCAGCCCAAATGCCAAAAAGCCGTTGATGATGGTCGCCAGCCCCATGGGAATGGTGCCGAAAAACATCGAGACCGTTGAATGACCGAAAATCCGTCGTGCTTCGTCGAAGAACAGTACCCAACGGGCCGTGTACAGGAGGGCGAATACCACGAACAACAGCGTGTTGAACAACCACAAGCCTTCACCCAAAAGGCGCAGGCCCGACACATTCCCAGGCCATTGCGCCAAGGCCAGCGCCAACACTCCGGTGCCCATGACCACGGCAAACCAGTTAGGCGTGAATTGGCGAATGGCCTCCAGCGGCCTGGGCAAATGGCTCAATGGACGCAAGCGGTTTTTTGCAGCGCAGCATGTCATGGCGAACTCCTGTCCTCGGATAAGGTGGAGCCATGCTAGAGCCGAATCGAATATCTATATAACGGGTAATCTCTCTATATGTTATCGGTTTAGCAGATAACCATCAGACGCTGCCTTCGGTCTCGATCACCAGGATTCTCGCTTCGCCCAAGGGCCTGGCCACATGTTCGGTGCCCACCGAGGCGTAGAAAATGTCCCCGGCCTCCAGCAAGGTTTCCTTTTCGACACCCTCTTCCCGATAGCACATCCGCACTTGCCCATCGAGCACCACGAAGACTTCCTCGCCGTCATTGACGTGCCATTTGTACGGCTGATCGGTCCAGTGCAGGCGCGTGGTGACACCATTCATGTTGGCGATATCCAGCGCCGCCCAGGCGCGGTCCCCGGTGAAGGACTTGCTGCGAATGATTTTCAAGGGATCGTCCGGAAAAAAGACTGAGGCGCCAAGACTAACCTACTGCCAGCGACGCCCGCACCCTTGGTTTCAAGGCCGCGCGCCATCGCTGACCGGTCTCATGGATTGACGTAACCCCAACAACGCAACGACACACAGCACAATCAACACCGCGCCATAGCCATCGGTGGTCGGGATCAATCCGAACACCCGCGTCAGGTTCCCCGCCAGCAGCGACGGCAGGCTGAAGGCCAGGTAACTGAGGACATAGAACGCCGACATCAAACCGGCCCGTTCGTGGGGCAACGCCAGCGGCATGATGCTGCGCAGCGCCCCCAGGAATCCCGCGCCAAAACCGCTGCCGGTGACCAGCGTGCCAATGAAGAACAATGGCAAGCTGGCGCCATGCACCGCCGCCAGCACCAATGCAAGACCGACCACCAGCAAGCTCGCGGAGAGGCGCAACATCTTGTCGGCCTCCTGGTTGCGCAGCAGGTAGATGGATAACGCGCCGCTGAGGGTCAACACCGCCACCAGCGCGCCACCGATCAGGTTGGAGGTCGATCCGGTTGCCGCTCGCACCAGGGACGGTGCCAGTGACAAGTAGAAACCGCCCACGGCCCAGGCCGCCAGGTCCAGTGGCAGGACCCGCCACAAGGCTTGCCGCGCCTGGGGCGGCACATGCAGGGTTGGCCGCAGGGACTGCCAGGCACCGGGTTGCGGGCTGACGCTTTCCGCCAGCCGCCAGAGGTAAACGGCCTGGGCCAGGAACAAGCCCAACAGAAGCCAGTACGTCAGTTGCAAGGGCAACGGCGCGAATTCAGCCAGCAGGCCACAGCCCAGCGCCCCGCATGCCATGCCCAACAGCGGCGCGACACTGGTGATCAGCGGGCCCTGGCGACGGTCGAAATCCAGCAAGGCAGCCCCCAGCACACTGGTGGCCATGCCGGTGGCAAATCCCTGGATCAAGCGGGCACTGATCAACCAGGCAACGCTGTCGGCGCTGATAAACAGCAGCATCGCCAGCATGTTGAGCAACAGCGCCACGAAGATCACCGGCTTGCGGCCCAGGTAATCCGACAGCGAACCCACGGTCAGCAAGGCCGCCAGCAGACTGAAGGCGTACACACCGAAAATCAGCGTCAGGACGGCCGGGGAAAATTGCAATTGTTCCTGGTAGAGATGATACAACGGCGTCGGCGCGCTGGACGCGGCGAGAAAACCGAGCAAGGTGAGCGCCAGGAATATCAGGCTGGCGCGGGTCGAAGCTGGACGGGACATGGGCACGCTCCACAGGAGTATTCGCAAAAGCTAATTTTTTGCTTTTGTGGAGTGTGCTACCAGCATGCGCTTAAAGCAAATTCTTTGTGTTAAGGTCTGACGCATGGCGATTAAAGAAGGTTTACGCCCCGGCGGTCGAAGCGCCCGGGTCCAAGAGTCGATTCATTCGGCGGTCCGCGACCTGCTGCAAGAGCAGGACCGCGCGACCCTGACCGTGCCGCAAATCGCTGCGCGCGCCGGGGTGACGCCGTCCACCATCTACCGGCGCTGGGGTGATCTGCCGGCGCTGCTGGCCGATGTCGCCATCGCCCGCTTGCGCCCCGACAGCGACCCCGCCAACACCGGTAGCCTGCGCGGCGACCTGCTCGCCTGGGCCGAACAGTACCTGGACGAAATGAGTTCCGAGCCCGGTCGCAACATGATGCGCGACATCCAGGCCTGCGCCACGCCGGGGTATTGCGTGGGGATCCTCAGCCGTCAGTTGCAGATCATCCTGGACCGCTACCCCGATGAGCCCAATCCAGGCGTCGAACGGCTGATCAATGTGGTGGTGGCGCCGACGGTGTTTCGTATCCTCTTTGCCACCGCGCCATTGGAAGTTGGGGAGTTGTATCGGTTGGTGGATATCGCGTTGGGTCAGTGACGACGCCATCGCGAGCAGGCTCGCTCCCACACTTGGTCACCAGTGAGTACAAAACTTGAGTTCACTTAAGATCGAATGTGGGAGCGAGCCTGCTCGCGAAGAGGCCCGAAAGAACACCCAATAACTTGAGCATTCCCCGCACCTGCGACACCCCACCGCGCCTCGACCTTGGTCGACACTGACGAACCCGAGCGGGCATGCGAGACTGTCCTGCCGGGCTCAAGTCCCGGTGTCTTTGTCCGGGAGTTTCCATGTCGCTGTCCAGCGGGCTGATTGCCGTTGTCGCCCTGGCCTATATGGCCATCATGTTCGCCATCGCCTTCTACGGCGACCGGCGCAGCACGCCGCTGCCGCCGCGGGTGCGGGCTTGGGTCTACAGTCTGTCGCTGGCGGTGTACTGCACCAGTTGGACGTTCTTTGGCGCCGTAGGCCAGGCCGCCGAACAGCTCTGGGCATTCCTGCCGATCTATCTCGGGCCGATCCTGCTGCTGGTGCTGGCGCCGTGGGTCCTGCAGAAAATGGTGATGATCAGCAAACAGGAGAACATCACCTCCATCGCCGACTTCATCGCCGCCCGCTATGGCAAGTCCCAATCCCTGGCGGTAGTGGTCGCGCTGATCTGCCTGGTCGGCGTGCTGCCGTACATCGCCTTGCAGCTCAAGGGCATCGTGCTCGGGGTGAACCTGTTGATCGGTGCCGGCGCCGATGCCATGGGCACCCGCGCCCAGGACACCGCGCTGATCGTCTCGCTGATCCTGGCGCTGTTCACCATCGTGTTCGGTACCCGCAACCTGGACGCCACCGAACACCACCGTGGCATGGTGCTGGCGATTGCCTTCGAATCCCTGGTCAAGCTGTTCGCCTTCCTGGCGGTCGGTGCGTTCGTGACGTACGGCCTGTACGACGGCTTCGACGACCTGTTCAACCAGGCCATGCTCGCCCCACGGCTGGAGCAGTACTGGAAAGAAACAATCAACTGGCCATCCATGGTGGTGCAGACCGGGGTGGCGATGATGGCGATCATCTGCTTGCCACGACAGTTCCACGTGACCGTGGTGGAGAACATCGAACCCCAGGACCTGCGCCTGGCCAAGTGGGTATTCCCCGCCTACCTGGCCCTGGCCGCACTGTTCGTGGTGCCCATCGCCCTCGCCGGGCAAATGATGCTGCCCAGCTCCGTATTGCCGGACTCCTTCGTCATCAGCCTGCCGCTGGCCCAGGCCCATCCGGCCCTGGCATTGCTGGCGTTCATTGGTGGCGCCTCGGCGGCTACCGGCATGGTGATCGTGGCCAGCGTGGCGCTGTCCACCATGGTCTCCAACGACATGCTGTTGCCGTGGCTGCTGCGCCGCAACAACGCCGAGCGGCCCTTCGAAGTGTTCCGCCAGTGGATGCTGTCGGTGCGTCGGGTGAGCATCGTCGTGATCCTGTTGCTGGCCTACGTCAGCTACCGCCTGCTGGGTTCGACGGCGAGCCTGGCGACCATCGGCCAGATCGCCTTCGCCGCCGTGACCCAACTGGCCCCGGCCATGCTCGGCGCGCTGTACTGGAAACAGGCCAACCGCCGCGGTGTGTTCGCTGGCCTCGCCATGGGGATTTTCCTGTGGTTCTACACCCTGGTGTTGCCGATCGCCGCTCACAGCCTGGGCTGGTCGCTCAGTAGCTTCCCGGGCCTGGCCTGGCTGCACGGCAATCCATTGAACCTGCCGATTACTCCCCTGACCCAAGGGGTGGTCCTGTCCCTGGCCGGTAACTTCACGTTGTTCGCCTGGGTGTCCGTGCTGTCGCGCACACGCGTCTCGGAACACTGGCAGGCCGGACGCTTCATCGGCCAGGAAATCAGCGCCCGCCCCAACCCCCGCTCAATGCTGGCGGTGCACATCGAAGACCTGTTGCAACTGGCCGCCCGTTTCGTCGGCGAGGAGCGGGCGCGGCAGAGTTTCATTCGCTTTGCCTACCGCCAGGGCAAAGGCTTCAACCCGACCCAGAACGCCGACAGCGAATGGATCGCCCACACCGAACGCCTGCTGGCCGGTGTACTCGGGGCCTCTTCGACCAGGGCTGTGGTAAAGGCCGCCATTGAAGGTCGGGAGATGCAGCTCGAAGACGTCGTGCGGATCGCAGACGAAGCCTCGGAAGTTTTGCAGTTCAACCGCGCGCTGTTGCAAGGCGCCATCGAGAACATCAGCCAGGGCATCAGCGTGGTCGACCAGTCCCTCAGGCTGGTGGCCTGGAATCGTCGCTATCTGGAGCTGTTCAAGTATCCGGACGGCTTGATCAGTGTTGGCCGGCCCATTGCCGATATCATCCGCTACAACGCCGAACGTGGTCTCTGCGGCCCAGGCGAAGCCGAAGTTCACGTCGCCCGACGCCTGCACTGGATGCGCCAGGGTCGTGCCCATACCTCTGAACGACTGTTCCCCAACGGCCGGGTGATCGAGCTGATCGGCAACCCGATGCCCGGTGGCGGTTTCGTCATGAGTTTCACTGACATCACCGCGTTCCGTGAGGCCGCGCAAGCGCTGACCGAAGCCAACGAGGGGCTGGAGCAACGGGTGGCCGAACGCACCCGGGAATTATCGCAACTGAACCTGGCCCTGACCGAAGCCAAGAGCACCGCCGAAGCGGCCTATCAATCCAAGACCCGATTCCTGGCTGCGGTCAGCCACGACCTGATGCAACCGCTCAACGCCGCGCGGCTATTCTCTGCCGCGCTGTCCCACCAGCACGAGGGTTTGCCGAGCGAGGCCCGGCAATTGGTGCAGCATCTGGACAGTTCGCTGCGTTCCGCTGAAGACCTGATCACCGACCTGCTGGACATCTCCCGCCTGGAAAACGGCAAGATCAATCCCGACCGCAAGCCGTTCGTCCTCAACGAATTGTTCGACACCTTGGGCGCCGAGTTCACGGCGCTGGCCCAGGAACAAGGCCTGAAATTCCGAATGCGAGGCTCGCGACTGCGGGTCGACAGCGACATCAAGTTGTTGCGGCGGGTTCTGCAGAACTTCCTCACCAACGCCTTCCGCTATGCCAAGGGCCCTGTGTTGCTGGGGGTACGCCGGCGCAACGGCGAGTTGTGCCTGGAGGTCTG
>Ga0065714_10002339_pt1 | contig 23582 bp, 27 predicted proteins | sample MisRhiReplicate2_FD_59101 | JGI IMG/M metagenome (GOLD analysis project Ga0065714, IMG submission 59101) | Miscanthus rhizosphere microbial communities from Kellogg Biological Station, MSU, sample Rhizosphere Soil Replicate 2: eDNA_1 v2... | ecosystem: Host-associated > Plants > Roots >... | reverse complement strand
TAAAGAGGGTGGAGTTGCAAAAAACGCGGATTAGTCATTTAGATACATAAAAAAAGCGCATGCCTGATATCAGGCATGCGCTTTTTTTATGTGGAGAATTTACAGATTAATACAATGAAAATTCAACACGACGGTTTTTCTGACGACCTTCAGCAGTTTTGTTTGATGCTATAGGTTGGTTTGGACCGTATCCTGTTGCTTCAATACGTGAAGCGTTAGCGCCTTGAGATACCAGGTAAGCTTTGATTGATTCAGCTCTATCTTTAGATAAACGTAAGTTTAAAGCCATTGAACCTGTGTTATCAGTATGTCCGGCTAATTTTAAGCTAAAGTTCTTCGCTACCAGTAATTCAGCAACTCTATTTAAAGTAGCATATGAGGTAGGACGAATAGTAGCTTTTCCTAAGTCAAACTCCAGGTTTTTAATTGCTTCCTCAACAACTTTACGATCTGCTTCAGTTACAATAACTTTAGTTTCTTTGATCACCTCACGTTGAACTTTGATAGGGCAACCTGAACCATCTACAACAGTACCAGATTTTGTACCTGGACATTTGTCGAATTTGTTTGCAACACCATCGTTATCTTCATCAGCCATATCTTTCGCATATTGCGCTCTGTCTCTTTCTGCATTTTGCTCAGCAGTAGATAATGCTCTTCTTAACTCAGCACTTTCTTCAGCAGTTTGGTTACGCAAGTTAGCCAATGAACTGTAGTTCTGTAACTGAGGTTTCGATTTGCTTCCTAAAGCAAATTCTAAACCAGCATGTCCGTATGAGAATTTGTCGAATTTACCAGTGTTATTACCGTCAAAATCACCTCGTTTGGTAAAGTTAACATCATAACCGAAGTCTAAATTAACGCCTTTAGCGATACCTAATTTAAAACCAGCACCTACAGGGATGAAATATCCTTCTTTGTAACCTTGGTTATCAACTGTGGTTCCGTTGGTAACATCAGTACCTGCAGACAGGTAACCTGCACCAGCTTTCACATAAGGAATCAACATTGCGTTTTCGTTGTTGATGCTGATGTTTGCCAGGTTGTAAACAGCTGTTAAAGCGGCCGACCATTCTAATTTTGTTTCAAAGCTGGTGTTGGGCGTATAAGTAGCGGTAGTTGGGTTAAAAGATCTAAGGCCTTCAACTTTACCTGCTAAGAAATCTGCCTGTAAGCCTAAAGCCGGGAAGAGTTGTTTTTTGATATAACCACCATAACCCAGAGATTCTTTAGCTGCCTGGAAATCGCGTTGACTACCATTGAATATAGTATTGGAGCTTAATACACCAGCATGTGCACCGATTGACCAGGTGCGAAAAGATTTTTCTGAAAATCTATTTGTAGGTTGGTCCTGGGCGAAAAGCTGCGAAGATAATCCAACCAGAGAAAGCACTAAGGCTGTTTTTGTGATTTTTGATTTCATTTCTTTTTATTTAGATGTTTGTTGTTCGGCTTAAAGAATGCCGGACAACGGTCTTCTCGTAATAACCTTGCCAAAGCCAATTTTCTTAATTATTAATTCGTAACCGTCTAATAATCATTTGTTTGTTTGGTTGAGTGCAAGTAGTGGAAGAAATGGAGAATTTGCTGAAACCTTTTAAAATATGTATAGTATTTACTACATATTTAAGCGTTTAGAAAAACTTTATAATTCAAAAACCTCGTCTTTTTTGGGGATAACCACATTATAGTTTTCCTGTTGCAGGGCCTCCGCAAGGGAATTGATGCTTCTTTTTTCGCCATGCACTAAAAACACCTTTTTTAAAGTAGCAGGATCTTGCTGTTTCACTGTGTTCAACAGGTCATTATGATCTCCGTGCCCACTTAACAAGTCCGTTTGCTTTATCGTGGCATATACCATGAGATCGCGGTTCCTTAACCTAACGATAGGGTCGCCTCTTAAAAGTCTGTCGCCGAGTGTGCCTTTAGCACAATATCCAATAAAGAGGATGGTGCAGTAATAGTTCTGGATGTTATAATAGAGGTGGTCTTGTATTCTTCCACCTTCAAGCATTCCTGCGGAAGATATAATGATACAAGGCTCATGATAATTGCTTATTGATGCACTTTCCCGTTTGTCATGAACATACGAAAGCTCCTTAAAATCTGTAAGTTCAGCTTTATCTTCATAAAAGTCCTGTGCCTCTTTATTCAGGTAATGTTGGTATTTATGGTATATTTCTGTAGCTGAACTGGCTAGTGGGCTGTCTATAAATACCTTAACAGGTGGAAGTAGTTTTTCGCTGAATAACTTGTTCAGCGCATAGGCCAGGGCTTGTGTTCTGCCAATACTAAATGCCGGAATAATTAATCTGCCGGGATATTTGATACAGGATTCCGTTATGGTTTCAATTAGCTTTTGCTCCAGTGTTGTGTCGGTAGTGTGTAATCGGCCTCCATAGGTAGATTCAGAGACCAGGTAATCCACCGGTGGAATAACCTGCGGATCAATCAGTAATGGGTAGTTTTTCCGGCCGATATCCCCTGTAAATGCAATCTTCCTGGTGGTACCATTTTCATTCACTGTCAGATATACTGCTGCGGCACCTAACAAATGCCCCACTGGTATAAAGGTTAGGGAAAGGTTTTCATTAATTCTGAATTCCTTTTGAAAACCTATAGTTACAAATCGGTCTACCGTTTCAGCTACATGTTTGTATAAGTATAATGGCTCGGGGCCCGAACGTTGTCTTTTAGAACGTGAGCGTTTGTTCTGCTTGCTTAAAAAAACGTTTACTGAATCCAGTAAGAGTACTTCAGTTAGCTCAGCAGTAGGCGGGGTACAAAGAATTTGTCCATTGAAACCCATTCTCACCAGGGTGGGTAAATTTCCGGAATGATCAATATGGGCATGGGTTAAAATCACCACATCTATGTCTGCCGGATCAAAAGGAAAGAAGATATTCTCGATCTGTCGGGAATCCTTTTCATAATCAAGGCCACAGTCAATCAGTATATTATAGTTCTCAAGTTGTAAAAGGTGCATGCTTCCTGTTACTTGTTCGGCAGCACCTAAGATTGTCAATTTCATCTATTTTTATTTAACCATTCTATCCAGTTGGACACAAGATAACTGTAATTTGCTAAAGGAACCTGAATACTGGACACTATTTTCCAGTTCATTAGTTCATCTTTAAAAACGGGAGGTGTTAATTGGGCTTTTAAAGCAGCCCTGGTATAAAAGATTTGTTTGCTGGGATGATCGGGTGAACAGGCATTATAAGTGTGCCCAAATGCTTCATTTTTAAGTAAGTTTAAACTGATGCCAATGCAATCATCCAAATGAATCAGGTTGATAGGAGCCTGGCCGTTTGGTATANCTGTCTTGCCTGCAAAAAATCTTCCGGGATCCCTGTTTGGTCCAACCAGACCTGCAAAACGTATAATTGTATGAGTAAAGCCNTTTTGGTTTTTTATTAGGTTCTCGGCTTCCAGCATCGCTTTACCAGAAGNNGTTTCAGGCTGTGGTATAGTNCCTTCGTTTACTTCGGTATTCAGCTCTCCATACACTGCAATTGAACTGATAAATACCAGTTGCTTCACATTGTTCAGTTTCGCAGCATGAATGATCCGCTCTATTTTATAGTAGAAATCAGGTTGTTCGGCGCTACTTCTTTTCGGAGGAATGGAAACGAATAAGATATCAGTTTCAAAAAAAGCGGGGTCATAGTGTTCTTCATCCTTTTGGAAATTGATCAAAAAGGGTTGAATCTGATGTGCTGAAAGGGTTTTAAGCTTTTCAATAGTAGTGCTTGAACCTTTAACCAGGTAACCGGACCGGACCAATGCTTTTGCTAATTCCAGTCCATACCAGCCACAACCTAAAATACTTATGGTTTTCTGTATGTTCTCCGCCTTCTCCGCTATTGGATGATCCATCTGCTATGTTTTTCTTATGAAGTATAAACAAAAAAGGGGTAATGTTTGGACATTCCCCTTTTAATAAATCGAGTTGGGTGATTAAAGTACTGCTACGTTTGCTGCTTCAGGACCTTTTTTACCTTCATTTAATTCAAATTCAACACTGTCACCTTCATTCAATTCTCTGAATGAATCGCCTGCAATTGCAGAAAAGTGTACGAATATATCTTTACCTCCAGCTTCCGGAGTAATAAATCCAAATCCTTTTGTAGAATTAAACCATTTAACTTTTCCTGTTGTGCGCATATTATTTTAATATTTTTTTCGTTTGTGAAACTAATCAATTGAACTTTAATATCAAAGGTGCCGTCGCCGAAAAGATAAGATGTCTATGAAAATGACAAGATTCGGGAAATCCGGATGTAAAAAAACAATTATTGGAAGAATGAGACCTTTGGCATCATTTTTTCTTACATTACAAGAATACACTATTTAGTTTAAAATTTAAGGTTATGAAAAAGGTACTTTTAATTATAGTATTAGGGATTGGGTTATCAGCATGTTCAAATAATGCTAAAGAAGAAGCATTGATCAAGCAAAAAGCAATCGCAGCGATAAAGGATAGTTTAAAACTGGATAGCTTTAAAAAAGCTGATCTAAAAGCTAAAGAAGAAGCAATAGAAAAGGAAAAAGAGGAGCAACGTCTGGCTCAGATCAAAGAAGAGAAACGGACTCTTTTATTGTCAGAGCGAAATGAAGCTGCGGCTGCCCGTTCTTCAAACAGCGGCAGTGAGGCTGCTACTCCGGCTAAGAAAAAAGGATGGAGTCAAGCCGCTAAGGGAGCTGTTATTGGTGCTGGTGCAGGTGCTTTAGGTGGTGTGCTTATTGATAAAAAAGACGGCAGAGGGGCGATCATTGGTGGTGTAGTTGGTGCCGGTACAGGATATATCATTGGTCGTAGTCAGGACAGAAAATCTGGAAGGGTTCAGCCAAAAAATTAATTTTTACCTAGCTTAAAAAAGGGCCTGATGAAAAGTGATTTTACTTTTTGTTGGGCCCTTTTTTATTTAGCTAAAGTTATTCATAATCTCTATAGTGCGAATGATTTCTTCTTTGGTGTGTGCATAGGAACAGGGAAGGCTTAATGTCGTACGGTGTATTTCTTCAGAAATTGGGTAACTGAGCCTATTCATATAAGACAAAGCTGTTTGATGATGCGGAGCAATGGGATAGTGTATTTCTGTTGATATGAGGTTTTCGGCCAGGTATTGCTTTAGTCTGTCTCTTTCAGGATGTCTGATGTTAAATATATGATATACATGATCAAAATTCCTGTGAGCTACAGGTTTTATATAGTTATTACTTAGTTGTTTCTGATATAATTGAGCAAGCTCTTTTTTATGATCATTGATTGCATTAAGATATGGCAGCTTGGTTCTTAAAAAGGAAGCTTGTAATTCATCTAGTCGGGAGTTATAGCCAATAACACTGTTGTGGTACTTCTTTTCTGAACCATAATTCCTGAATTGCCGGATCAATTGATAGTCTTCCTCGTTTTTGCAGATTACAGCACCTGCATCTCCTAGTGCTCCAAGGTTTTTTGTAGGATAGAAGCTAAATGCACCAAAGTCGCCAAAAGTACCTGCCATCTTTCCTTTATACGTAGCACCATGGGCCTGGGCACAATCTTCTATAACTTTTAGTTTGTGAGCTTCTGCTAAAGCCATAATAGGATCCATTTCACAGCACTGTCCATAAAGGTGTACTACCATTATAGCCACGGTATGTTTGGTAATGGCAGTAGCTATTCTTTCTGGATCAATGTTATAGGTATTGATATCCGGTTCTACAAAAACAGGCACAAGGTCACATTGCAGGATGGCGAGTATGCTGGCTATGTAGGTATTTGAGGGAACAATAACTTCAGCTCCTTTAGGAAAGTTACAGCATCTCAATGATAAAATCAGGGCATCAAGACCATTTGCAACGCCAGCAACATATTTCTCTCCATGGAAGTCTCCAAATTCACGTTCAAATTCTGAGACTTCCTTACCAAGAATATACCAGCCACTTTCCAGAAAATCATTAAAACGCGTTTTGAATTTATCTTCAAAAGTTTTATTGAGCGTTTTTAAATTTTCGTATGGTATTGTATGGTTCATAGATGTAGTCTTTTGGGTCGAATTCTGTTGAAGCTAAAACTAATAAAATGGCATTTTCTGAGAAATCATGCATAACATGCCAATCTTCCGGTTTTAAGATCAGACATTTCTCTGGACTATCCAATATGAAAGTTTCGATTTTCTTATTATTATCATTAGTTATGGTACAGCTCCCTTGTATACATATGGCGGCCTGATGGGTATCATGGTGTCGATGCCCACCACGATCAGAATCATCCACAGCATAAATGTAAAACATGCGTTTGATTTCGAAATCTACAACATTATCCAGAACAGTAAGTATGCCCCGGGTATCTTTAAAAGTTTTTAGGTTAATTATATGAGCCATGAAAACGAAGAGAAATCATAATTAGTTTAGCATTGATAAGTTTAAAGAGCTAGCGCCAAATTAAGAAAATTAAGGAGTTTAATGCTATTTTGCATCCCGCATCAGGTAATAAAAATAGGCGCAAGCAAGTAACATCCCGCTAATCAACATCCATAATATGTTGTAACCATAATTCTCGGCGATGAAAAAGCCTGCTGTTGGTCCAACCAATGAGGCAACAGACCAGCATAACATATATCCAGCCGCGTATAATCCCCTGTTAAACTCGTTCGACCGGCTCATTACAAAGGTATTGATGAAAGGTAAAGCGAACATTTCACCAATGGTGAAAAGAACAATACACACGCAACCCAGCAATACGGGCAGGTTGAAAGGCAGTAGCAGTACCAGGAAACATGCTGCAATAAAGAAAACACCGACAACGATGAAGAAGATTGGCGAACGCTTGTTTTCGATTTTATGGATCATCACCATCTCAAACAGGGCAATGATAATACCATTGAAACCCAGGATCAAGCCGATCATAAATTCATCAATCTTCCATATTTGCTTAAAAAAAACAGGTACTACCCTGAATATCAGGAATGCACAAATGATAAATACAGTACTCAGTAGTATGAACTTAATAAAGACAATGTCTTGCCAAGGCTTCATAACGATCATATCCTTAGTCTTTTCCTTAATGGCTTTTCGGTATCCCTTAATCCTGGGAAGGAACCATAAAATCGCTAGTCCAGCAACAATACTTACCGCTCCATCAACAATAAACAACATCTTGTAGTTGTACGAAGCAATCAGGCCTCCCATACTTACACCCACAGCCCATCCGATATTGGTAGCCAGTCGGTTCAGTGAATAGGAACGCGTTTCAAGTCCCGGCTTTGCATAAGCTGCAATGGCCGCAAAGTTTGCCGGTCTGAATGCTTCTGAGAAGAAGCTGATTACTACTGCGAGGATACACAGGGTATGAAAATGAGTAACATTGGCGAAGATCAGAAAGAAAATACCACTAACAATGGCTGCCACAATCTGTACAGGACGAAAGCCGACCACATCAGTGAGTTTACCGCCGGCAGCGGACCCCAGAATAGAACCCAGCCCAAACAGGGTAATGATATATCCTGCGTCGGAAGCGGGTCTGTGCAGCGATTGTGTAACGAAAAGTCCCATAAAGGGGACAGCCATGTACCCACTTCTGTTGATGAGCATTACGATACTAAGGATCCAGGTTTCACGACTTAATCCAGTAAAAGACTGCTTGTAGGTGGTAGTGATTTCTTTAAATAATGACATAATAGTTAGTGCCACAAAGATAGTATTCTTAATTGCCATGCAATGGCAAAACGGTAATATTAAGCTTACAGGCGCGATACTGATTTGTTCATTATGATTTGATACTGGAAAATGTTTCGAACCCCTTCGACTCCAGGAGTTAAAAGGCCGGGAGAATGAACGCTTAAAACAGATGAGCGTGAGTTTTGTTAAGAATGTGGTAGTTTTGCCGCCTTTTGGAGATAAAATACATATGGATAAGCGCGAAGTTGAAGACTTAAGAAAGAAGATACACACCATTATTTTCCAGGCCGATACACCTGCCGGGAGATTATTCGATCTGATCTTGCTTGGAATAATTTTATTAAGTATCCTTTCTGTGTTTTTGGAAAGTGTAGCTGCTGTCAGGGCAGAGCATGGTACTTTTATTCGTGCTGCTGAATGGCTTTTTACAATACTATTTACCTTAGAGTATGCACTCCGTATTTATAGCAGTGATAAGCCCTTAAAGTATATCCTATCGTTTTTCGGGTTGATTGATTTGATCGCATTTTTACCAACTTACCTTAGTTTGATTTTCACAGGAGCCCAATATCTGGTTGTTATACGTGCTTTTCGATTGCTGCGGATTTTCAGAATCCTAAAGCTAAGCAGGTTCATGTATGAAGGGAACATACTGAAAAATGCAATGAAAGCCAGTATGCACAAGATCACGGTGTTCCTTGCCAGCGTGGTTACTACCGTAACCATTATTGGAACGCTCATGTACATTATCGAAGGAGATGAGAGCGGATTCACAAGCATTCCTACTGCTATTTACTGGGCCATTGTTACCATTACAACAGTGGGGTATGGCGACATTTCCCCCCAGAGTCCATTAGGACAATTCCTGGCCAGTATACTCATGATCATCGGTTATGGAATTATCGCGGTACCTACGGGGATAGTTTCCGTAGAGATGGCCCGAGCCACTGAAGAGGCGAAGTCGAAATGTCCAAACTGTCATTTCGCCATTCATAGTTTGAAGGATAAATATTGTGCAAACTGCGGTACCGAGATTAAAAAGTGATCAGCTTTACCTGGTATTGCTGTAGTGATCTATAAACCATTCTAATGCAGGATTTCTGTTGGTCTGTTCATAGGCTACCACGACTTCCGTATTTACAGGAATATCTTTCAATTCAATAAATGAAACATTTAAATGCGCATATTGCCTTTTAAGCGATAAGGGTAATATAGATACGCCAAGACCTGCTTCTACCAATTGTAATATGGAGTGCACGTTATTAGCCTCATGTGTAATGTCGGGCGTAAATTGCATTCGTTTGCAAATTTCAAGTAGTTTATCGTTGTAGTGAGGCGCAAATTCTTTATTGAAAAAAATAAAAGGACTATTTTTTAAAAACTCAGCGAGTTCCTTATTGGTATTGAATTTTTGAACTGAAAAAGGAATAACAACTACAAAAGGATCAAAAAATAAGGTCTTAACAGCTAGTTTTTCGGAATGAACTGGTGCTCTTAAAATTCCTACATCTAGTTTCCCTTGCTCCAATGCTTCTATTTGGGAAATTGTAGGCATTTCATACAGGCCGGTTTTTATGTAAGGAAAGGCTTCGCGCATGGCTTTTAAAATTTCAGCCAGGTCAGATTGATACACGGAACTGATGTAACCTATCTTTAATTCGCCGCTAACACTTAAATGGATTTGTCGGACGATGCTCTTGCTTTCTTCCAATCTGCTGAAAATGGCATCTACTTCTTTTTTGAAATATTTTCCGGCATCTGTTAAGGCAACCCGCTTATTGTCGCGGGCAAATAATTGTACGCCCAATTCCTCCTCCAATTCTTTTATTTGTCTGCTTAATGGTGGCTGAGAAATAAAAAGCTTTGTAGCAGCTTTCGTAAAGTGCAATTCTTCTGCAACGGTTTTAAAGTATAAAAGATGTCTGAGTTCCATAAGTGTAATACCTGCTAAGTATCATGAATTGATAAAATTGATATTTTTCAAATATGGTAAATGAGATTAGTTTTGACAAAAAGAAAAAGATGAAAACAGATTATTCTCAAAAGGCCACTAACGAAGAGATCAAAGCAAGGTTTGATAATGATGTTGAACGTTTTTCAAATCTGGAAACCGGTCAGCAGTCGACTATTGATGCGCCAATTACGATGGAATTGTGCACTGAAGCTGCCAGGTACATCAATCCTAAGGCAAAAGAATTATTGGATATCGGCTGTGGCGCCGGAAATTACAGTTTGAGTATGCTCAGTAAAATTCCCAATCTGAACTGCACATTAAATGATTTTAGTATGCCAATGCTGGAAAGGGCGAAGGTGCGGGTATCGGCAAAAACGAACGGAAAAATTACCATCATGCATGATGATATGCGTAATCTGGATTTGCCGGATAACCATTTTGATATCGTACTAGCTGCCGCCACATTCCACCATTTAAGGAATGATGCCGACTGGGAGCTCGTTTTTACTAAAATTTACAAAGCATTAAAGCCAGGAGGCAGTTTATGGATATCTGATTTGATCAATCACGATTCAGCTCTGATTAACAAGCTTTTTGAGGATAAGTATAGGAAATATCTTGAAACCTTAGGTGGTCCTGAATATGCACAAAAGGTGTTTGATTACATTGCCTATGAGGATACCCCACGTTCTTTAAATTATCAACTCAATTTGTTAAAAAGAGTAGGGTTTAACGAAACTGAAATACTCCACAAAAACTCCAGTTTCGCTGCTTTTGGCGGGATTAAATAAGAAAAGCGTCTGACCATGATTAATGATCAGACGCTTTCTTTTAAATAGATATGTGCTACTATTTACCTGCTTTTAGTGTTTCAAGCAGCAGGTTAGCTGTTTCTTCTGATGAACCTGGATTTTGCCCGGTAATCAGTAATCCGTCTTTCTTTACGTGAGAACTCCAATCGGCACCTTTGCTGTAGATTGCTCCCAGGTTTCTCAGTTCATCTTCTAAAAGGAAAGGAACAACTTTAGTCAGTTGCACAGCTTCTTCTTCAGCATTTGAAAACCCGGTCACTTCCTTTCCTTTAACCAATGGTTCGCCATTCGGTGCTTTTACCTGAACTAAAGCCGCTGGAGCATGACACACCAAGGCTACTGGTTTGTTATTTTTGTAAAAGTCCTCAATTAATGATATTGAAGTTTTATCGTTTGCTAAATCCCATAGCGGGCCATGACCACCTGGATAAAAAACAGCATCATAATCACCCTCATTTACTTCACTTAACTTTAAAGACTTAGCTAGTTTAGCTTTAAGTTCCTCGTCGGCATGGAAGCGCCTGGTTGCTGGAGTTTCATTTTCGGGGCTATCACTTTTAGGATCTATAGGCGGCTGACCACCTTTGGGGGAAGCGATGGTCAGTTCTACACCAGCATCAGCCATCACATAATAAGGTGCTGCAAATTCTTCTATCCAGAAACCGGTTTTATGTCCGGTATCACCTAAATCACTGTGTGATGTTAATACGATTAATACTTTCATAACAATTGTTTTAAAGATTAATAACTCATTTTTACGATCTTCTCTGCATCTGCAGGTGCAAGCGTTTTGTGCTCACCTAAGCCTAGCCAGCCTCTTTCGGTAAAGCGTTGAAATACTTTCTCGGCTGTACCTTCATATGCTGCAGTATAATCAGATAATTTCGTGTCTATTCCCAGGGAATGAAAAAAATCGACAGTCTTTTCGATTGCTGCTTTTGCTATTTCTTCGGTTGATCCTGATTGTATGTTCCATACCCGTTTACCATATTGAGCTAGTTTTTCTTTTTTAGCTTCAAAATTGTAATGGTAGTGACTTGGCGCAATCACGGCCAATGTCCGGGCGTGATCTATTCCAAACAAGGCTGTTAGCTCATGTCCCATCGCGTGCACCGCCCAATCCGTTGGTACACCTTTCTGGATCAATCCATTCAAAGCCATAGTACAGCTCCACATAAAATTGGATGCAGCTTCATAATCAGCAGGATCTTTCATAATCTTCGGAGCAACTTCAATCAATGTCTGCAATATGCTCTCTGAGAAACGATCTTGTAAAAGGGCCCCAATGGGATAGGTCATGTATTGCTCCAGTACATGTGTATAAGCATCGGTAATTCCATTTGCCAGTTGTCGCTGCGGAATGGATTTAATCACCTCCGGATCCAGGATTGAAAATTCCGGGAACAATCCAGGGCCTCCCATAGCTAGTTTTTCCTGAGTTTCTTTTCTGGTAATTACAGCACCAGAGTTCATTTCAGATCCTGTAGCAGGCAAAGTAAGTACAGTACCGAATGGCAATCCCTTTTCTGTTTTTATGGCATTTTTAAGGATGTCCCATGGACTGTCTCCTGTATATAAAGCTGCTGAAGAAAGAAACTTAACCCCATCTATTACCGAACCGCCACCAACGGCAAGCATATAAGTAATGTTTTCTTCTTTGATGATTTTTAAGGCATCCATTAAAATTTCGTATTCCGGATTGGCCGGGATACCCGAAAATTCTATTACTTCAAAGCCGTTCAATGCATTTTTCACCTGCTCATATATACCGTTGGTTTTAATAGAACCGCCGCCATAAAGCATCATTACTTTTGCATTTTTAGGGATCTCATTACCCAGTTTCTCTATTTGACCTTTACCAAAAATAATCTTGGTCGGGTTTTTAAATTCGAAATTTAACATATCTGTTTCTGTGTTTAATTATATTTTAACAATCATTTTGCCCTCATTTTTACCTTCAAATAAATCAAGAAAGGCTTGTGGGATTTGATCAAAACCATTAACGATGGTTTCTGTATAAGTTAATCTACCTTCCTGTAGCCAGGCAGCTAGTTGTTTAATGGCCTCAGGGAATTTTTCGGCGTAGTTAGATACAACAAATCCTTGCATCAGCACACTGTTTTTTACAAGTATTGTCTGTACCCTTGGGCCCATAGATACTTCTGTTTCATTGTACCCAGAGATCGCACCACATACCGGCACGCGGGCAAACTTGTTTACATTAGCCAGTACTGCATCAGAAATATCACCACCAACGTTATCAAAGTAAATATCAACACCGTCCGGAGCAGCATTAGCTATGGCTGTTTTCATATCCGTTGTGGTTTTATAATTGATCGCTACATCGAAACCAAATTTAGATGTCAACATCGTTATTTTTTCATCCGATCCAGCCATGCCAATAACCCTGCATCCCAAAATTTTACCAATTTGTCCTACAATACTGCCTACAGCTCCTGCAGCACCCGAAACTACTAGTGTTTCGCCAGCCTTAGGTTTTCCAATCTCAGTTAACCCGAGGTATGCCGTTAGTCCAGTCATTCCCAAAACACCTAAGTAAGCAGATAAAGGAGCTACCTGGCCATCCACCTTGTGAAGGCCCTTTCCGTTCGAAACCTGTAACTCTTTCCAGGCTAACATTCCTGAAACACAATCGCCAGCCTTGAAGTCTGGATTTTTGGATTCTAGAACCTCGGCAATGATACCGGACTGGATCGGTTTATTTAATTCAAAAGGAGGAACGTACGACTTCGCGCTACTCATTCGGCCTCTCAGGTAAGGATCTACAGAAACGTAAAGGGTTTTCAAAAGTACTTGCCCGTCTTGTGTTACAGGATTTTCTTCCTCTATAAACTTGAAATCATCTGTAGTAGGTTTTCCTACAGGACGGCTGTTTAACAGGATTACTTTATTCATGATATATGGATGGTGCTTTAAGGCTGCTCCTTCGGTGGACAACTGTATATAAACAACCTTTGACCATTAGTGTTTCTACCTTTTTTGATTAATCCGTTTACTAAGGGAAACAAAGGTATTCTCCATGAATAGTATTGTTGGTCATTGCACTTTCATCTTTAAGTATTGTACCTGTGACTATTCAGAGTGATATATTATGCTACTGTCAATTGCGAAAATTAATTAGATTTGGAGTATCTAAACCAATACTCAAATGAAAACGCCTGTCTTGTTGGGAGGTATTATTAATAATCATGTTTGTTAACATTACTCCTCCAATAAAAGAACGAACAACGCAGGCATTGTTGTTAATTGCCGGGGCTCCTGAAGAATGGAGGAAAGAGGTGGTTGATCAAGCACTACTGGAATTAGAAGAAAGGAAAGTAGATCAAAAGAAAATCCTGCATGCTAAACATCTTTTTAAGAGAAAAGGGCAGTTTGCCGCATTAAAAAGGGAAAAGGAGTCATTTTCCATTGGTGACTTTCTTTTTGAACCTATTGCTACGTTAATAAAGGTTTTATTTTACTGGGAATATAAAAAGGATGGATACCTTACCAAAGCGCGACAGCAAAAGCAGATCAGACTGGCTTTGCTATTGCTAGTTTTGATTGGTTTTGTTGTCTCACTAATCTGGACATATTAAATTTAAGACATGATGGCATCGCAGAAAAGAGAGCTATCATATCTTCTAATTAAAGAAATCCTTCAATAAACGACTTCCGAGGAATCATATGCAGGTAAGCATAATCCCCGGAAAGTTGGCGTCGCTGTTTTAACTGATATAAGAAATGCCCTCCGAGATCTACAATAATCGGGCATTTCGCCTGAAACCATACAGCGTGTGGATGTTTCCAGCAAAAGGAGTAGTAATGTGACGTGAGCTTGATTGTTTTTAGCTCTGCATGATAGAAGTTTAATCTTTTAGCATTACTTCCCAGGAACAAGTCTGATTTGCGAATCATGCAAAGATGATCGGTATGGCAAAACTCATAACCTTCAAGTTTCGGATCATCTACATCCGGTAAGCTTTTAAGAATCCTGAACCCTTTAAATTTCTTACCATTTAATACCCAAATTAGCTTTGGATAGAATGCTTCTCTACTTTTGAGTTCAGCCATGCTGATTGGTGAATTCTGAAATTCAAGGGTAGTTCCACAGGGCGTATGTACATCTGCGCGGTGAAGATCTCCCAATATTTTATCAGGGAAACTGATCTCCCGGTAAGTAGGAGGAAAGGCTAGTTTCCAGTTTTTATGCCAGGGTGTTTCACCGGGATAGTATCTGGGTAATTTTCCATCGATTGGAGCTGTTACGGCAAGTCCATCAGGGCTTTCATTACGAGAAATATCAAAATTAAATTCCATGAAAAAAGGCGATAAACTCCAGCAGGCTCCAAATTTATACTAATATAATTAGTATTCAAAAAATTAGATAAAATCCCATATTTTTGGTTTGTAGTCCATAATTTTAATCTACCACCTATGAATATTGAAGATTTGCGTGATTATTGCCTCAGTAAACCCGGAACTACCGAAGGAATGCCATTCGGTGAACAAACTCTTGTGTTTAAAGTAGGAGGTAAGATCTTCCTGTTGATCGGACTAGAAAAGGCCAACCGTTTCAACGTCAAATGCGATCCGGAACGCGCTATAGAATTACGGGAACAACACCATGAAATTATCCCTGGCTTCCATATGAATAAGAAACACTGGAATACCGTTTATCTCGATGGTGGCTTAACTTCTGTACTGATCCGCGAATTGATCGACCATTCCTATGAGTTGGTATTAAAAAGCCTGCCTAAAAACCTACAGAATTTATGAAACCTAAAGCAATATCTATCCGACCATTTATAGGCATCGGGACAGAGTATTGGGGTAAAGAATGTTTCCTACATGATCCATCAGGAATTTTATGGCACTTCGGCGAATTTTTTAAAGCAGGTTAATTAAAAAAAGATATGGAGAATAAGACCCCTCAAAATTTAAAGGATGGCGACCAATGCCTGGTTATTGGAGGTACACATGCTGGTAAATCCGGTAAAGTTAGAGATATAAATACCAGCAAAACGGGGCATATTACAATTACAGTTGAACAAGAAAACTCTGTTAGATTCAAAACACTTGGAAAGAATGTTGTCCTCAGGAATGAGGAAGAACGGTAATTAGAACAAACACTTAACCCCCTCAACCTTGATCATCCTATTCAATACTAATGATCTCGAGCTGATGAGCCAAAACCACACTATTTGCTATTTTTGTATCTATATTAACTTCTAGAACTTTTGACAGGGTGAGCATGTGCCCCGGAATGAATTAGCGAGGAGAATGTTAATGTAAGTTAAATGCTAAGCGAAACTTAATCTGGCATTGTAGATTAGTAATATGAAAACAATCATAACGCTTCTTGTTCTATTTTTTAGTACCACAGTATTTTCGCAAACTGTATTGGTAAAGGGAACTGCCACAGATACCATTACTTTTGCAAGGGAGTATTTCCCTTTTCGTGTGATTTTAAATGATACCGTTTCCAGGCTCATCAAGGCCAAAAATGAGCTTTTTATGAAAACAATAAAGGGAAAAGAAAAAGATCGCTCAGGTAACGCCTTAAAAATTTTTTCCAGTCAATCAGCTGAACTAGATGAACTATATAAGAACAATAGTTATGTTGTAATGCCAGATAAAAATGCCATATTTCAAATCAGAGCCAAGGTCACTGATACTTTATTTTTTACATCTTTCAGGTTTATCACGCAAAAACATGCTGTTTCGGATCTAATGAAAATGAAGCCAATAAATATTAGACTTGAACCTGAGGTTTGTGAGAAAATTGTCCGTTGTGATGAGAAGAATCCTAAAATATATGTTTTTATTGGAGAAAGGATCGATGTAAGGAGATTAGATACGTATTACTGCGAGAATGCTATTACTCTCGATAGTAGATTTCAGGCAAAATATAAGGTGATTAAAAATATTTATGGAGATCTTAAGCACGACACGGTGGACTTTACCGTTTACGATCATTATGGCACTCCAAAATTTTCTGAGTTTAAATATGTTATGCTGTTTGTAACTGAATATTGCGGTAAGCTTTATCATGAAAAATATCAGTTTTTCGATGTATATCCTACAGCAGATGGAGGATGGGCTCGTCCAGGCGATCCATATAAGCTAGATCAGTACCAACCTAAAATTGTAAATGCGATCCCGCTAAAGTTTAAAGATGAACTTCTGTTTGATGTTACAGATAAACATCCTAATTACATAAAACAACGTTATCCGGAACCTTATTTTAAGATTGAGAATAACAATGCTTATCCTTTAACAGGGGTCTATGCTGAAACTCTTTTTTCAATCAAGAAAGAAGGCGTTTTAAAGGCAAGAGGATTTAGTTTTAAAGAGTAATAACAACCGGAAGTCACAATACGTGACCTCCAGTTGCCGAAAGGTAATGCTAAACAATTAACTTGGGTCGTACAGCCAAACCTGTTCTGTTAGCATGGGGTGTTTGGATGCCACCAAAGTTTGTGCTTCCTGGCTGGGATAAATACCCCAGGCATTTAGGAATGGGAGCATATCTTTCGTCGTATAGTCGGATATCAACTCGTAAAAGTAATCCAGTTTTTTCTGGTTTCTTATCACAGAATTGGGGTAGGCTGTGGTGCTAAAATCCAATGTACTGGCCCTTGCGGTGTTCGACATATAGGTGATGATTCCGTAGCCATATTTTTCCATCAGCTGCATAAACAGGCCGAATCTTACATCTAAACTAGCCGAAGTATACAGCTTAGTCTTGTTTGGATTAGGAATTGAGGTAAAGGCCAGTACAGCAGGCATCATCTGCGCTATTTTTGTATGCTTATACCCGGCACGATTGGTAACTTTAAGAGAAAATATATTATTTGAGACCTCCTGAAGGTCGATCCAGCTCCACAATCCACCCATTTGCATATTGTGGCCAATTTCATGATAGGATCCCCAGTTTCCACCGGTCCATTGATTGATGTCTACAGCCTGGGAGAAATAATTGTCATTGGCTGTTGCAACAACTGGGTATCCTGCATGTTGCGCACCTGCACTGGGTTGTATGTCGTGTACAATTCTCCATGGAGTTCCCGGCATCCGGTTTTTTACATTAGTGGTAGTCGAAGACCAGCCATACCAGGCCATCATGTCATGATATATTTTATCATCAAATTTGGCTACCAGGGCTGTAGGACTAGCCAGTGGATAGGTAGCCAACCGTTTGGTTTCCATAGTCATGATCAGCCTTCTTCCCCGTAATTCAAAGAATGGAACGGTAGTATTTGCAATCATAGTCTGCCATTCCGCATCAGTAGTTTGGTCCCGTACATAATCCGGAGATTTTACGGCTCCGCTTATAGTCAGGTTAACGATATACCCCAAAGGGTTCGCTACTCTGATCCAGATTTGCCCGCCATATAGATTTCGTGCAGTATTAGTGCCTGATGTCAGTGCATTTTTTGTGAAAATGATTGGATCCCGTTTACGGGATGCGGGAGCTATTGAAGTAAGATTATCAGTATGGGCCCCAATCTGAACCTCCAGCCCGGGCGTATTTGCCGGTACTTCAATGGTGATCAATTCTCCCGCTGGTGCGTATAGTCCGGTACTTAGCCAGGCATCAGGGGCCTTTGATATTTTTAAGTCTTCAGTGGTAACCTTTGTGTAGGTAAGGTCGAGGGCAACATTGTAATTGGTAAGCCGGGGTTCACTCGATGATACCAATCCGGGGAAAATTCGGGCAGCGGGATATTTCGAAGTGTCGGTACCTGGTACAAGTGGCAATACGCTTGCAATCCTCCGCATACTTCCGGCAGAGACCTTCTCGATGTTCTCTGTTTCCAGCTTGTTTTTTTTACAATTTGTGTTTAGCATAACAAGCAGGCAGCTTGTGCAAAACAATAGGGTAGTTTTCATAATCATAATTAAAGGTTTAGGTTTCTTTTTATTAGTTTTGAATGAAATCTTTTACTCAAATCTGGTGGATTATTATTTTAAAAGAGATGAAAATTCTAAAGGATTGGGTAGAGAAATCTTACAAGGTTAAATCGTGATGAACTGGATTACCCGTGAAAAACCGAAAATAGATCGCATAGCTTGCCCCTGGCTAATCAAAACTTTTATTGATAAGGATGCTCATTTTTTTTATGTCCCATTCGATCAGGTAATAGAGAAAGCCACCGAATTAAATGCTATTCCATTTGATGTTCCGGGTGTTGAACTTACACATCAAAAAGATCAATGTACTTTTGATGCACTGATTAAAAAGTACAAATTAAATGACCCTGCACTTGATGTAATGGCACCTATAGTGAGAGGGGCTGATACCGACCAACATCACTTATCCAGCCAATGCTCCGGGCTATGGGCAATAGCTGCTGGCATGGCCTATAATATTAAAAACGACCAGGAACTGCTGCAAGCTGGTATAGTTATCTATGATGCCCTATACACATGGGCCAAACACCTTCAAAACGTAAAGCACACAGAAAGTCCGGTAGAACAGTTGCTGGTAGATGTTTATCAAAAATTTTTAAAAAAGGGAAGTACGGGCAAAATACCATCGTGGGCAACTGAATTGAAAACCATTATACAAGACCAGATTGACACTAATCTTGCGCTAAGTTTAACAGGGGTTTCTCAGGAATTAAATGTAAATCCAGCCTATGTTTCCAGGGAATTTTCCAAGTATTTTGATAACCTTTCTTTTGGTGAGTATATCCGAAAACTTCGAATAGACAAGGCGATTGGGTTTATTGAAACTTCTGATTATTCTCTTTCTGAGATTGCCTATCTGACGGGTTTTTCCGATCAAAGTCATTTTGCCCGAATTTTTAAAATGGAAACAGGTTTAACTCCTTCAGCTTACAAAAAGAATACTTCAAAAGGTAAAATACGTCCTAATAGTTAAAACTATTCTATTTTATCTTCTTTAACGTCCGTAGCCTTGTGCTATGCAAACTAAAATCTATAAAAACCGCTTTGCTATCATTTTTTTAGGTAGCTTCCTGATTTCAATTACTTGTTATTCACAACAAATCCACGTGCAAACTTATCCCAAAGTAACGGGATATGTTGGGATTGTCCACCCCATTGTTACATTTAATTCGGAAGGCACCCATACAAATTTTAAAGACAGCTATGTTGTCGGGATGCCTATAGGTATCAACATCTGGAAGAGTGGGAGGATCGGTTTCAGCAGTGAAATTGTACCTTTTGTAAAAGCCACCAGTACCAGCAGCAAAGTAAACAACGTTTTGTTCCATCCTGGTGTTCTTGTCGCTCTTGGCAGTGGTTTTACTTTTGCAGGTCGTGCAGCATTTGAAACTTCAGGCAGATATGGTGTAACTCCTGTTTTAAATAAGGTCGTAAAGAAAAATAAGGGTAGCAGCTATTTCATTGCCGTTCCTTTACCTGCCCGTTTTGGGAACGATCTACCTTCATCATTTGGCTTAGGTTTTCAGTTTGGTATTTCATTTTAAAGCGACATATATGGAAAAGGAACTGATCATTAAGCCTGCCTATTCAAGAAGCGAACTTACTACATACTTCTTAAAACTAGGCTCCTGGGGCTTTGGCGGCCCTGTTGCATTGGTAGGCTACATGCACCGTGATCTAGTTGAAAACAAGAAATGGATTACCGAAGAGGAATATAAGGAAGGACTTGCCCTGGCGCAACTGGCACCAGGGCCATTGGCCGCTCAACTAGGCATTTATGTAGGTTTTGTTCACTATGGATTAATCGGTGCTACTTTAGCAGGGCTTGCTTTTGTACTACCTTCTTTCATCATGGTGGTGTTGTTAGGTATTGCGTATAAACTATATAGCGGTTTACCTGGAATGCAGGCCGTATTTTATGGTGTAAGCGCATCTGTAATTGGCATTATTGCTATTAGTGCGTATAAGCTGACGATTAAATCGGTGAGCAGTCTTGATTTTACAGCGATCAAATCTAAATGGCTCCTATGGATTTTTTATCTGGTTGGAATTGTGGTTACTGTGATTACAGAGAAAGAAGATGTTTTGCTTTTTGCAGGCTGTGGTCTGATTTACATGGTAGTTAAATCACCACATGTATGGATCAAACGCCCGGCTGCTGCGCCATCAGTAATTTTAATGGGAATTGGATTTTGGCATTATGACGGTAAGATCTTACAGGAGATCGGTTGGTTCTTTCTCAAGGCTGGTGCATTTGTGTTTGGGAGTGGGTTGGCTATTGTGCCTTTTTTACACGGTGGTGTAGTTCAGGAATTTGGCTGGCTTACAGAGCATGAATTTTTGGATTCAGTAGCAGTAGCTATGATTACACCTGGACCTGTTGTGATTACAGTTGCGTTTATCGGTTATCTGGTGGCAGGTTTTCCTGGGGCTTGTGTAGCTGCTTTAGCTACTTTTTTACCATGTTACATTTTTACGGTAGTATTGGCACCTTCCTTTAAAAAGATTGCAAAAAACACGAGTATCAAAGCATTTGTTGATGGAATTACAGCAGTAGTGATTGGAGCNTTGGTTGGNGCGGTAATTATTATCGCTATGCGTGCAATTGTAGATATTCCNACTGNTTTAATNGCTTTATTTAGTATGCTTGCTTTGATCTACATAAAGAAAATAAAAGAACCGCATCTCATATTAGCATCAGCTATAATTGGAATAGTGCTTACAACACTTTTGTAGCCGTTATCCTATTCCTACTGTTTGTTTTAAATTGCTATCAGATCTCACCGGAGGGAGTTCTCTTCGACATTTTACAACATCGTTTACTCCGACATTTACTCCGACATTACTCCGACATTTAATCCGACATTTACTCCGGCATTTGGCACTTTAGAATAAAGGTGTATTGGTCAATTTAATCCTTGTTTAAAGTCTCATTGAAAGGATCTATATGCTTCCTAATTACATCTTTTAGACCCGTTTATAATTCTGGATTTTACTCAGTATATCTCTAATATTAATTTATCTGCCAATAGCCAGTCTTGTCTGAACCTATTCTTTCCAGTTTTTTTATCTCTTGTAATTTTCGTAGATTTCTTTCAATTGTTCTTGATGAAATTTTAATTATATAGGCTAATTCAGCTATTGTTATTTTACTATTGGTTTGCATTGCCTCAACAATCTTTTGCTGGTTGATGGTTAGTTTTTCATTCACGTTTTCATTCACCTTTTCATGCACGTTAACGACATCTACATGAATGTGTGATTTAGAATAAACCGTTACTAGAAAACCGCCTTGTAATTCTTCAAAATATGGCTTTTCCAAACCGTATTTTACAAAGCCTTCCTGGATGCGCTTAATTCCAGATCCATATTTTTCAATTAACTGTGCTTCCTTGAAAGTAGAAGCAATCATTTTATTTCGGACACTTGAGGTATAGTGTCCACTTACCAATTGAGCTATAGATATTCCTTCTGGTAGCTTTCCGAAATTGAAGAACTCGATGTAGCCATTATATACTTTGATTGATGAGTCTCCTGAATGCATATAATCACGGTGCACAATCATATTGATTATTATCTCTCTTAAGGCTTGTAAAGGATACTGCCATCGTTCTTCTCTTTGCGGATCACCTGTAATAATGTATTCCTTATTGATATGCTTTTTGATAAAATCCAGTACAAGTTCAACCTCGCTAAATAGATCAGATCGAACAGTTAATCCATCCTTAATACTGGTAGGGGTAGAGAATCTCCCAAGTTCAATTGCAGCTTCGAACACATCGTTTTTTGAAAACAATAAATGGCAAGCTGAAGTCACGCCAAAATCTTTAGTTAAGCCGAATTTTTGAAGAACGGTCAAAGGATCATCCTCAATTGGTATTTTCTAATGAAATGGTATCTAACTTATAACCTGGATTCACATAACTGTCCCAGCTTAAATTAAATGATCTCAAGTGTAATTCAGATATCTCATTTAGTGAAAGTTGGTGATTGGAGTTACCAACCCGTTTAAAATACCTGCCTCTAAAGGAGGCCGGCTTTATGGGAAATTCTTTTACTGATAACTCAGCTGTTCTTGCTCCTTGAAATTCAACCACCTCCGCATCTGGGATAATGCTCGGTTGTGTTTTATTCTTGATTTCATTTATCCATTTTTGAAGGGTTTCAGAACCAATGGTAAAACCATTTACAGGAATACCAGTATTATCTATCCCGATTAAGACCTTTCCGCCTTTTGTGTTCGCAAATGCAACCAGTGTCTCGATAACGGCATCATTAAAGGTACTTTTAAACTCTGTATGTAGGTCTTCGTTCATTACTCTGTTTAGCTATGTTATACTAATACGTAATAATGTAAAGTTAATGAAAGGCTTTTAAATAACCAAAAAGAAATATTTTGGTATTATTGAGAAAATATTGAATTATTTTACAGTATTTTGGATAAATTCATTATACACCGAGGGAGACGATGTTTTACTTTAAACGGGTATTGGCAACATCAATGCTTCGACGAGGCCATGACTGTCTTCCTGTAAGCGATAACGGACAATCTGTGAATCTTTCACTGTGAAATGTGCAGAAAACATAGATGAATAAACTTGTCCGGAACGGTGCATTATCGAGCTGAAATGACCTGTGGCTATTGCAAAATCATCTTCGACCATGATATGATCTATTTGTGCGGATATGGGTTCAACACTTTGCCAGAGCAGTTTAAAAAAATCCGTTACTTCGTTTCGATTTGTACGTTTACCTAACCAGGGTGCAAGTTCTTCATTACCTGGAATATCCCAATCGATCGTTTCTGCAAACAATTGAGTTAATGTTTCTAATTCTCTCCCAGCTAATGCAGTATAAAAGTTGTTAATGATCTCTCGTGTTTGAATTGTTTGTGTCTGGAGCATTGGTATGTGTTTAAGTTTCGACACAAAGAAAACAGGGGCGACTGACAACCCTATGGCAGTGTGATATTTTTTATCTGTGAGATATCACATAAAGAAAAAAGTATTAATTAACGTATTCACCCAACCACAAATTTGCTACATTCGCGATTGGGTGAATAATTAACCTATTGTCGATTACAGCAAATCTGCTTTTATGGTTTTTACAGGATTACCTCTTTCCAATGCATTATGCTCTTGCCAATGGCTATGCTGTTTCTCCATCAACTGTGCTGTTTGCCAAACCAATAGTTTAGCTTCAAGCCTTGCCATACAAAGCTTCTTGTTTTC
>Ga0065714_10002405_pt1 | contig 23624 bp, 21 predicted proteins | sample MisRhiReplicate2_FD_59101 | JGI IMG/M metagenome (GOLD analysis project Ga0065714, IMG submission 59101) | Miscanthus rhizosphere microbial communities from Kellogg Biological Station, MSU, sample Rhizosphere Soil Replicate 2: eDNA_1 v2... | ecosystem: Host-associated > Plants > Roots >... | reverse complement strand
AACGTTTTAACGCTTTATCTAGTGATTCACCGTCTTTAATATTAATAATGATCATAACGTAAAATACCTCCTCTCGTTGTTTTTAGGACTGCAAAGATAGGTATTTCATTTGATAATCAAAACAGCATGTTTAATATAATTAATAATATTGTTCTTCAAAACACAGGGTACACTTTTTATGTTTATTTTTAATACCAAAATAAATCTAACATGAAATCTAAAAAACCGCTGTTTATTACTTTAGCTATATTAATAGTTATCCTCTCAGGATTCATTTATTATCGTTACTACTTTGTATTTGGCGATGGCGTTAAAGCCGGCGAATTAAATTATGTAGTAAGAAAAGGCTATGTGTTTAAAACCTATGAAGGCAAACTAATCCAATCAGGAATTCGTTCAAAACAAACCGGCAATATCCAATCTAACGAATTTGAATTTTCTGTTGAAGACAAAGCTATCGCTGAAAAAATGATGATGAATAGTGGAAAAACTTTCGAATTACACTACAAAGAATATGTCAGCACCCTTCCATGGAGAGGCTACAGCCCCTTTGTTGTTGATCGTATCATATCAATAAAATAAATCCCTTCTAAAACAAAAATCCGGCATACTTAAATATGCCGGATTAATTGGTTTTATATTTGGTTAGAATATTCTCTTTTATTTAGTTACACTAATCTAATGTTTTAAAACTTCTCTCGCAATAACTATTTTCTGAATTTCAGAAGTTCCTTCTCCTATAGTACATAATTTGCTATCTCTATAAAATTTTTCCACCGGAAAATCCTTGGTATAACCATAACCTCCAAAAATCTGCACTGCTTCAGTTGAAGTCCGCACTGCAACTTCCGAAGCAAAATATTTAGCCATTGCAGATTCTTTAGTCATAGGTAAGCCCCGATTCTTTAAATCGGCTGCCTGCCTGATCAACAACTCAGCCGCTTCAATCTCGGTAGCCATATCAGCTAATTTAAAACTAATTCCCTGAAAGCTTGCTATTGGCTGGCCAAACTGATGGCGCTGCTTTGCATAAGTAACAGCCGCCTCATAAGCCCCTTTTGCAATACCTAGTGCCAACGCTGCTATAGAAATTCTTCCTCCATCCAAAACTTTCATCGCCTGCTTAAAACCGTCTCCTATATTTCCTAAAAGATTTTCCTTTGGAATACGACAATTGTCAAATATCATCTCCGTTGTTTCGGAAGCTCTCATTCCCAACTTATTCTCCTTTTTACCCGCAGCAAACCCTGGAGTTCCTCTTTCTACAACAAAAGCAGAAATCCCATTAGAATCACCTTTCTCTCCGGTTCTGGCCATGACAACGGCAACATCTCCGCTTTTACCATGTGTAATCCAATTTTTGGACCCATTAAGAATATACTCATCTCCATCAAGAGTAGCAACAGTTATCATTCTTAAAGCATCAGAACCAGTATTGGCTTCAGTTAGCCCCCATGCTCCTATCCATTCAGCGGTTGCTAATTTAGGCAGCCATCTTCTTTTTTGTTCTTCATTTGCAAAGGCCAGGATGTGGCCTGTACATAAAGAATTATGTGCAGCTAAGGAAAGGCCTATAGAACCGCAGACTTTAGATATTCCTACAATTACATCCACATACTCCTGATATCCAAAACCAGAACCACCATAAGCCTCAGGCACCAAGACTCCCATTAAGCCCAATTCACCGAGTTTCTTAAAAACTTCTATCGGAAAATGCTGCACTTCATCCCACTCCATTACATTTGCACGAATATTCTTCTCAGCAAAATCTTCTACCATCTTTCTTATCATTTCCTGATTTTCTGAGACACCAAAGTTGTATCCGACAGAATTATCCATTGTTTCTAACATAATTTATCGATTGAATCCAGACAATTATAAACAAATAAAACAATAGGAACACAAGGTCTAAACCAGCAAAATAGTAGAACGAAATGGTATTTAGTTCATTAACCTTACCTCCTGATTTTAAGTCCGTCAAATGCGTAGAAAACTTTTTTTATTTTTTTTAGCTTTACCCCCTTTAGAATTATCTAAATGTAGCATCTCATGAAGTTTATCCCTATAAAAGACCTTATAGCTCAATTAAAAAACGACCTTATAGGTAAGGATTCCTATAGAGGAGTAACCTTAACTTATTCCTGGCTTGCAAACCAATTTGGTCATTTTTCTCTTGGCTTTATCCCCACTATACTAATTTACAAATTTCTGGAATCGAAAACAAAAATCTCTCACCCTGAACTATGGGCTGCTTTCAGCGTTTGGGGAGCATGGATTTTATTTGAACTGTTTAATTTCCTTTGGCCATTACTATTTAAAAAAGAAGCCAAACGAAAAGCACTCGCAGCAGGTAAATATACATTTCAACCGGCATGGCTAAATGTTACTTTTGACACCCTAACCGACCTTTTATACTTCGGTATAGGCGCATTTGCAGCTAGCCTAACCTGTAAACCTCACGATGGCATGTTTATAGGTTTCATTGTATTAATCCTCTTGGTTACCTATCCTTTCTATTATTGGTACACTACAAAAATGTTCCTTCAAAATGCAGACTATCCTTTCCAATTAAGATTAAGCCAGTGGAATCAGCAAATTAAAGACGAAAACAAAGCTGCTATACTAAATTTCCTTAGTCATAATGAACCCGGAAAGCACATGCTACTATTTGGTTCCAGAGGTAGCGGAAAAACAATGTTGTCTGTTGGCATTGCAACAGAATCATCCATTAAAAACAACAGTTGCAGTTATGTTACTGCTGTAAAACTACTTTGCTTATTTTATGAGAATGAGGATAATCCACCTATTACTAAACCGGGGGCCTGGTCGTGGAGAAACTCTTCTTTACTGGTTATTGACGATATAAACCCAGGCGGGCATATACAAGGAGACATTTTAAGTGCAAAACAATTTTACAACATACTTAATAATCTGTCATGTGGCGAGTTAAATAAAAAAGTCATCAGAGAAAAAAGTATCATTTGGGTTATGGGCAACGAAGACCCAACCAAACATTCAGAAGAACAATGGGAAACATTATTGGAAAACCTAGGTATAGAAAAATCAAACATTACAACTGTAAATCTGGATGTAATTTAATTAAGGAAGTATACTGTTGTCATATGCAAAGCTAACCAGGTGAGTTAAACTCTTCACATCAAATCGCTTATACAGAGGAATTATTCGTTTTTCAATCGCCGAATGTGAAACGCCAAGCTCATGTGCAATTTCTTTAAAGGAATATCCCTTTGCAACAAGTGAAAGTGCTTCTTTCTCTTTATTTGATATTGCCAAATGATAAAACAAGATCTTATTTAACTCTTCTTCAAACTTCTCCTTGTCAGGACCATAAGCAGCATATCTCATTATCTTTCCAAAAATAAGGCTTCTGTTAATCTGGAAACGACCTATAATGGATTCAATCTTACCATTTTCTGAACTAAAAACCCCTACTCTTGCTGAAATAGGAACTTCACTTCCATTTTTATGGATCTTTTTAAGCTCTATAGTAAAACTATATTTCTCCAAATCTTTCGTTTTGTTATGAATAAATTTGAGCGCTTTATCATTAAGGTCATGTGAAAAGGGAGCAAATTCCGGAGCCGACATATTTACTATTGCTAACATATTTATCTCGTCATCTTTATAGCCAACAACCTCTTCCCAACCACTTGCAAAGATCATCCTGTTCTCTTTAAACGAATAGATATAGATGGCTTCTTCCGCAAATCGGGGAATTGTTTTTTCAAAGAATAACGACTGCTCGCTCTTTAGGTCGGTAGGAACATCCGTAATAAAGTTCCTAGAATAATCTCCAAAATTCCCTTTCGCTTTCATTTTATATCCATTTAGAGAGTACTGCTAATTGACCTGCGTATTTACTCAGTTGATTTTAATCAGAAGTACTACTAGTTTTGCAACAAGTTTAAAAAAAATACCGCTCATTTCAGCATTACTGAAAAAATAAGCGGTAAAATTATTTGTAGCTGTTAAATCATTGATGCAATGTCTTCCAGATCAATAAGTAAATTACTTACTCCACGCTATTCTATCTTCATTTTAAAACTAATTGCGCTTTCTTTATTAATCTTGTGCTTGTATCAGGCTAGCAATTTAATCCATTAGTAAAGCTAGTACGAAGCCAAAGAAAAAACCTCATTCCCATAAGGTTTAAGTCGCTCCCTACCATTCAAAAAATCTAGAGAAATAATAAAAGAATAAGCAGCAACAGTCGCTTCCATTTGCATAACCAACTGAGATGCGGCAACCACTGTTCCTCCTGTCGCCAATAAATCATCGTGTACCAAAACTTTTTGTCCTTTAAGCAGAGCATCCTGATGGCACTCTATTGTAGCACTGCCATATTCAAGATCGTATGATTGCTGAATAGTTTTATAAGGAAGTTTCCCTGCCTTCCTTATTGGTATAAAAGGTACATTTAGCAACTGCGCTAATGATGGGCCAAATAAAAAACCCCTACTTTCTATCCCGGCAACCACATCAATATCTATGTTAGATAGTTGTTTAGCCAAAGCAGCTGTAATATCCATACACAAAGCAGGATCTTTCAATATCGGAGTAATGTCTTTAAAAATGATACCCGGTTTCGGAAAATCATTTACATCTCGTACGCTTTGTTTTATTCTTGATTCAATCATGACTAAAAAGTAAGGTAAGGAGCCAAACACTCTACCGTTTCCCGGTTTAAAATGGCTACCTTATTTAAGTCAGCAATATTACTATAATTTCCGTGTTGTTTTCTATACTCAATTGTAGCATTTACCTGTTTATACCTTATAAATCTCTTAATTGCTAAATGCTCAACCAATGAGTTATCGGTTTCAGGATTTACATATTCATACACGCAAGGAACAACACCAATCAGCAGTATTAACACTATCAAAACAACAAGGCCATTAAATTCTCGCTTACTAAAATCAAAATAATCATCCAACAATTTTCTCATTGGCTAATCTATATCAGATTATTCTAAATAACCACCCATTAAAGTTTTAGTCCGAGAATAAACCCTTTTCAAATTATTACCTATTACTTACAGGTAATCCCTTTATATTTCAGGTTGTCAACGATGATTAAAAATATAAATCTTACTTTTGAGGTTGGATAATGTTTCACAAACCGGAATTTAAATGAAGATCATAACTACCCAAGAGTTTGCAAAAGCTACCAAAATAGATAAGCTGGGTGTACCCGGACTTGCTGCTTTACTCATGGAGATGATGAAACTCAATGACATCAACAAAGTTTTTTCACAGAATGAACACTTTAATGGTTTAGAATTTGTCGACAAGATTCTAGAAACCATTGGCGTAAGTATAGATTTTGATGAAGACGACCTTAAAAACATTCCCAAAACCGGAGGTTTTATTGCAATAGCAAATCATCCTTATGGTGGGGTCGAAGGGCTTGCTCTCGTAAAATTACTCTGTACTGTAAGGCCAGAAGCAAAGGTGATGGTAAACTTTATACTTAAAAAGATCCCTAACCTAAGTGAATTCTTCGTAGCAGTAAACCCATTTGAAAATGTTCAACATTCATCAAGTATCAGTGGTTTAAAAGCAACTTTCGACTTACTTCAAAGTGGCACACCTATAGGAATATTTCCAGCTGGTGAGGTTTCTACTTTTAGTTTAGACAAGCAGGAAATTACAGATAGGATTTGGCATCCGGTAGTTGGAAAATTAATTGCAAGAGCTAAATTACCTGTAGTGCCAATTTATTTCCATGGCAACAACGGAGTTCTATTTAATATCCTGAGCTTTATTCATCCAACATTAAGAACAGCTAAATTACCTTCAGAATTTTTAAACAAACAAGGTTTAAAAATAAAAGTAAGAATTGGCAAGCCGATCAATATAGAAGACGTCTCTTATAGAAATAACACTAATAAATTACTCGATTTTCTTAGAGCACGCACCTACGCTCTTGGAACAGGCTTAGAGCAAGAGAAGAAACTATTCAATCCAATCAATCTCTTTAAGATAAAGAAAAAGCCGGAAGAGGTTATTGCAGAAACTGATCGCAATAAAATAGTAGAAGAAGTCGATCAGCTTGAAAACTTCAGAGTGTGGCAGGAAAAGAACTACGAAGTTTATATTGCTCCTACTGTAGCCATTCCAAATATTTTAAGAGAGATTGGGCGCTTAAGAGAAATTACTTTTAGAGAGGTTGGTGAAGGGACTAATAAAAAGATTGACCTTGATAACTACGACATCTATTATAACCACCTTTTCATCTGGGATAAAGACCAACAGAATATTGTAGGTGCTTATCGTATAGGAAAAGGAGATGAGATTTTAAACACTATGGGCAGACGAGGTTTTTACCTTTCTGAACTGTTCAAAATAAAGGAGCCTTTTTATCCGATCTTAAGAAGAGGAATTGAACTTGGAAGATCGTGGATACGAAAAGAGTATCAACAAAAGCCACTTCCCCTTTTCTTATTGTGGAAAGGAATTTTAAAATACTTGCTTGATAATCCACACTATCGTTACATGTTTGGACCTGTGAGCATCAGCAATAATTTTTCTAAATTCTCTAAGTCGTTAATCGTAGATTATATTACTAAGAATCACTTTGATTATGAGCTTGCGCATTATGTAAAGCCTAAAAATAAATTTAAAGCAGATCTTTCTGCAATTGATAAAGACTTATTGATTGAAAGCAGCGACTCTTTAAAAGATCTGGATAGTTTAATATCCGATATTGAAAACTCTCATATCAAGATACCGGTATTGCTTAGACAGTATATGAATCTTAATGCCAAGATCATCTGCTTTAATATTGATCCTAAATTTTCTGATTGCCTCGATGGCTTCCTTGTAGTTGATATGCAGAACATTCCCGCTGAGATGCTGGAGAAGATTGGCAAAAACTTTTAATAACAAAAGCCCTGACATCCATCGGGGCTTTTTGTATCAACTAAACCTAAACGTATATAAATACTAACCAAATATTTATGCCACAAAAGTACTGGCATGATGTTAAGCCCCTGTTAACTGTTGGTTACTATATAATTTTATACAGACAAAAACTTAATATACAATCACTGTTAATTCTGTGTATATTTAATATTATCATAATGTTAACTAATCCACAGAGCCATGGGCCGTTTGCTAAAAATATTCGGTACACTAATTTTACTTCTGGCTACAAACATTGTATATAGTCAAAACACTAGTTACAATATTAGCTTCGAGTTTTATAATGACACCTTCAATCTTGAAGTTGATTCCTCTATAATTGTAAATACCCCAACAGAGCTTTCAGAACAATATATTAAATCGAGCTACAACAAGGTAAATGCAGGCAAATACGTGTCTATAATAAAAGCTCTTACTACCTACAAAGAGAAGCATCAGCTAAACGACTGGCTTTATTATCAACTGATCAGGAAAACAGCACAGCAGATCAGTCCAAAAAAAGATAATTATGAGCGCTATACCTTTTACAAATGGTTTCTATTAGGTAAATCAGGATATGATGCAAGGCTTACCATTGCCGACAATAGGATCATATTTTATGTTTTTAACGATGAAGATATTTCTGACATCCCTTTTATCATGTTTAAAAACAAAAGATACATGTGCTTAAACCATCATGATTATGCTTATGCAGACCTTAATAAGGTCCCTCCTCATGATATGATTAGCATTCCTGAGGCTAAGGAAGCATTTTCATACAAAGTAACCAGGATGCCTGATTTTAAGCCTGAGGACTATTATGAAAAACAACTTCAGTTTAGTTATAAACATAAAACCTACCATTTCAACATTAAGCTAAATTCTGATGTAGAGTCTATTTTCGCTAACTATCCGGTGGTTGACTTTGAATCTTACTTTAACATCCCATTAAGTAAAGAAACTTATGGTTCATTAATTCCTCTACTCAAAAAGAATGTGAGTGGCATGAAACAAAAGAAAGGAATTGACTACCTAATGCGCTTTACCAGATATGCTTTTCTGTATGAGAATGATGAAGAGAATTTTGGAAAAGAGAAGCGACTATCTCCTGAAGAAACACTATTCTCTAAGTATAGCGATTGTGATGATAGGGCCGCCTTGTTCTTTTATCTTGTAAAAGAGATATATGATGTGCCTATGATTGCTTTGCTATATCCAACGCATATTACTATGGCAGTTCAGTTTGATACGCCTATTGGTGGCGATCCTATAGTCTATAAAGGTAAAACCTATTCCATTTGCGAACCTACACCCCAAAAAGAAAACTTAAATATCGGACAAATATCTTCCGAATTAAAAAAAGTACCCTACCAGGTAGTCTATGCTTATGAACCAAAGAAAAAATAACCTAAGTAATTCCAGATAACAGAAATGCCTGTAAGCTATTGCTTGCAGGCATTTCTGTTATATTAAGAATCTTTAATTAAAATGTAGCACCTGCTGTTGCAGCCGAACCTGATTTTAATAAGAAGTTAGGTGAAGTAAAGCTAAAAGGATCTACTAATAAAGCTGCTGCTGCAGTTTGATCAACTATAGTATTACCTTTAGAAGTAAGATATGTTTTTAACAAATCAACAGTTGCAAAAGATGGCTTAGTACCATCAGCAACCACATCTTTACCTGCTGTAAATGATTGGTAGATGTTATTTTTGATTAATGAAGAACCGTCTGTTAATGCATCTCCAGTTTCCTTATCACGAATATCTATTCCATATCTGAATCCGATAAACAACGAGTTTGCAAGAATCATTTTTGAACCTCTTCTCCATAAGTTTGCGTATTCATGTTTAGCATCAACAGCTGTGTTTCCAGGACCAATAATAGTCATGTTAGAAATAACAGGACGTGTTCTTGGACTAACTGTGAAATCACCTGCAGAGTTATCTGCCTCAATTCCGTTAGACTGACCTTGTTGATCTGCTAAAGATGGATCTCTTTGTGCTACAAGAAATTGTAATTTACCTGAAAAGCCATTGTCAAAATCAAAAACATCATCAACGTTAGCGATAGAAACAAGGTGTTTTGCATTTACCGTTCCACCAAACCACTCAAATGAATCGTCACCTGAATAAGATACCTGAACATAGTCAATAGTAGTACCCGAACCTACAGATCCTAAAGTTAAGCCATTAATCTCATTATCTTTAGCGAAAGCAATACCTGGGAATTCAATACGTACATATTTTAATGAACCTGAGTTATCAGCAGCGTCAGTCCCTCCATGGTTACCTTCAGGAAGTGTTAAACCACCTTCAATAACACCTGTTCCAGCTGGAAGGTTATTTGGCGCTTTACCCAAAAGGATAATACCGCCCCAATCACCAGGAGCACGCTCACCAACAGCAAGGTTAGAAGTAAATACAACTGGTTTATCTGCTGTACCTTCAGTTACTAGCTTAGCTCCACGGGTCACTACTAATGTACCTTTTGAAACTTTATCTCCTCTGATTACTGTACCAGCTGGAATAGTTAATGTTACACCTTCTTTTACATATACAAATCCAGACAGCTTGTAAACTTTAGTAGCATCAAGTGTTGTATTTGCAGAAATAGTACCTTTTAATTCTTCTGTTGCCGCTCCGTAAACAGTAGTTTTAGGACTAAAATTTGTCCATTTAGCAGTCCAGTCTGTAGTACCAAAAGCACCTCTGTATGCTACTTTATCAAAAAATGAATCTGCTAAAGATTCATTAGAATCTGTTGGAGGTGGATCTATTGGTCCAGTGCTATCCTTTTTACAGCTAGAAACCACTGTAGCTCCTGCAATTAAAACAGCTAATAAGCTTAAATTTAAATTGTTTTTCATTTCTTCTTTATTATTTATTCAAATGTATACCTGTCAGATTAACCCATTATTAAATAAGGATTAACAATAACCTCTATATGTGTTAATTAATTGTTACCTATTTTATAGTATATGAAAGACTTAAGGATACCGTAGATCCGAAACGATCAGCAATATTGATGTGATCAGTATTCTTATCAAATGCAGCATTAGGTTCCGCACCTTTTGGTTTTTGATAGTAAATCGCTTTATTGTTTAAGATATCACTATAGTTAAGTTTCACCTCAGCTCTTGATTTCGCAAATTTTTGTGAAAGCTGTAAATCAAGTACATTTCTAGGATTCTCATAGATATCCGGGTCACGTACGTTTCCAACTACCCAAATACGTTTACCTATTCTGTTGAATAATAAAGTAACACTTGAAGGATTTTGAGTTTTTGAAGTATACTGTAAGCCGGCATTTATTAAGTAAGGCGACTGCCCTTGCATTGGTCTCTTCCCAGTTGCATTAACAGTGGTAGGTACCTTTACTTCAGATTTAATGTATGAAGCGTTTGCATTAAATGTGAAATTACTAAACTGATCTCCTAAAACTCCTAAAGTCTTTCTGAATTCAACTTCAACACCATACAATGTAGCAGATTCTGCATTAAAATAACCAAAAGATCTTCCTGATGCACCTGGGTCAAGCTGTTGCTCAATAGGAGAATCAAAATATTTAAAAAATGCCGATGCAGTAAACGCTTCTCCTGTAGCGGGATATAAAGCATAACCAAGATCTACATTTGTTGTTTTAGATTGTTTAAGCTTCGGCTCACCAAATACGTTAACATTTTTATTGAAATCATAGAAAGAGAATGGAGCAATTTCCCTAAACTCTGGTCTACCTACAGTTTGAGACGCTGACAAACGAACACTGGCTTTCTCAGTAAGATTATAAATTAAGTTCGCAGAAGGAAGTACATTTAAATAGGTAGTATCTACTTTCAAAGCTCTTGATGAGTTATCTGTACTATTCAATTTTTGATTGAAAGATTCTATCCTTGCTCCTATTCCTAATCTTAATTTCTCAGTTAGGTAACCATCAAACATTGCATAACCTGCATTAAGAAGTGAATTCGCATCATACTTATCAGATCCATTTGTAATTTCATCAAGAATAAATCCACCAGGTCCTATATTCTTAGGATCGAAGATTTGACCTTGAGGTAAGGTTAACAGAGAATTATTAAATTCTGTTGACCCACTTTTTATAAAGCCAATGTTTCTCGCACTAAAGTCTCTCTGTCTGTACTGACCAAAATAACCTAGTTTAATTTTGTTGTTATCACGGAACCATTTTACTGGAATCGTTAAATCAGCCGAGCCACCATAACTATTTTCATTAAGTAAAGATGAAAAGTTACCACCTAAGCCCGTTGATGCACTACCTGATTGTATACTTGCTCTTGGGATACCATCGCCAGAATCAGCATACTCCATTCTCTTATAACCTGGCTCTTTTCTGTCAATATTCGAAAAGTTCAACCCCCAGTCCAACTTAATCTTACTTACTGAAGATAATAAATGATTACCTGTTAACTGACTTGAAAGTAATGAGCGTTGTAACAAATAATCACCTGTTCTGGTAAATCCACTTCCACTTTCATCTATTCCTTCGCGGAAGATAAACTGACTTTCAAGAACTCGGTTATACAAGTTTTTTAAAGCAATTTTGTTAGTACCCCATGAGTATGCAAAGTTTGCCAGACCTCCAATATTCGTATTATAATTATAGGCATTATCATGATACTTATCCCCTACATTCTGACCAGTATAAGCAATTTGATCACTTTCTTTTAAGCGCTCATCATATCTATAAGTTAAAGATAATATCGTCCCAAATTTACTGTCGTTTTTAAATACTTTGCTTGTTCCATAATTCGCCTGGAAATTTGGGCCTAACGTTGAAGTTATCTTATTATAGCCCCAATTATTAGAGAACTGTCTTGACAGTGCAAATCTATCCGCCTCTGGTTTAGTAATGTAATCAGTTCTTGATGGGAAAGTAGCAGGGATATCACGTCTTTTATCATAAAAACCGAATATCTCATTTCCACTCTTCTGTGGAGCTAGAAAATCCTTAAATGCTGACTGAGTATTATATGAAGTTCCTAATGAAACTCCTAAGAATTTACTGTCTGGAAAATCCTTTGTGGTAATTTGAACAACGCCACCAGAAAAATCTGCAGGCATATCTGCTGATGCAGTTTTATTGATAACAATAGCATCAATTAAGTTTGAAGGAATAATATCAAAAGAGAATGCTTTTTTATCAACCTCTGTATTTGGCAAAATAGAATTATTTAACATGGCAGAATTATACCTGTCAGATAATCCACGTACTATAATGTATTTATTATCCTGAATACTAGCTCCACTTACCCTTTTTAACACTTCCGAAGTATTCTTATCCGGACTCTTTTTGATAAGTTCTGCAGATATACCACTAGAAATGCTAATACTTGATTTCTGGTTAGCATATAAAGTATTTATAGATTCCTTATTAACGTTTGCAGTAATGACAACCTCATTAAGGTTCTGATCACTAGAATCATCCATAATAAGGTCAAGTACAGTTGAACTGTTTGCTTTTACTTCTACGTCAGAAATACTTTTAGATGTATAGCCAACATAAGATGCTTCAATTGTATATTTCCCCGGTGCAATACCACCGATTAGATATCTTCCTTCTACATCTGTACCTGCACCCTTTGTTGTACCTGCAATTTTAACCGTAACACCAATAAGTGTCTCACCGGTTTTCTTATCAGATACCTTTCCTGAAATTTTGCCTGTTTGTGCAAATACTGCTGCGCCTATAATTACAAATAAGGCTGTAATTATTGCCTTTTTAAGATTTAGTTGTGATTTCAATTTGCCGTATATTAATTTTCAGCAAAGCTATTACCACAATGTTAGGTATATGTTAGATGTAAATTACCATTCGTTTATCAGAGTGTTAACTCTATGTTAAGTGCTATTAGGCTCAGTATCTTAGCCCAACTTTTTTGCAAATAAAGTGCAATAACCAAATTGGGCCGATTAATAGGAACTTAACATCATCTAAAAATGAAGGCTTCTTTCCTTCAATTTTATGCCCAATAAACTGCCCTATCCATGCAACCACAAAGATTACCAAACATACAAGCCACAATGCCGGGCCCCCACTGGCTTCCAATTTTTCTAATTGAACTATCCCCATACTCATCCCAAAAATAAGAAACAACATGAGGTATGACAATACAGGCGAAAGCTTTAAGTAGTAATATATAGAAAAGGCAATTAAAAAAGAAGCCCAGTTCAGGTAGCCGTTATACTTACCCAAAAATTCCAAATGCGGAAATGGAATTGCCCAAACCAAACCTAATAAACTAAATACAATTAGCGGAACACATATCCAGTGAATAATTTCATTTGAAGGATTTTGATGACTCTCTGCATATTTATCAAAAAGGACATCCACTGCACTTCTTTGCTCCGTTTTCATATCGTTATAAGTTTACTGAGTAAAAATAAAAAAAGCGACAGAATAAACCGTCGCTTTTATGAAATATTAATAACCTACGACATTAGCGCAGGTTTGTTTATGCTATTTTGCAAAAGAAACCGATCTGGTTTCCCTGATCACGGTAACTTTAATCTGACCCGGATAGGTCATTTCAGTCTGAATACGATTAGAAATATCAGCTGCTAATAATTCAGCCTGCTGATCAGTTACCCTTTCACTTTCAACCACAACTCTAAGCTCTCTACCTGCCTGGATTGCAAATGTTTTCTCTACACCCGGATAAGAAAGTGCAAGCTCTTCTAATTCTTTTAATCGCTTAATATAGCTTTCAACAACCTCACGTCTTGCACCAGGGCGTGCGCCAGATATCGCATCACAAGCCTGAACAATTGGAGATATCATTGAAGTCATTTCTATCTCGTCGTGGTGAGCTCCAATAGCGTTGCAAATTTCAGGATGCTCTTTATACTTCTCAGCCAATTGCATACCCAAAATTGCGTGAGGTAATTCCGGATTATCATCAGGCACTTTACCTATATCATGCAATAAACCTGCACGTTTAGCCATTTTAGCATTTAAACCAAGTTCTGCTGCCATAGTAGCGCAGAAATTAGCAACCTCACGTGAGTGATGTAATAAGTTTTGTCCGTAAGACGAGCGGTAACGCATACGACCTACCATTCTGATCAACTCAGGATGTAATCCGTGAATCCCCAAATCAATTACAGTACGCTCTCCAATCTCTACAATCTCGTCCTCTATCTGTTTCTTTGTTTTAGCAACTACCTCTTCAATACGAGCAGGGTGAATCCTACCATCAGTAACCAAACGGTGTAATGCCAAACGCGCAATCTCTCTTCTTACTGGATCAAATCCTGATAAAATAATTGCTTCGGGAGTATCATCTACAATAATCTCAATACCCGTAGCAGCTTCTAAGGCACGAATGTTACGGCCTTCACGTCCAATAACACGCCCTTTAATTTCATCACTTTCAATATGAAAAACAGAAACTGTGTTCTCTATAGCAGCTTCAACAGCGGTACGTTGTATGGTCTGTATAACTACTTTCTTTGCTTCTTTTGTTGCAGTAAGTTTAGCCTCATCAACAATATCCTTAACCTGGATCATTGCTTGGGTACGTGCTTCCTGTTTCATTGTTTCAACCAATTGGCTTTTTGCCTCATCAGCACTTAAACCAGCAATGGTTTCTAATTGCTTTACATGTTGATTTTTTAACAACTCAACCTCTTCCTGTTTCTTTAATGCAATTTCAGTTTGTTTCTCTAGGTTCTTTTTGTGGTTATCTAGCTCCTGATCTTTGCGGTTAGCATTTTCAAGTTTCTGATTTAAAGACTGCTCTTTTTGCTTTAATGTATTCTCGCGTTGGTTGATCTGATTGTTTTTGGTATTTACTTCCTGCTCATGCTCAGATTTCATTTGCAAAAACTTCTCTTTTGCTTCCAGTAACCTATCTTTCTTTAAGATCTCAGCATTACTTTCTGCATCTTTAAGTATTTTCTTTACTTTGCTCTGAACTGCAATTTCCTGCTTTTTAAGCAGGCTACGCAGCAGGTATCTGCCTATCAAAATGCCGAGTACTAATCCGGCAAGTACGTATCCTAATATTTCCATTCTATTTTTCTATGTAAAACAGCTTACACAAGATGTATTGCTGTTAAAAATTGTTTAAAAAAAAGCCGCAACTAACTTTATTAAGTCCCAAAGTTTTAAAAACCTCAACGAATTATAATTAGGATTTAAGTCATTTTCAGGTACATAAATGCAAATGAAATACACCTTCTTAATCCTATAAATATTGAAGTGTTAAGTTTTAAAAATAATGAAACTCAAAAACCTAGCTACGGCTAATATCTTTGTTATCTTAACTAATATAAAGAACGATCTTATTTTGAGAAAAAATCACTTAATAAACTATCCAGTTCTTCCACCTTCTCGGTCACAGCAGTATCCTGATCCTGAACCTTGTTTTCTACCCTCAATACTGCGGTTGCATAATGCAGTACTGCCATAGAAAGCAAATCCTGTTTATCCCGAACGGCATAATTTTCCTGATAGTCCTTTATGCGCTCGTTAATAATCTTGGCTGCTCGCCTTACAATTTCTTCCTCCTCCGTATTAACCTTTAAGGGATAGATACGATCGGAAATAGTTATTTTTATAGAGATTTCTCCCATTTCTTAGCTTTGTTTCACTTTCAAGTATTGCTTATTTCTTAAGTAATACAACACACTTGTCTATTTCACGCACAAAATCGTTAATTTTTTGCTTTATATCAAGTGTCTTTTCACTTGTGCCATCAATACTTTTTGCAAGCTTCAAAACTCTAAGCTTTTCTTCAAGCTCATTGTTCTTCACTTTCGAAGTATCAAGGGCAACTTTTACTGATTGGTTTTCAAGCTTTAATAAATCATTTTCCTCTTGCAAAGCATTACAAAGCTCTATTAAACGAGTTGTTTTTTGCAATACTGAATTTAACTGATCTGCTACAGAAGACATTCTATTAAAGTTGATTTTTATTTAAAATTTTTATTTCTCGGAAAATACCAATCTATTTTCTGATTTCTGCTTTCGCTGTTTGCGCTAAGTTAGATATAATCTTTTGCATAACGGAATCAATCTGTTTATCAGTTAATGTTTGCTCTTCATCTTGAAGTGTAAAATTAAGCGCATAAGACTTTTTACCGGCGGGCAATTTATCCCCAACGTAAACATCAAACACCTGTACATTCTTAATCAGTTTACGCTCTGTTTTGAATGCAATGGTCTTTAAATCATCAAAAGTAACATTTGTATCTACCAACATCGATAAATCTCTTCTTACCGCCGGATACTTTGAAACCTCTTTATTTATAATTTTATTTTTCCTAACAATATCTAAAAGCTGTGCCCAATCAAAATCTGCATAATAAACATCTTTATCAATATCGGCTTTCTTTTTATCAGCAGCAGTTACCGCTCCAAAAGTTACAATTGCCTTTTCACCTCTAAAGTATTTTAAACCAAAAGCAAAGTTTTCGTCTTTAACCTCTTCTGTTTGATAATTAGTTATGCCTAAACGACCAATAACTGCATCAACAGCCGCCTTTAAATTGTAAAAACTTACCGGAGAAGCTTTATGATTCCATTGCTCAGATTGATTAGAACCTGACAATAAGATCAACAAACGTGGACGCTCTACATATTTCTCATTTATCAAATGATAAGTTTTACCAAATTCATAAAACTTAATATCTGCAGTTTTTCTGTTCAGGTTATAAGCAACGCTCTCCAAAGCTGGTAAAAGCAATTCCTGGCGCATTACATTTAAATCTGAACTTAATGGATTTAATATCTGTACCGCTTGCTCAGGTAGCTTTGAATATGCACCCTTTGTTAATGAATTACACCAGATCTCTAAAAACCCATTAGCAGTTAACATATCAGCAATCACATGCTGAGTTTGCTCTCTATCTGGTTTAGCGCTATAAGATAATGATGCATTTATTTTACTTGGAATTTCAATGTTATTGTAGCCATAAATCCTTAAAACCTCTTCGGTAATATCACATTCACGAGTTACATCAACTTTAAAACTAGGTACTTTTAGCTCCAAACCTTCAGCTGTTTCTTTAGTTACCTCAATACCTAATGCAATAATTATGCTTTTAATTTCTTCAGCAGGAATATTAGCGCCAATCAGTTTATTGATATTCTGATAGCTAACTTCAACATCAAAAGGCTTTATAGGATTTGCGTAGATATCTGAAACCGAAGAAGCAATTTCACCACCTGCCAATTCCTGAATCAATAATGCCGCACGTCTTAAAGCAAAAGTTGTAATTTCTGGATCTGCACCACGCTCATATCTAAACGAAGCATCAGTTTTTAAACCATGACGTTTAGAAGTTTTACGTACAGATACAGAATCAAAATAAGCACTTTCCAGGAATACATTTTTGGTATCTTCGGTTATTCCTGAGGTCTTACCTCCAAAAACACCTGCAATACACATAGGCCCTTCTGCATTACAGATCATCAAATCGTCAGCAGAAAGCTTACGTTCAATTCCATCAAGAGTTACAAAAGGCGTTCCTTCTGCACATTTCTTAACAAATACCTGAGCTCCTTTAATCTGATCAGCATCAAAAGCATGAAGAGGCAAACCTAAATCATGTAAAACATAATTGGTTACATCTACGATGTTATTGATAGGTTTAATACCTATTACTTTTAATTTATCCTGAAGCCAGTCCGGAGAAGTTTTAACAGTAACACCACTGATGGTAACGCTGCTATAACGTGGACAAGCATTAGTATCTTCAACCTTAACTTCAATTTTAAGGTTTTCGTTATTGGTTTTAAAGCCCGAAACATCAGGCAGCTGAATGCTGGTACGGGAATAGGCCGCTAAATCTCTGGCTACGCCTAAATGTGATGTAGCGTCTGCCCTATTAGGTGTTAAACCTATCTCAAAAAGATAATCGTCTTCTAATTTAAAATATTCTTTAGCTGCAATACCAACTGTAGTATCAGCTGGCAAAACAAGAATTCCATCATGAGAAACGCCCAAACCAATCTCGTCTTCAGCACAGATCATCCCTTCAGACACCTCACCTCTTATTTTTGATTTGTTAATTTTAAAAGGCTCCCCTTCATTAGGATAAACAGTTGTACCAACAGTAGCAACTATAACCTTTTGTCCTTGAGCCACGTTTGGAGCACCACAAACAATTTGTAAAACATCTGGCCCGCCAACATCAACTGTTGTTACACGAAGACGATCTGCATTGGGGTGTTGTGCGCAAGTTAATACATGACCTACAACTAATCCTTCCAAACCACCTGCAACAGGCTGTACGGTTTCTAAGCTTTCTACTTCCAATCCTATATTTGTTAATATAAGAGAAAGTTCCTGAGGTGTTTTATCAGTTTGTATGAATTGTTTAAGCCAATTGTATGATATTTTCATTATCTGCTATATAGTATGAAATACTGGGAAAATGCAAAGATAATATTTAAAGGGGAATGCGAAAAGGGAAATACCATTAATACACGTCTTCTAAACCGGATAAAATTGGGAATGGATAAGAATATCAGATTAACCCCTCATCACCAAAACTATAATAAGCCCTATCCGTTAAAATAAGATGATCTAATACTTGCAAGTCCAGCATTTTACCACTCTCAACTAACTTTTTTGTAATATTTATATCTTGCCCACTCGGCTTTAAATTTCCGGAAGGGTGATTATGAGCAAGAATAATAAAAGCGGCATTATGCTCGATTGCGGTTTTAAAAATAATTTTTGGATCAGCTACAGTACCTGCAAGCCCCCCTTTACTAATAAGCTGCTTTCCGATAACACGATTTGCCTGGTTCAGAATCAAAATCCAAAACTCCTCATGATTCAAATCGGCAAAAACCGGAAGTAACACGTCAAAAGCATCCTTTGATGATTTATGCTAATCACTTCAGTCGCTCCGCTATCCTTTCTTCTTCTACCAAGTTCCAACGCTGCAACGATAGCTATAGCCTTAGCTCCTTCAATGCCTTTAAACTGAGAAAAGCTTTTTACAGAAACTTTCCCAAGGGCATCCAGATCATTCCCATACTCGGCAAGTATTCGCTTACTCAGATCAACTGCGCTTTCATTACGGCTACCCGAACCAATTAAAATAGCAACAAGCTCCGCATCTGTTAAATGCCTACGACCATTCAGCAATAACTTCTCGCGAGGCCTATCGGCCTCAGCCCATAATTTTATACCTAGTTTTGGTTGGTATGGTTTCATTGGATCGCTTTTTTGAATATAAAAAAAGGGATACGCGATGCGTATCCCTTTTACAATATTGTAAAGCTATATTTATTTTAAGCCATTAACAAACTTAGTTAATTTAGATTTGTTGTTAGCTGCTTTATTTTTGTGAATAACGCTCTTTTTGGCTAAACGATCTAACATAGAAACTACTTTAGGAAGTAATTCTAATCCTGTTTTTTTATCTTCAGCAGCACGCAGTCTTTTGATAAACGTACGAGTCGTTTTTGCTTGATATCTATTACGTAAACGTTTAGTTGCGTTTGCTCTAATTCTCTTTAATGAAGATTTATGATTTGCCATTTTTTGTTATTAAAATATTTTATGTTGAGACCAGCTCTTTTTATTTCTTCTTATTTTTCGGACTGCAAATATAGAACTAATGTTTTTAAAATACAAAATCAGAACATAAATATTTTTTTTTAATCTTCTCCAACATAAATACTTGTCATTACTATATCGTTAGCTCAAGGTTAAAACAGCGCTTATTCTGCGCACCTTCTGCGGAGCTTTAGCGCAGCTAGTGCACAAAAAAGGACTTTTCTCAGCAGAAAGTGTGTAGGAGCTATGCAGAAGATACGCAAAGGCACCCGGGGTAAAACACAGTCAACATTTAAAAACCCCAATTAAAAAGCTTTCATTAAAGGCTTAAAATGCTATTTTTGGACATAATGATAACATTACTACCTTTGAAAAAGAATAGATAGCCTCAATTTAATATTGCCCAATGAAAAAACGTATAGCCATATTTGCCTCAGGTTCAGGATCTAATGCTCAAAAACTAATGGAGCATTTTAAAAATAATCCAGAAGTAGAAATTGCATTGGTGCTCACAAACAATCCAGACGCATATGTATTGCAGCGCGCAGATAACTTTGAAATTCCTTCACATATTTTCGATAGGCACGAATTTTATCAAACAGACAACATTATAGATCTGTTAAAAAACCTGGACATCGACCTTATCGTATTAGCTGGGTTTTTATGGCTAATCCCTAAAAATTTAATTAACGAATATCCGGGACGTATTGTTAATATACACCCCGCTATCTTACCTAAGTTTGGTGGAAAAGGAATGTATGGCGATAATGTACACAATGCAGTAATAGCTGCCAAAGAAACTGAAGGTGGTATAACCATACATTACGTTGATGAGAATTACGACGAGGGGGAATATATTTATCAGGCAAAATATCGCATTGATAAAGACGACAACCTTGAAATGATTAAATTTAAAGGGCAACAACTGGAACATCAGCACTACCCTCGCATCATAGATGGGATCATTAAAAAGATAAAAAAGTAATCATCTACAATTTTATGCTTCAGATTGGCCTGATAAAGCGGCGACATCCTCTATATGGTTGCTGCTTATTATTAATGATTGCTTGTCTCCTAGCTTGTAGTAGTCCTGAAGATAAAACAATACCACAAAAACCTGATTACATCCGGGCAATCCCTGGGAAAAATGATTCAATACCTGTAGCAATATCTCAAAAGGGAGAAGTACTTATTGCCTATTCTGATTGTTATACCTGCCATAAAGAAGATAGAAAATCAATAGGCCCCGCTTTTAAAGATATAGCCAAAAGATATCCGGTTCAACGTGTGTACATTGATATGCTTGCTCAAAAGGTAATTAGTGGCGGCAAAGGAGCTTGGGGAAGCGCTACAATGAGCGACCACTCAAAAGTATCGATTGAGGATGCTAAAGTAATGGTTAGCTACATTCTATCTTTAAAATGAGCACCAAGAATTTATGGACGAATATTGGCTGCTAAATAAAAAGACTATCTCAGTTTACAACACAACAAATAACCATTTGACATTAAAAGAAAAATAGGTACTTTTGCGGCTCAAAATTTTTCTCTAATGAGTCAATCTATAAAGATCAAAAACGCTTTAATTTCAGTTTATTACAAAGATGGTTTAGAGCCTTTAGTTCGCCTACTGGCAAAACAAGGTGTTCAATTGTTTTCTACCGGAGGTACAGAACAATTTATTAAAGATTTAAATTTACCTGTTACCGCAGTTGAAGACCTTACCGGTTACCCTTCAATTTTAGGTGGACGAGTTAAAACTTTACATCCTAAAGTTTTTGGTGGTATTTTAAACCGCAGAGCTTTAAACTCAGATCAGGAACAAATCACTCAGTACGAGATCCCTGAAATAGACCTTGTTATTGTTGACTTATATCCTTTCGAAGAAACACTAAAGGCTGGTGGTTCTGAAGAAGAAATTATTGAGAAAATAGATATCGGTGGTATCTCTCTAATCAGAGCCGCTGCTAAAAACTTTAATGATGTAGTAATCCTTGCTTCTAAAGATGATTATTCAACTTTACAAGAGCAATTGGAAAATCAGGCCGGAGAAACTACGTTAGCTCAACGTAAAGCATACGCTAAAAAAGCATTCCATACTTCATCTAACTACGATACTGCAATCTTCAACTATTTTAACACTGAAGAACCGCTTAACGTATTTAAACAGAGCATTAGTAAAGCACAAGTTTTAAGATATGGCGAAAACCCACATCAACAAGGTGTATTTTACGGCGATTTAGATGCAATGTTCACTAAATTAAATGGCAAAGAGCTTTCTTACAACAATCTTGTGGATGTTGATGCTGCTGTTGCATTAATTGATGAATTTGAGGCACCTACATTTGCTATCTTAAAACATACAAACGCTTGTGGCGTAGCTTCAAGAGCCAATCTTTTAGATGCATGGAACGTAGCTTTAGCTTGCGATCCGGTTTCTGCTTTTGGTGGTGTATTAATTGCCAACAGAGAAATTGACCTTGCTACTGCAACAGAAATCAACAAATTGTTTTTCGAAGTATTGATCGCTCCTTCTTACCAAGCTGAAGCTGTTGAGCTTTTCCGTGCTAAAAAGAACAGAGTAATTTTACAACGTAACGATGTAGAATTGAGCCAAAAACAATTCAAAACTTTATTAAACGGAGTTATTGAGCAAGATAAAGATTTAGTTATCGAAGGTCCTGATCAAATGACCACTGTAACTGAAAAAGCACCTACTGCTCAGGAATTAATCGACTTACATTTTGCAAATAAAATTGTAAAGCATACCAAATCAAACACTATTGTTTTTGTTAAAAACGATCAGTTATTGTCAAGTGGTGTTGGTCAGACTTCAAGAGTTGATGCATTAAAACAAGCAATTGTTAAGGCTGAAGCTTTCAATTTCGATTTAAAAGGTTCGGTTATGGCTTCCGATGCATTTTTCCCATTCCCTGATTGTGTAGAAATAGCGGCTGAAGCTGGTATCGCTGCAGTTTTACAACCAGGTGGCTCTATTAAAGATGCTGATTCTATAAATATGGCTAATGAAAAAGGTATTGCGATGGTTACTACTGGTGTCAGACATTTCAAACACTAACTTTATTTGTCTCTCAATACAATAAAAAGACGTAGTTTTACATTACTATAGTACATAGAATTTTTAATCCTTAAATTATCACCTATAAATGGGTCTATTTAACTGGTTTACACAAGAGGTTGCTATCGATTTAGGTACAGCAAACACCTTGATTATACATAATGACAAAGTAGTAGTTGATGAACCTTCAATCGTTGCTTTTGACAGACAAACAAATAAAATTATAGCGATTGGCAGGCAGGCCATGCAAATGGAGGGTAAAACCCATGATAATATCAGAACAGTAAGGCCTCTAAAAGATGGTGTTATTGCTGATTTCAATGCTGCTGAAGCCATGATCAAAGGTATGATCCGCATGTTAAACGGCGGTAAAGGCTGGATGTTCCCTTCGTTAAGAATGGTAATTTGTATTCCTTCTGGTATTACCGAGGTTGAAAAACGTGCGGTAAGAGACTCTGCTGAAATTGCAGGTGCTAAAGAAGTTTACCTGATCCATGAGCCTATGGCTGCTGCTGTAGGTATCGGTATCGACGTAGAGGAACCAATGGGTAACATGATCATTGACATAGGTGGTGGTACTACAGAGATCGCGGTAATCGCTTTATCTGGTATTGTATGCGACCAGTCTATCCGCGTTGCGGGAGATAACTTTGACTCTGATATTGTAAACTATATCCGCCGTCAGCACAACATTATGATCGGTGATCGTACTGCTGAAAAAATCAAAATTGAAGTAGGTGCTGCATTGCCTGAATTACAAGATCCACCTGCTGATTTTGCTGTACAAGGAAGGGATTTGATGACTGGTGTTCCTAAACAAATCACCGTTTCTTATACTGAAATTGCACACTGTTTAGACAAATCTATTTCGAAAATTGAAGAAGCTATTCTTAAAGCTTTAGAGATTACTCCACCAGAGCTTTCTGCTGATATTTACCAAACCGGTATTTATTTAACCGGTGGTGGTGCATTGCTTCGTGGTTTAGATAAACGTGTAGCTGCTAAAACGAAATTGCCGGTTCACGTTGCAGAAGATCCTCTTCGTGCAGTTGTACGTGGTACAGGTATCGCCTTAAAAAACATTGGCG
>Ga0065714_10064685_pt1 | contig 23720 bp, 22 predicted proteins | sample MisRhiReplicate2_FD_59101 | JGI IMG/M metagenome (GOLD analysis project Ga0065714, IMG submission 59101) | Miscanthus rhizosphere microbial communities from Kellogg Biological Station, MSU, sample Rhizosphere Soil Replicate 2: eDNA_1 v2... | ecosystem: Host-associated > Plants > Roots >... | reverse complement strand
AAAATATCATTAAATTAGTAACATCAAATTACTTTTCAGGGTTGGAGAAGAAATAAAACAATATTATAAAGCTAAAAATAATAAATCCTCTTTGTATAAATTAATTTGGCATAAAATATGTGAAAAACAAATCAAAAAAAATAATCTCTAATGATATGAAAACTATTAGCTGTACCAAGTTAGATGAAGATCTCTTAAAATCTTTTGGAGGTGAAATAAAGCCTTATAAAGAAGGTGACAGAATTTTTGAACAGGGAGAAATTCCTATGTATTACTATCAGATTGTGGAAGGAAAAGTGAAGGAGAACAATCAAGACAAAGAAGGTCGGGAATTCATTCATAATATTCTGGGTGAAGGTCAGAGTTTCGGCGACTCAATGTTGTTTATTGATAAGAGATATCCGATTAATGCTGAAGCAATTACAGGCTGCAGGATCATAAGATTATCAAAGTCAAATTTTTTAAATATGCTTGAAAAACATCCGGAAGTTTCTGTTCAGATTAATTCATGCATGTCTCAAAGAATGCATTATCAATTTCTGATGATGCAGAATTTGGCTTCTAACGATCCTGTTATCAGACTTACAGGTTTACTGGAGTATCTGAAGAGCTTTCATAGTGACGATATTCCAAAGTCGTTTCAGGTACAGCTTACCAGACAACAGATTGCAAATCTTACGGGACTTCGTGTAGAAACGGTAATCAGAACCATAAAAAAAATGGAAAAAGAAAACACAGTAAAAATTGACAACAGAAAGATTTTCTACTAATCCAGAAATCTTTAAATCAATAAAACTTATAATTTAAACCAAAAACCAATGCAATTACAAAACAAATCGGTACTCATTACAGGAGCAGACAGTGGAATAGGTAAGGCAGTAGCATTGCTTTTTGCTAAAGAAGGAGCCGACATCGCAATCGTTTATCACAGCGATGAAGAAGGGGCTGCAAAAGTAATGAAGGAGATTATCTCTATGGGAAGAAAGTCTATTATCTTACAGGGAGACGTGAATGATTCTGAATTTTGCAAAGAATCTGTAGATAAAACAGTTGCAGAATTTGGGAAATTAGACATCCTCATCAATAATGCAGGAACACAATTTCCCTCAAAAAAAATTGAAGATCTCGAAGAAAAAAACGTCCGGGAAACGTTCAATTCTAATATTATTGGAATGATTCTGCTTACGAAAGCTGCTTTTCCATATTTAAAAGAAGGAAGTTCTGTAATCAATACCACCTCTGCTACGGCTTATCAAGGACATGCGGAATTACTGGATTATTCAGCAACCAAAGGCGCAATTGTATCATTTACGAGATCTCTCGCATTACAGGCAAAACCCAAAGGAATCCGCGTGAATGCAGTCGCACCGGGACCGGTTGCAACACCGCTTACCGAAGAAACTTTTGGGGAAGAGGAAGAAGACACATCAAAACCACCATTTGAACGTAATGCTACAGAAGAAGAAGTTGCACCAAGCTATCTTTTTCTTGCATCAGAACAGGCTGCACAGATCACCGGACAGGTTTTTCATCCGAACGGAGGCATCATTGTAAACGGATAAAATTTTTAATTATATTTTAAAACAGACAGGAAATTATTTTCAATAAAATATTTTCCTGTTTTTTATTTTAAGAACTTCATTTTTCTCCATACTTTTTGTCACCCGAATAACGGTTTCAACGCTCAATCCCGTAAGCGAAGCCAATTGCTGCCTCGTAAAAGGTATTTGATATGAATATTGAGATTTATTTTCATGATGACCTTTAAGATAATTCATCAATGTTTTGAGCTTATTTTCAGGACTTTGAAAAGACATAGTCTGCATCATAATATATTTATAATACATGTTTTCTGAAATACAGCTTAAGATTTTTTCGTACAGATCAGGTTTTTCCTTCAGTAAATCAAAAAAATGTTGTTTTGGCAACCTTAGCAATCTGCAATCTTCAAAGGCAATTGCATTTACAGGATAAGATCTTTCAGTAAAAAGTACACTGACAACGGGACTTCCGCCTGTAGAAACAATACCCTGAATAAACTCTTTCCCTTGATCATTGTAATTGTTTATTTTAATTTTTCCTTTTAAAATCTGAAAATAATAAGATGGTTTGTCTCCTTCAGCAAATATTATATCATTAGTATCATAGTCTTTATAATCTGCGCCGTATGAAAGTAGGAGATCTTCAATAATCATAAATAATATTTAAATAAAATGTCATTAAATGCCAAAAAACTGCTTTAAAAGGGTCTGTTTTAATAAGGTGTAAAGAAAACGGAATTTTTATTAATGGTGAATTAATATGATACCACACAGATACCACATTATTTAAGAATATAAAGCAATGATAAATTTATTCTATCGTGATTTCGATCATAAAAAGTCAGTGATAAAATCTAATATATTTGATGTTAATCAATACAGACCTAAAAAAAATTCATTCTAAAAACTTCGAATTCATCGAAATTACATGATTTTTGAAAATACGTCTGATTGTAATTAAAAGAGAAATAATTTAAATGTACAGAATATTTTATGAAAAATTTAGCAGAAGATGAAACTATAAGATTGGCGAAAGAAAATTCTCCACGTCTTTTGAGTAAATTTAAAATTTTACATCCTGCTTTTTTTGAAAAACTTGCAGCAATACAACCCAATCTTCAAAATTCGGAACTGATTTTCTGCATTTACCTTAAACTGAATTTAAGCACAAAAGAAATTGCAACCTACACGTTTGTCACTCCTAAAGCCGTTCAAAACAGAAAAAACAGAATCAGAAAAAAACTCAATATTGCTTCATCTGTAGATATTTACAAATGGTTTGATGAACATTTATAAGCTTCAGATCTCATAAATTTCAGAATCCGTAAAGACAAAATAACTGCCTTTTTTAGGAATATTTCTTGTATCTAATCCCGTAAACTCACTGAAAGCCGGCAATAATAATTGCTTGGAAGTCTGGGCAAAACAAGGCAGTTTTATTCTTTTTACAGATGAATTAATCACAAAACCTGGGTGAATATGGCCGGTAATCTGGAATTTAGAATTTGATTTGTCAAAGTCGTGAACAAAAGCAATGTCATCAATTTCTAAAGAATCTGATCTTAAATCAAGACATAGTTTTTTCTCTAATTTTTTTGAAATTCTGTCGTGATTGCCTTCCACGAGGCAAAACTTTATTTCCGGGTATTGACTTTTCCAGTCACAGAATTTATCCACATCAGAGTTGTCGCCGACGTGAAGGAGATCTCCTACAATAATAAATTTTTCGGGCTGAAAATATTCGATTAAAATAGATAATCTTTCAAGGTCATTTTTCATAATATGACTCGCCAAAGCAATTCCGTTTTTGCGGAAATGAGCTGTTTTTCCGATATGAAGATCTGAAAAAATCAACGCTTTTTCCTTTTCCCAAAACAATGCACGTTGATTGGTTAACGTGAAAATTTCGTTTTGAATTGTTATATTTTTTGTTGCTATGTTCATTTAAATTTCTTCTCATTTTTATCATTCCATAGGAATCTAAACAGAGTTTTATTTGAAATGCTTAAATTCCTACAGAATGACAAACTTTACGTATATTTTTTTAAATCATTCATCTTTAATATTCCTTCCTGACTGCTTAATCAATTTCTGTATTCTCGCATCCAAACCTTCGCTTGAAAGTGTCTGTCTCAAACTGTCAATCTTGATCGGGAAGCTCAAAGGTGTAAAAGTATTGGAATATTTCAAGATAATTTTTGATTTTTCAATTCGTTTAAAAGCTTCTACCAAACGTTGTTCCTGCAATTGCATATTAAAAACTTCGGTATAAGCCTGTCTCACGAGAAAATGATTCGGGTCGTAATCTTCCAATACTTTGAAAATCAAACCTGCCGAACTCTGTAAAGATTTATTCGAACGTTGTTGTCCCGGAAAATTCTGAACCACCATTCCTGAAATCACGGCAATATCTCTAAATTTCCTTCGAGCCATTTCAGCCGAATTAATGCTTGAAATCACATCAATCATCAGATTATCTCGCGTCAGAATTTTCTCTAAATTATCCTCATTAAGTGGAATTTCTTTATCGCTAAACAATTCAAAACCATAATCATTCATCGCCATAGAGAAGGATATCGGAGCCAGTTTTGAAATCCGGTAAGCAATCAAAGCAGCCATCACTTCGTGTACCAATCGCCCTTCAAAAGGATACATAAATAAATGATAGCCTTCCCGGTTTTTAATTAATTCGATCAAAAATTCATCTTCTCTCGGAATATGTGTTTTTTTCTCCTGATTGACCAGCAACGGATGCAAAAATTTAAGTTCTTTTTCAGAAGCTTTCGGATTTAATGCGCCTGACAATTTCTCTCTTAAAAAATGTCCTAAGTTTGAACTCAAAGGCAATCTTCCGCCCAAATAACTTGGTGTAAAAGCTTTTCCTTTCGACAATCTCACGAAAACCGTCATATCTTTTACCATTGCAACTTCCAAAACACGTCCTGCTAAAATGAATTTCTCATCTCTTTTAAGTTTTGAAATAAAATATTCCTCAACCATCCCGATATAACCGCCGGAAATAAATTTCACTTTCAGCATCGCATCACTGACAATCGCGCCCATATTCATTCTGTGAAGCATTGCGATTTTTCGGGAAGTGACTTTGTGCAAACCGTCTTCCATAACCACAACTTTGTGATATTCTTCATAATTTTTCAATGCGCTTCCGCCAATTGTCAGAAAATCAATCATTCCTTTCCATTCTTCATCTCTGATTTCCTGGAAAGTATACACTTTCTTGATTCTTTTATAAACTTCGTCGGGGAAAAATCCATCACCAACCGCCAACGTCATCAGAAACTGAACCAGAACGTCGAAACACAAAACCACAGGCTCACGAGGCTCAATGACTTTTTGTTTTACAGCTTCTTTTAAAGCGGCAACTTCAATTAATTCTAAAGAATGTGTCGGAACGCAATATATTTTTGAAGTTTCAAAAGGGGAGTGACCGCTTCGTCCGGCTCGTTGCAGAAATCTTGCAACACCTTTTGCAGAACCGATTTGAATCACGGTATCAACAGATTTAAAGTCAATTCCCAAATCCAAAGATGAAGTGGAAACGACTGCTTTTAATTTTCCTGAACTTAAATTTTCTTCAATCCAAATTCTTAGATGGGCATCAATCGAACTGTGGTGAATGGCGATTTGTCCGGCAAAATCGGGATAAGCATTCAGTAAAAGCTGATACCACATTTCACTCTGACTTCGGGTATTCGTAAAAACAATCGTCGATTTTGATTCTAAAATGATAGGAACGACTTTGTCTGCCAGTTTTGCTCCCAAATGTCCTGCCCAAGGCAAAATCTCAACTTCATCCGGAAAAACAGGAATGATGTCAATTTTTTTAAGTTCTTTAGCCGTAATTTTTGTTTTTTTGATGTCATACGGAATTAAGACTTCCTGCGCTTCATCGAGGTTTCCAATGGTTGCGGTAATTCCCCAGATTTTAATTTTCGGAACATAATGAACAAGCTGCGAAATTCCCAGTTCGACCATTACTCCACGTTTTGAACCCAACAATTCGTGCCATTCATCAACGGCAACACAATGCATATTTGTGAAGAATCGCTGATGATTTTTCTGAGCTAAAAGTAAGTGTAAACTTTCGGGAGTTACTACCAAAATTTCAGGCATATTTTTGACCTGCTGCTGTCTGACTTTTGGGTCGGTATCGCCATTTCTTACATCAACTGTCCAATCCAGACCAATCTCATCAATCGCTTCCTGCATTGCTTTGGCGATGTCTTTTGAAAGCGAACGGAGTGGTGTAATCCAAATCATTTTCAGTCCTTTTTTGTACTTATCTGGATAAGTCAGGAAGTCTGAAATTAAAGCTAAAAATACTGAGAATGTCTTACCAAAACCCGTCGGAGCCACTACCATTCCGCTGTAACCATTGCCAAATTTCTTCCAGGTATCAACCTGAAATTTGAATGGCGAGTTGCCTTTTTCCATCATCCAGTTTTGAATGATTTTGAAGCCTTCGGTATTTTCGTAGTTGCTCAATTATTAATTTTATTTTAACGCGAAGTTCGCAAGGTTTTGTTCTAAATTTTTGAAAACATTTTCCGTTCGCAAAGACGTTTCACTCAGCCAAGACAGACTGCTATCCCTTGCGAACGGAAAATATGCAGGAAGTTGTAAAATATCTTTGTGCTCATTGCTTCTTAAAAATTTACTGTATCAATTTCTTAATCTCTTCAATATCATCAATATCATTCACCGTCTTATCTTTCCGCCATCTTAAAATCCTCGGGAAACGCAATGCCACACCGCTTTTGTGACGGTTACTGAAGCCAATTCCTTCAAACGCAATTTCAAAAACCAACTCCGCTTTAACTGTACGAACCGGGCCAAATTTTTCAATTGCATTTTTATTTACAAACTTGCTGACCTCCATTATTTCTTTGTCGGTTAATCCGGAATAAGCTTTGGCAATCGTGACCAATTTATCGCCACTTTTTACTGCAAAACTATAATCAGTATAATAAGCGCTTCGTCGTCCGCTTCCTTTTTGGGCATAGATCAAAACAGCATCAATCGTCAAAGGACTGATTTTCCATTTCCACCAATCTCCTTTTTTACGTCCGGAATGATAGTGCGAATTTTTCTGTTTCAACATTAATCCTTCACTGTTTATTTCCCTTGAATTTTCTCTGATTAAATCTAATTTGCTCCAGTCATCAAAATCAATAGCCTGAGAAATTTTGATATTTTCCGGCGCTTCATTTAATAATAATTCTTCCAGCATTGCTCGTCTGGCTGAGATGGGTTTTTCCCGCAAATCATTTCCTTCCAGTTCCAGAATATCGTAGGCAAAAACTTCAATCGGAATTTCTGAGAGCATTTTTTTTGTTAAAGTTTTACGGTTCAAGCGTTTCTGTAATTCATTAAAATTTAAAACGTTACCTTCCTTTACTGCAAGTATTTCTCCATCGATCACAAAGTTGCCTTTCATTGCTTTTACAGTTTCCGCAATTTCGGGAAATTGTTCAGTTACCAATTCTTCTCCTCGAGACCAGATAAAAACTTCGTCATTTCTTCTGATGATTTGCCCACGAATTCCGTCCCATTTATATTCGATGAGCCATTCGCCGGGTTTTCCTAAATCTTCCAAGTCTTTTTCCAAAGGATAAGCGAGACAAAAAGGGTAGGGTTTTGAATTATCGGGATTGATATTTTCTGCTGAAATCAGTTCCTGAAATGAAACTTCGTCCGGTTGCCATTTTCCCATCAGACTGTGCATCAATGTACTTGCTTCCTGCCCGGAAAATCTAGTTAAAGAATTAATCAAAGTTTTCCCTGAAACGCCAATTCTGAAACTTCCGCCTAATAGTTTATTGAAAATCAATCGTTCTGTATAATCCAAACCATTCCAGGAATTGAGAACAAATTCTTTTTTTTCTGAATCAGATTTAGTTTTTAATCCGATAATTTCGTTCATCCATTCAGACAGCGTTTTTTCAATTTTTTCCTTTGGTGGCGGAAGAATCAGTGATAAAGTTTCACCTAAATCCCCAACCGAAGAATAACTTTCCTGGAAGAGCCAAAACGGTAATTGGGTAATTTCCAATGCCCATTCTTTCATATAGTTGGTGTTCACATTTCGCTTAGGTCTCTTGCCCGTAAAAAGAGCGATAAACCACAATTTATCATCATCAGGCGCACGCTCAAGATAATTGATGATGGCGTCGATTTTTGCATTTGTTTTATTGGTGCTTTCCAAAGCGTTGATGAGTTCTGCAAAATTTTTCATTCTAATCTTTTCTTTATTTGGGCAGCTTTATCCGCCTTCCGTTCCCAATCTTTTTTGCAAGACGTTTTGTCATTTAGTTGAAATCTGCGTTTACGCAAAAAAAGGATTTCCACTCAAGTCGGGCTGCGAGCAATTCGACGTTTAAAACTAATCGTTGAGTGCCGTTCCTACGGAACTCAAACTTTTATTATTGCCTTATTACTACAAACATTTCGCTCCTACGGAGCTGTTAAAAAGTATTCAGCATTTATCAAAATTCATTCTGAAAGTATGCTATCAAAGTTCAAAACCTTGACAAGGCAACTTCGAAAGTCAATCATTATTTATTACTACTTCTTTTTCAGTAACTTCATCATCGTCATCACCATACAGGGTTTCCACAACATCAGATTTAATTCCGAGTTCGTTTAAATATTTCGAAAAAACTTCGGTTTGTCCGTGAGTCACGTGAACAATTTCAGCTTCTGTAGCTTTGATGGCTTGCAACAAACCTTTCCAGTCGGCGTGATCACTCATCGGAAATCCTGCATCAGCACTTCGCCATCTTCTGGCACCACGAACCTGCATCCAGCCGGAACAAATTGCTGTTGCAGCATCCGGAATTTTCTTGATGACATTACTGTCCAACAGAGCCGGCGGAACAATCACAATGTCGCCTGCAACGTGTTTGATACTTTCCCTGAAATCAGGAACTTCATATTCTGGAAGGATGATTCCGACTTCTTCAAAAGCTTTATTCAATTTTCCGATCGAGTAATGGACGTGGATTTTTCCCATTCCTTCGACGGCTTTCATAATTCTTTGAGCTTTACCTAAAGAATACCCGATAAAAACTGAGGTCTTTTGATTTTCCTGATTTCGTAAAACCCAATTCTGAAGTCTTTTATTCAAATCCGGAACTTCAAGCCAGTTGTAAATGGGAAGTCCAAATGTACTTTCAGTAACGAATTCATTGCATCTCACCAGTTCAAAAGGTGTACTTAAACCGTCATCCTGAACTTTATAATCTCCGGAAACCACGCTCACGTAACCTTTATATTCCAGACGAATCTGAGCCGAACCAATAATGTGACCAGCCGGATGAAGAGAAAGTTTCACACCATTAATATCCAAAACCTCGCCGTACTGCAAGGTCTGACATTCGATGTCCGGAGAAATTCTTTGGTGTAAAATAGGTTTGGTAAAGTGGTGACAAAGATATTTTTTCATTCCCCATCTTGCGTGATCGGCGTGACCGTGCGTAATGACTGCGAAATCGACAGGTCGCCACGGATCAATGTAAAATTTTCCCTGTGGACAGTAAATACCTTTGTTTGTGAATGTGATTAGTTTCAAGAGAGATTATATTGGTGTATTTTGAATATTCAAAAACCTAACCAATTTGTCAAGAAACTGTAGATATTTTAAACTTGATCTATTGTAAGTTGTAGTGAATTTTTCTTCAACAAATCTTTATAGTATTCAGAAGGTGTTTTTCCTATAATTTCTTTAAAATAGCGGTTAAAGGAAGATTTTGATTTAAAACCTGCATCGTAAGCAAACGATAAAAAATTGATGTTGTCATTTCTCTCGATTGCCAATTCCACACTTTTTTTAAAATATTCTATCCGATATTCGTTGATATAGCGATAAAACGGTTTATTTTTATAGCTGTTCAGCATTTCACTGATTTGGTATTTATTAATTTCTGTTTTTGAAGCTAATGAATCTAAAGTCAGGTCACAATCTCTAAAAAGTTGTTTTGTTCCTACAAAATCATCCAATTTAAGCCAGATATCTTTGAATTTGTTATCATAATCTATTGTATTGACCCATATTTTTTTCTCGGTATCAGTGTTTTTAATCTCTAACTGAACATTTGATTCAGAATTATTTACAATTTCTGTTTTAAAGTTTTTTCTGATTATTAAAAGACAAATAATTAATAGAAGAAAATAAGAAACGCTTCTTAGAGCAATATTTACAATTTCAATACTTTGCGGAAAAAACTGAAGAAGTATTTTAGAAATAACAACTAAAGATTCCATTAATAGAATACAGGCTGAAATTCTTAGGATTACATCAAATTCATTCTTATCAGAAATAAGATTTTTATTTTTTGTGATGATCAAAATACTTTTTAAAGGATAATATAAATTGACAGTAAAAATCAACCCCAGACTAAAGTTATTATAACTGTCTAAAAGATGATGATTTACTTTATTGAGAATAATAAAAACACATGAAATCGTAAAGTAAGCGGTCATTAAAACAAAAAGAGGAATGAAAATAAACCATTTTTGCGGCAAAGAAAAATCCTTTTTTGTTTTTGTAAGTGTATAAAGATAAATCAAAGGTCCATAACAAACCGAGATAAACGTATTCATCTGCTGTCTGATACTTTCATCGGGTATAAATCTGAAAATAACGAACTTGATTATGAGATGTACAGCAATCGCAGAAAGCAGAAAAATAAACAGATAATTAGACAGTACTTTTTTCTCTTTGACGATCAACAGCCAAAGCGCAACAAGTGCCTGAAAAGCCCCGATTATAATAATATATTGCATTCTTCCTTTAGGTTTGTACAAAGTAAATACAAAATCAATATTTTATCATTGAGAATACTGTTATATATCTATTAAACATTTCAAAAATGATTTAATACACAGTTCATAAATAAATAACAAATAGTTCAACATATTTAATTTACTTATAATCAATTAGTTAAACGTATCAATCCAACGAGTGATACGTTTTGATTGATGATTTTTTTCTAAGGACGAATACAAACGATAAACCGTCCAATTTTGCAGAAAAAATAAATCAATGAAAAATTCTACTGGTTTTTTAAAACAGAGGTCGAGAATCATTCAGGTATCTGCATTTTTTCTAATAGCATCTTTTGGAACCATTCACGCACAGACTATTAAAGGAACTGTTATCGGAAAAACAAACGGAGCTCTTCCCGGCGCAAATATTTCTATCGTTGATGAAGATGCAAAAGCTGCATCATCTTTAGATGGAGATTTTAACTTACTTTCTCCGAAATTGGGCGAAGTCAATCTTAAAATAGAATATATCGGGTATGAAACCAAATACTTCCCGATCACCGTAAAAGAAGGAACCAATGATATCGGGTACATCACCATTGATCCTGAAAATCTTGCCAGTAAAGATAAATTGAAAGACATTCAGGAAGTTACCATTACAAGACCGAATGCACTAACACAGGCAAAAGCTTACGAAATAAAAAAGAACAATAATGCCATCATGGAAGTTATTGCTGCCGATGCCATCGGGAAACTTCCGGACAGAAATGCTGCTGAAGCTGTACAGAGAGTTCAGGGAGTAGCTGTTGCAAGATATCATGGTGAAGCAGACCAGGCAACTGTAAGAGGAACTCCTTTTGCGTGGACTTCGGCTTTGTTTAACGGAAACCGACTTCCGAGTGCCAATGTTTTAGGAAACAGATCTTTCGTTTTGGATGTTGTTCCTTCGGAATTGATTCAGTTTGTGCAGGTTGCTAAAGCGGTAACTCCCGATATGGACGGTGATGCGATCGGTGGAAGTATCAACTTCATTACAAGAACGGCTCCTGCAAAGAAAACATTAAACGTAAGCGGAGCAGGAGGTTACAATACGTTTTCACAGGACGGAACTTATAATGCATCTGTGGTTTATGGCGACCGTTTCTTTAAAAATAAATTGGGAGTGCTTTTATCCGGAGCGATCTGGGACAGACAATGGGGTGCAGATTCTTTTGATGTAACTTATAACACCAATGCAGCCAATGATATTGAAAGAAAATCGATCAATACCGTGATGATGAAAAGATACATGGGAACGAGGAGAACGATTGGTTTGAATGGTGGATTGGAATATAAATTCAACGCCAACAATAAAGTTTATTTCCGTGGAATGTTTAATAAATTTGATGATATCCGTCCGGTTTATGAAACGTACGTAGATTATACAAATACCCGTTATCAATACAATTTCAGATATTCTCATTACCAGACAGAATTGTACGGAATGGAATTAGGCGGAGAGCACAGACTTACTTCAAAATTAAGCTTAGACTGGATGTTGAGTGATTATTCTGCAAAATATTTCTTAGATACTCCTCCTACAAATGATACAAAAGGACTTCCTATTGCAACTTTCAGACAAAAAATAAACGGTGGTTTCAACAATCTTACAAATGGAAAACGGTATTGGGGATTTGATTCTCCACAGGGAATAGGAGGTGAATATATGGATTACAGCTCGGATATTGCTAATCCTAGTGATGCGATGAGTGCCAACAAATTACTTCTTTCTCAACTGGTGATTTCCAAATTAGATAATAACGAAAGAGATAAAATTGGAAGAGTCAATTTCAAATATGATATCAATTCAAATATTACCTTAAAAGCCGGTGCAAAATACCGTGAAAAAGATCGTACAAGTACATTTGGTTACAATGCAGTTTATCTTCCATCAGCTGGTAATTCTCTTACGCTTTCTCAGTTGGCAACTTCGGAACCGCCAAAAGGAACATCTTTCTTAGGAAATATGAACGGAAATTATGATCAGTATGTCATGAATCCGCCAACGAAAGATCAGCTTTTTAATTTGTTTTCGCCACAGACTTTACAACAAAACGGCTTTAATGAATTAAATGATCCTGCGAGAAATACGAGTCTTTACACAGGTGAAGAATCAGTTTTTGCAGCATATGCAATGGCAGAAATCAAAGCAACAGATAAATTTAAAATTATCGGAGGTTTCAGAAATGAATCTACAAGATTAACATTAAATGGTTCAAAATTAACCAAACAAGGAACTGTTTCTACTTTAAGTCCATCTGTAGTTGAAAGTAATTACGATGCTTTTTTACCGATGCTTCATTTGCGTTACAATTTTTCGCCGAAAGCCAACGTAAGGTTTGCTTATACTAAATCGTTTATCAGACCCAATTTTGGTGATATGTCTCCGGGATCAAGCATTGACAATTCGTCATTTGTCATTACGCGAGGAAATCCTGATCTGAAGCCTACTTTCAGCCAGAATCTTGATTTGATGGGAGAATATTATTTCAATAATATCGGTATTCTTTCCGGAGGTGTATTTTATAAAAAAATCTCAGACATTGTTTTCTCTGATACTTCTGTGATGAATATCGACGGAACAAATTACACGGTAACTCAGTCAAAAAACCTTCAGGATTCAAAATTATTAGGATTTGAAGCGGGAATTAACAAGCGTCTTGATTTTCTACCGGGCTTCTGGAATGGTTTCGGAGTAGAATTCAATTACACTTATATCGATTCAGAAGTTGAAGTTCCAAGAACGGCCAATATTTTTGATAAGACTTCTTTACCGAACCAGTCTAAAAGTCTATTCAACGCCATTTTATACTACGAGAGTAACAAAGTGATGGTTCGTCTTGCAGGAAATTACAGAGGGAAATCAGTTGAAACGATCAATCAAAAATTGGGACCTGATTATTATATCTGGTCAGATAAAAACTTCACGATAGATTTCTCGGCAAGTTATGACATCACTTCAAAAGTTAAAGTATTTATTGAACTGAATAATTTAAGCAATGAAAGCTTAAGACTTTACATGGGAGACAACAAGAAAAGAATTACTTCAAACGAATGGTACGGAAGCAGAGGACAACTGGGAGTTCGTTGGCAAATATTTTAAAATTTATATATGAAAAAAATAGGATTAACATTGGCAATCATTGCTTTCGGAGCAACCGCAAATGCACAGATTACAGACAGCTTGAGACGTGTCGTAAAAATGGAAGGAGCATATAATTTCAGAGATACAGGAGGTTACAAAACAACAGACGGAAAACAAGTTGTTTTAGGAAAAGTTTTCAGAAGCGATTCGATCGATAAACTGACGGATAATGATTTAAAAACTTTTAAAGATAAAAAAATCGTTACCGTGGTGGATTTCCGAGGTGTGGAAGAAGCTAAAAAAGCTCAGGATCGTTTGCCGGAAAACACAAGTTATATTTTGTGTCCTGCAGGAAGCAATAATCTTCCGACAGCGCAGGATATGGCTAAATTTTTGAAAGACAAAAACTTTTTGTTTGATATGTACGGCGAAGGCGGATTGCCTTATTTTGGAGAAAGATACAGATCGTTATTTGTTCAGCTATTGACTTTAAAACCTGATGAAGCGCTTTTATTCCATTGTACGGGAGGACGCGACAGAACGGGGATGGCTTCTGCTTTATTTCTGAACATTTTAGGAGTTCCGCAGGAAGTCATTGAGAGCGATTATGTAGCTTCCAATTTTTATCTGACAAAAAATCCGACGATGAAAGGAATGTATTTCGGATTATCAAAAATGGCAGGAATGAGTGAACCAGAAATCAAACAGCAGATGGAACTCAAACCGGAACTGATCAGAAATTTCTTTGGAACCATCAATAAAAAATACGGAAGCGTAGAAAATTTCTTTCAGGTTGAAATGGGGATTGGACCGAGAGAAGTTGCCGTTTTGAAACAGAAATATCTTAAATAGTCAATTATGAATTTTGCTTCGCAAGTCAAGAGTCAATTTTTATTAATTTACTTAAAAATTGACGAGCAAAGCGAGTTGACCATTCACTATTCAGTTAGTATCAGTTATAATTAAATTTAGAATAAGCCGTGTGATTTTTCGCACGGTTTATTTGCTATTTAAATCAAAATTTTCTGAAGTCTGTGATAAAAAAAGAGCTGTTTAAAACAGCTCTTTCTCGTAAATATTTTAAGGGATAATATTTTCTTCTTTTAATTTTTTGAATAAATCAAAGAATGATTCTTCGGTATTCTGAAATTCAGTAAATCCTGCTTTTCTACTGTTGGTCATGTCGGTCATTACTTCAAGCGGTCTTCCTAAATCTAAATCTGTATGCCAAGCTGAAGACAATCGCTCAATATTTTCTTCCTTTAAATCATATTTCTGAACTATCTTACTCCAGATTTCCTGATCATTTTCCATTTCTTTGTCAAGAGGTATAATTTCTTTTTCAAAACCTACTGCTTCCACACCAAAATAGTCTGCTAATCTATACCACAACCATTTCCAACGGAAAATATCACCATTTGTAATATTAAATGCAGTATTTTTAGCTTCTTCTGCCGTTGATGCCCAAACCAATTGTTTAGCTAAAATTCTTGCGTCTGTCACATCAGAAATTCCGTTCCACTGTGCGGAAGATCCAGGCCAAATAAATTTTCTGCCGGTTTCTTTACAAATACTTGCATAAACTGCCAAAGTAGTTCCCATGTTCATTGCATTTCCTACAGCGTAACCGATCACTGTGTGAGGTCTGTGAATGCTCCATGAGAAAACATCTCTTTTGGAAGCAGCGTAAACTTCATCTTCCTGAGCATAATAAAAATTAGGTAAAGGAAGTCTTGGCTGTTCCTCTCTCAAAGGAGTTTCAGGTAGTTTTCCTTCTTTTGCGTATGCTTCGAATGGTCCTAAATAATGCTTCAATCCTGTAACCAAAGCAACATGCTGCACCGATTTTTTCGAAGATAAAACGTCTAAAAGATTTCTCACCAAAGCACTATTGATACGGATGTTTTCTTCTTCGGTATCATTTCGCATCCAGGTTGTGAAAAAAACATGAGTAGGAGAGATGTTTTCTAATGCAGCTTCCAAACTTTCTGTATCTAACAGATCAGCTTTTACCGAAATCAATCCTTCAATATTATTGCTTGTATTTCTGGATATTCCGTAGGTTGTCCAGCCCTGAGAAAGAAGTTCGTTGGCGAGATTGCTTCCCGTAATTCCGGTTGCACCAACGACTAATGCTATTTTATTGTTTTCCATTTTGTAAAATTTCTTCTACAAAGCTATGGTGATTACAATCGAAAGCACTTGATCCAGATCATGAGTTTCAGTTGATCTCAATTAATTAAATTTAAAGTTTACCTGAAAGCTTGAATTTAGCCTTTCAATAATAATTTTTTGCGAATTCTGCTGACTGTTTCAGGAGCCAATCCTAAAAATGAAGCAATCAAATTATGTGGAATTCTTTTGATCATTTCAGGATTTCTTTGAGCCAACTCAAGATATTTTTCTTCGGCTGTATAACTGTTAGAAGCAATTAACCGATAATCTTTGGTCACTAAACTATTCTGATATAAAATCCTGAAATAGCGATCCATCACCGGAATTTTAATCATCAGTTTTTCATAATCTTCGAGACTTATCATTAATAATTCAGTTTCTTCGACTGCATCAATATTCAAAACTGCTTTTTCCTGACTGATAAAACTTTTGAAATCTGAGATCCACCAACCTTCAAAAGCAAACATATTGATGTGCTCACTTCCTTTTTCATCGACAAAATAAGATTTCAGCAAACCTTTACTTACAAAAGAAAGATGGGTACAAATCTCGCCTTCCTGCAACAGAAATTGCTTTTTACGAAGTTTTTTAACCATAAAAAATGACTGTAAGTCATCTTTTTGATCATCAGTTAACTCAACTTTATTTTGAATATGGGAAATGAGAATGTCAAACATTTGAAAAAATATAGTGTAAAATTACTGTTTCTCAAATTACTTTTCAAAATCATAAAAATTGATTCCAATATCTTCGTTTTTAAATTTATGAATTTCTATTGTTAATGGGTAAAAGAAAAATTCTCCTGCTCCCCGTATTTTTGCATCCAGTAAATGTCCGGCAATTGCAGAATAATCCTGTCTGCCTAAAGTAATATGAAGATGAAGCAATGGTTTATCGTCAAGCAAAGAAACATTTCCTGAAATATTGGTAACTTCCATCTGTTCGTCAAACTTTTTGTCGACATAATCTTTAGTTGAAAAATCAAAAAAACGCAACGTAGCTTCATTTACAGCACCAATTCCTGTAACCTGACCTGATTTGATATTCTGATTCAAAACAAAATCTGTCAAAGCCTGTACAATACTTGATTGGTCTTTGATACTGACAACATATTTGTTCTAAACTTTTTTGGCAGTCCAAAGTTCGCCTTTTAAAATTCGTTCATTCATAACTTTATATTAATGGTTGATTTTCTTCAGGACTATATTTTAAATAAAACCACAAAAGAACAAAAAGATATAAAGAATGGAGTAGTTGTGCTTCAATTGCTGACCAATTTTCAACAGAGCTGCTTCCAAAAATCAAAATTGTCATTAGAGAAATTGCAGCGTAGATTGACAGTTTAGGTTTAAAACCAATCAATAGAAAAATTCCTATGATTGCTTCCAGAAACGGCAAAATATATCCAAAAGGCATCATCAACGCTTCAGGTATCACAGATTTTTCCATTGATTTGAGCATTCCTTCAGCAAATATCTGTAATTTCGGTATTCTTACCAATCCGTGTCCTGCTAATGAAATGGATATGGGAAGTTTTAAAAAGAAGAAAATTGTTTTAAAATCTTTCATAGTTTATTTTTCATTTCCAGATATGAACTAATCCCTTATTTCCCATCAAAGGATCTTGTGACGGAATTGGAACTTCAGTAATATTTTTCAATGCAGCATCACGCTTTACCGTTTCGCTTTCTTTTACAAGATCAGGTTCTTTTCCTTCAGCATAAGCTCCGACTACCGTAAAATCTTCAGAATGACGAAGACATTTATGACCTACTCCTGCAGGAATGATGATAATATCACCAGCAGAAATTTTCACTTTCTTTCCCTTGAAACCACCTATCAGAACTTTCGCAAAACCCTGAAAAACTCTCAAAGTCTCGTGCGTATTGCTGTGATAATGATGAAAGGGGTAAATTCCCCATCGCCATGAATTATACCAATTATTTTGTTTAAACTTTTGCTCAAGCCATTCTGCACCTTTTATTCCACGATCTGTAAAGACATTCCGATAGATCAAAACAGGATATTTACTGTTCGGAATTATTCCGTTATCTTTAAAAAGATATTTTTCGGGAACAGTTTATTGATTCAGCATAGCATTCAAAGGAATTATTATAAGGCTAATGTTGTTTTTATCTTTTCAGATAATTGATAATTCCGATCACATCGTCCTTCCCGAAACCTGCATCATGAGCAGCTTGGTAAGTTTCTATCAGCGTTTTTGATAACGGATAATCAGCTCCTGCATTTTTAGCAAGTAAAATATCTTTCAACATCAAATCTAAAGCAAACGCAGGGGCAAAATTTTCATCGACCAACAACTGAGTTTTCACTTTAGTAGCACCACTTCCGCTTGCACTTTCATTGATGATTTCCAACATATCTTTGCGGTCAATTCCCAATGAATCTGAAAATAATACCGTCTCTGCCAATCCTTGATAAATCGTTGAAATAAAATAATTGACCGACAATTTTGCTGCCAAACCTTTCCCGTTCTTGCCTAAATATTTAATGCTTTTTCCTAATTTTTGTAAGTAAGGCTCTGCACGTTGTAGGTCTTTTTCTTCGCCACCTGCCATGATAATTAAAGTTCCTTCGGCTGCAGGTTTCGTACTTCCGGCAACGGGAGCGTCAATGAAAGAGGCTTCTTTTATTTTTAGAGCATTTCCGACTTCGTTTGAGGCCTCGGGAGAAACCGTGCTCATGTCTACGAATAATTTCCCGGTAATATTGAGTTTTAAAATTTCTTCATACACTGCTTTCAAAGCGTCATCATTAGTAAGCATTGTAAAGATGATATCACTGTTTTCTACAAGCTCGGTTACACTTTTGCAGACTTTTGATTTTTCTTTAAAATCATCTGCTTTTTCAATTGTTCTATTAAAAACTGATAACGGAACTCCTGCTTTTTCAAGATTTTTTGCCATCGGATGTCCCATATTTCCTAAACCTATGAAACCTATTTTTTCTGAATTCATTTTACTCTTTTAAATTAATAACTCTAATTTCTCTTGAAACCTGAAATCGCCGGATTCTGTCTTTCAAAAAACTGATGCTTTCGGTTAATCTTTAAAGATATTTTTTAGATTTCGCTATTTATCCTTTGGGTATCGGAGCGTCGGCTTCAATTAGTTTTTCCTTTTTAAGTTGAGCCCAGAAATCTGCGGGAATTTTTGCAAGAAAAGATGCTGCATTTTCCTGAGCCTGTTTTACGGTATGCGATCCGGGAATGACTCCTGATACAACATCCGGAGCAGCTGCAAACTGAAGTGCGGCAGTTCTGAGATCTACTTTATGATTATTGGCAACTCTTTGTAATGCTGCTAATTTTTCTTTGACACCAGTTGGAAAATCTCCATTGTATAAGTATCTGTCTTTTCCTGAAAGAAAACCGGCACATAATGGCGCTCCGACAACAATTGAAATATCTTTTTCAGCAGCTTTCGGGAACACTTTATTCAAATCATCGGTGTGATGAATTAAAGAATACTGACATGCAGAAAGGAAAATATCCGGATCTGAAACCTCAATCGCTTTTAAAATTGGTTCAACGGTGTTGACGCCAAATCCCCAACCTTTGATCAAACCTTCTTCGCGCATTTTGATCAGTTCAGGCATTGCACCTTTTGCAGCAATATCAAAATATTTTAGCCAATCGCTCTTCATATCTTTATTGTCAGGAGACAAATCGTGAATGAAAACGATATCTAATGAGGCAACTCCTAATCTTTGAAGGCTGTCTTCAACACTTTTTCTAGCTCCTGCCGCAGAATAATCGTATTCGTAAGAAAAATTAAGTTTTCCTTTCCAAAGACCATCTAATTTAAAATCGTCATGAGGCTTCAGAATTCTTCCCATCTTTGTAGAAAGTGTGAACTCATCACGTTTTTTATCTTTCAGAAACAATCCCATTCTGTGTTCGCTGAGTCCCAAACCGTACCAAGGTGAAGTATCAAAATACCGTACTCCAGAGTTCCATGCCGCTTCTATAGATTGTAAACATTCGATATCGGGGTTTATATTGAATCCATTTCCTAAAGCAACACCGCCGAAACCTGATTTGTTTTTTGGTCTGAATCTTTTTCCTAATCCTGTATTTTCAAATTGTTCCATACTATTTTCTTTAAATAAATTTGACGCAAAAACGGGTACTGCCGAAGAAGCCATTAATCCCGCTGCTGCAAGTCCGCTGTTTTTGATGAATGTTCTTCTTTCCATTGTACTAATAATTTTGTGTGTGGTGTTTTTTAAAATTTAAAAAGCATTAACCAAATTATCAATCATATTTAATTCCTCTTTGCTTAATTGAATATCAATTGCTTTTGCATTTTGCACAGCCTGTTCAGCATTTCTTGCTCCCGCCAAAGCGATTGTAATTCCCGGTCTTTCAATCGTCCAGCGAAGAACCAACTGTCCCAGACTTGCATTATGCTCTTCTGCAATGGGTTTTATTCTTTCTAAAAGCTTATTCGTTTTTTCAATAAAGTCGGGCTGAAAATGTGGATGATTTGCTCTGTGATCACCTTCCTGAAATTTGTAATCTGGCGTGATTTTTCCTGTCAGCAATCCTCTTTCCAATGGGCTGTATGCCAAAATAGATTTGTTATTTTCAATACAGTAGGGTACAGTTTCCTTTTCAATTTCACGATTCACCATGCTGAAAGGAATCTGATTTGAAACTAAGTTCAACGTTTTTTCAGCTTCGCTCATTTGTGCTGCATCATAATTACAGACTCCTGCAAAACGTACTTTTCCCTGCTCAATCAGCCTTGAAACAGCCTCAAAAGTCTCATCAATCGGAGTTGTAGAATCTGGCCAGTGAATTTGATATAAATCGATATAATCTGTTCCTAATCTTTTTAAACTTTGTTCGCATTCATACATGATACTTTCTTTTCCGGCATGTTTGTAGACATCAATCGCATCACCATTATTTTTGAAGCTATTAAACCCAAAATCTCCTTTTGCAAGATCCCATCGCATCCCGAATTTTGTCAGGATCTGAACCTTATCTCTTGAGATTCCTTTGATGGCTTCACCTACGATTTCTTCGCTGGTTCCCTGTCCGTAGATTGGTGCAGTGTCGATTGATGTTACGCCGGCTTCATAAGATGCTTTTATAGCTTCGATAGCATCGTTTCTGTCTGTACTTCCCCACATCCAGCCTCCTGCAGCCCAAGCTCCGAAAGTAATTGTTGATATTTTTAAATCACTGTTTCCTAATTTTCTGTATTCCATTTTATTTTTATAAGTGGTGAGTAATATTTTATTTGACTTTTTTTGAAATTTTTTAATAACATTCATCATTTGATTTTCCTGAGTTATTTTAACTCAAAAAACATCATTTACCTGTGAAAATTATTTAACAGGTTATAAAACATCAAAAAATCGACCAAGTTTTTTGATTAAACCTGATAATGCTTACTTTACCGGAAATAAATATTTATCTCCGGATTTAATCACTGTGTTATCGTTTGACATTAAAAAAAACATTGCAATATATTTTAATAAAATATTTCCAATATCACACACCACAGCATAAAAAAGCAGTTTCACAACGAAACTGCTTTCACTAACTATTTATTTAAATCAAATTAATAAAGTACGCCAAGACTTTCAGCAGAAAAATCTGAAATTTCTTCAGTTCTTCCTTCTTTTATTTTTTGTACCCACTGATGATCTGTCAATAATGCACGACCTACAGCAACCAGATCAAAATCCTGACGCTCAAATCTGCGAATTAATTCGGTGAGATCAGTTTTTTTACTTCCTTCGCCAGCAAATGCGCTCATGAAATCGCTTTTTAAACCAACAGATCCTACAGTAATTGTCGGCTGACCTGTTATTTTTTTTGCCCAACCTGCGAAATTTAAATCGGAGCCTTCAAATTCAGGTTCCCAAAAACTACGTTGTGAACAGTGGAAAATATCAACTCCCGCTTCTTTCATCGGTAGAAGCCAATCTTCCATTTCAGATGGAGTAGCCGCCAATCTGGTTTTGTAATCCTGCTGTTTCCACTGAGAGAGACGAATGATGATCGTAAAATCTTCACCTACCGCAACTCTCATTGCCTTGATAACATCAATTGCAAATTTGCTTCTGTCTTTTAATGTTTTTCCTCCGTATTCATCAGTTCTTGTATTAGTTACTTCCCAGAAAAACTGATCGATCAGATAACCGTGAGCACCGTGAATTTCCAGACAATCAAACCCAAGATCTTTAGCAGATTTTGCTGACGCTGCGAATTGTGCAATCGTCTCCTGAATATCTTCCAAAGACATTGTAGAAGCTTTTTCCATATCAACAGCTGGATAATCTGCTGAACTTCTGGTGTCACCAACGTGCCAGATTTGAGGTCCCATTTTACCACCATTCTTGTGTACAGCATCAATCACTTTTTTCCAGCCTTGCAATGCTTCCATTCCGTAAAAGTCGGGAATGTTTTGCATGTTTTTTGATGCAGGTCTGTTGATTACCGTTCCTTCAGATAAGATTAAACCTACATGAGAAGCAGCACGTCTTGCATAATACGCTTCGATTTCTTTTGTAGGAACACCATTATCTGATTGTGCTCTCGTCATAGGTGCCATTACCAAACGGTTGTTTAAGGTAAGATTTTTATAAGTAAAAGGTGTAAATAATATATTTATACTCATTTTAAATTAATTTAAATTTTTATTATTTAATTGTTACACAAAGTAACTAATAATAGTTTACTTTTGTATCTTAAATGTGAAAAAAACAGGTAACTTTGCTGTAACCTATATTAGTAACCAATTAGTAACCAAACCATGAGACAAGAAAAAATTAAACACTGCAGCTGCCCACTCGGAAAAGCCATGTCGGCTTTAGGCAGTAAATGGAAACCCGTCATTGTTATGGTCATTAAAGACCGCATCTTAAGATTTGGCGAAATTGCCGCAAGAATTTCGGTCATTTCCCGAAAAGTTCTGACAGATCAGTTAAGAGAAATGGAAGAAGATAATCTCGTAATCAGACAGGAATTCAAAGAATTACCGCCAAGAGTTGAGTACAGACTTACCAAAAAAGGGTTGGCTTTATTACCTATTCTTAATTTACTTGAAGAATGGGAGCAACAATTTGACACACACGAGAAAACAATTGAAATTCCGGTTTAATTACATTCATAAATTAAAAAAACTATTAATAAATATTATAAGAATTAAATGAAAATCATAGACATCGAAAAATGGAACAGAAAAGAGCATTTTGAATTTTTCTCGAAAATGACAAGTCCATATTTTGGTTTTACTACAGAAGTTGACTGTACAAAAGCTTATAACAAAGTACAGGAAAACGGCTATTCATTCTTTGCTTACTATCTTTACAAATCGATGGTTGCGATAAATTCTATTGACGAACTTAAAATGAGAATTGTAGATGATCAGGTAATTTTATATGATGAAGTGCATGTAGGAAGCACAATCGGAAGAGCCGACGGAACTTTCGGATTCTCTTTTTTCCATTATTCAGCAGATTTTGAAATTTTTAATAAAGGTTTACAAGATCAGATAAAAACCGTGCAAAATTCTGTTGGCTTAGGAATCAGCAATGACGTTTTGCCGATAAATCACATCAGACACACCACAATTCCCTGGAATTCCTTCAGCGCATTGCTGCATCCTACAAATTTTGATCCCAAAGAATGTATTCCTAAAATAGCTTTTGGAAAATTTAATACAAGAGATGGTAAAAAATATCTGCCAGTTTCTATTGAAGCACATCACGGTTTGGCAGATGGTCTTCATCTTTCAAAATATCTTGAAGAATTTCAGAGACAGCTTGATATGTAAGATGATAAGCGGAAAGTTTGAGCCCTTCCGCTTATCAGTATTTTTACCAATTACTCAAACCGTTTTCTAAAGCCTTTTTATAATTTTCTTCGTCAAAAGAGTATAGATCGGGAGATTTGTGTGCACCACCACGACGCTGCTCGTCTAATTTTTTAAGAATTCCTAAGTTTTTGATTTTTCTATAGAAATTTCCTCTGTTGAGTTCTTTTCCTAAAATAGTTTCATATAATTTCTGTAATTCTGAAAGTGTAAATTTTTCCGGCAAAAGATTGTAGCCGA
>Ga0065714_10064684_pt1 | contig 23772 bp, 71 predicted proteins | sample MisRhiReplicate2_FD_59101 | JGI IMG/M metagenome (GOLD analysis project Ga0065714, IMG submission 59101) | Miscanthus rhizosphere microbial communities from Kellogg Biological Station, MSU, sample Rhizosphere Soil Replicate 2: eDNA_1 v2... | ecosystem: Host-associated > Plants > Roots >... | reverse complement strand
TACAAACTTCTGAAAGAACGAATGAAGAGGCGTACAGGTGAACTTACCGTTGTGTCTAACAAGCTCTCTGAAGAGAGAAAACTAAATCAGGTATGGGAGAATTGAGATGAAACGAACAATCATGTACCGTTACAATTCTTGGACAGAAGGTTGTGGGTGTTGCTCAAATAGTGAATCACTTTATGATGTGTATGAGGATGGTGTGTTAGTATCAGAAGCTAATTGGTGTGAGCTTGCTGAGGATGAAGTTGACTTACGTGAAGGTTTGAAACACTTAGAACCTTTTGATATTGATCCTGATAGTTGGTGGTTTTAACCGGAGGTTCTGATGACCACTTGTAATCTAATCTTAACGTATTTCCATGAAGGCTCTTGGGTTGAACAAGAGATTAATGTTGTTGAACTGGTAGATGATGACCTGTACAAATGTGTAGATACTGATGGAAACCTTATAGGATATTTTCCTATAGAGAATATTGATCTTCTAGCAACATGTGGAGCATTTAACACAAAGGATTGTACAAGTGCTGAAGAATTGTGTAAGCTGCTTGAACCGATTACGGTTACACCAAACAAAGGAGAAGACAGTAGTGCTTCAGATTAAAACAGACAAACACGGAACATATTGGATCGAATTGGACGGAGAATGTATTCATGGATGTCTAACCAAAGATTCTGCAAACACTTGGTTAAAATCCTATCAAAAGATTTGGTATTCCGGGTATCAATTTAAGTGTGACGAGGATGAAGAGTGAAGCCACAAGAGATTATCAAGATCCGTCAGTTGGACGTACAAGGTACTAATGGCACCGTGCAGAGTGTTTTGCTAGACCCCAACATCAACCAAGCACATTATGCTGAAGTGTTGTACTATTTGTTGAGCAAGGTGATGGAAGAGAAAAGTTACCTAGAGCGAGCTAGTAATGCTATGACTAGGGTGTTGCAGAGTAATGGTTTGATTCAGGAATTGAATGAGTGTTTAGAATTGGAGGAGAAACTTTGAATAATCTGAATATTACACTAGATATGACTCGTGATCGATTTGATGAGCTGTTTGGTTCGCAGAAAGTAGATGCTAAATTGTTTGACACAGTAATTTGGGTTAAGATTAACGGTAATGAAGTTAGGATGACTCCTGAGTACTATTTTGAGGATTATCAGAATCCCTACCATCCTAAGGTTCAGGTAATTCTGATTCCTTGGATTAACAAGGAAGTCAAAGCAGCAGAAGAATCTGTAGCTAAAGCTAAGGAAGCTCTGAAGGCTGCTGAGAATGCTTTGAAAGTTGTGAAGGAATATGTGAAATAATTCTTTAGAAAAAGCTTTACAAAGCAACAAGAGTATGAGATTGTGTAGTGGCTGGAATGTGAAGCAAAAGAAAGGCGGTATAAAAGTTGTTTAATTAATAGAAGGAAATACTTAGATGGCTAAACGTAATCAGGCTCAGATTGTTCAGGATCGTTGGGAGAAGAAATCCGACGTTGGACGGGTGATTAAAAGCAAGTTTCAAGATGAAAATTATCTGGCTACACCAGTTACTGCTAAAAATGATGTGCAAAAATTGTTCTTGAATGCGCTTAAAGAGTTTGATGTCGTAGTATTCTCTGCACCTGCTGGTGTAGGTAAGTCCTACCTTACAATGAGTGAGGTTTCGGATTGGTTGAAGAAAGGTCTTTATGATAAGATTACTTTGTCCCGTGCAGTCATTCCGATGGGGCGTAGTTTGGGTATGTTGCCATCTACTTTACAACAGAAATTTGAACCTTTCCTGATGCCGATGTTGGAGGTTCTTTGGAAGCGTTATGGGAAAAGTTATTACGAAAATTGCCTTGCAAATGGTTCAATAGAGCTGCTTGCACCTGAGTACGCTCGCGGTCGGTCTATCTCTGATATATGCGTGATAGATGAGGTCCAGTGTATGGCCCCAGATGAGCTTTACACTATGCTGACTCGCATGGAATCGGGAGCTAAACTAATTCTTATTGGTGACGGTACTGGACACCAAACAGATATTAAAGGTGTAAATGGTATTGAGTGGCTTACTAAGTTTGTGGATAAAAATCCAGAACTTCAAAAGCATATTAAAGTAATTACAGCAACTAGTGAAGATATTGTTAGGGGCGGCCTCTGCAAAGCGATGGTGCAGGCTAAAGAACGGGAGAGTAAATGAGTAATAGATTGAAGATAGAGGAAGGTCAAGAGTTCGGCCTTCTTACGGTGATCAGAGAAGTTGATAGTCTATACCACAACAGTATTACTTACCGTCAATTTGAAATGAAGTGTGAATGTGGTAATGTAGTCACTAAAAAGCTCAGGGACTTACGTAGAGGAGATACTAAGACTTGTGGGTGTGTTAATCTAGGCAGGGCAACTGATATCTCTGGTAGAAAGTTTGGCAAACTTACAGCCTTAACTCCGACAAGAGAACGAAATACAAATAACAGTGTCATATGGAATTGTGAGTGTGATTGCGGCAGTTACATTTCTATAGGTGCTAATCGACTGATTCACGAAGGAAAGGAGGATTGTGGCTGTTCATTTGTACCGTCTATAAGTAATCCTGAAAAACTTGTGTCACCTAAAATGTCAAAACATGGGATGTATGGAACATCTACTTATAGATCTTGGACTAAACTCTGTTCACGGACAAGAGCTGAAGAGTACGAAGAGTGGCATGGCGATGTTATTGTTTGCGACAGGTGGGATACAACTAAAGGAGGCTCTTTCGAGAACTTCTTTGAAGATATGGGAGAACGGCCAGAGGGAACAACTATCAATAGGATTAATGGAGCTAAGATTTATAGTAAAGAAACTTGTGAGTGGGCTACTTTGAGTGTCCAAAGTTTTGATCAGAAAAGGAAGAAAAGTAACTCTTCAGGAAGAACTGGTGTAAGGTTTCGACCAGACCGAGAAGTCTGGATTGCGCAGATATGCAAAGATAATGAAATGATTCCATTGTATTATGGACCCTCATTTGAAGAGGCTTGCAAAGCTCGTGAAGAAGCAGAACTTAAATACTACGGTTTTACCAAGGAGTAAACTAATGCAGAAAAATATGATGAAAATGACTGAAGAATCCCCATACCAAGCAATGTCAATGTTCCAAGAAAGCTGCCCAGTATTTCAGTCAAGTTATACGAAGCATGTTTATGATATTATTCTTGATGAAAATATTCGTGAACCTGCATACTATCGTCAAGCCCTACAAACTTTTAAACAGGCGAACGAGGGGGATTTGATCCGGATTACTCTCAATAATGGTGGAGGTCGCATTGATACCGCTCTGATGTTCCTCCACGGGATCGAAGAAACTCAGGCTGAAGTATTGGCAATTCTTGAAGGGGACACTCATAGTGCGTCGTCAATGATCGCTCTGAGTTGTCACGGTGTTGAAGTTAAGCCATTTGCATCAATGATGGTGCATCACGCCAGCTTTGGTACTTATAATACTGTGCAGAACGTGATGGATCATGTAAACTTCACCAGTAAGCAAACAGAAGCATTGATTCGAAAGGTCTATAAATTTTTCTTGACAGAAGTTGAAATCGAAGAGGTCATTCGTAATCGTGAAATCTGGCTAACACATGAAGAGATTGGTGAACGACTGGATATCATGTTTGAGGCGAAAGCTGCTGAGCCTTGTGATTGCGGAAATCCTCAGTGTGGTAAGCCGCCTCAAGATGAAGAAAACTTCGAAGATATCGGAGAGTTTGACCTTGAAGAACTGATTGCTCAAAAGGTTGAAGAGGCTCTAGCTGCCGAACGTAAAGCTTCTAAACCAAAACCTGCACCAAAAGCTTCAAAAGTAATCGAAAAAGTCGAATAAAACAGTAGACAGAAATACGTGGGAGAGGTAAAATTCTCCCACAAACTAAACAAAGGAGAGAATAAGTGCAAAAGTTTAATAAAGGAGACAAGGTAAAAGTTGCAGACGACCTTGGAAGTTCCATGAGTCACTTCCAGTCTGGTATGGAAGCAATTGTTATTGGTTCTTATAAAGATCGTTACGGCGGTTCAGATACCGAGTCCTATACTATTCACATCCAAGGTCAAGGTGAGACTTCTTGGTACTATGAACACCAGATGGAACTAATTGAAAAAGGTTGCTACGAGGAACTGGACAACTGGGAGAAAAGTCTAGGTCGGAAGTTTAATCGAGACTCACAATTCCGCAGGGAGCTTCATAATCCTAAAGAATTGATTGCACGAATGTGGCCTGATGCAGATAGCTCACATATCACCTACGACGAAAACTTCAATAATGCTGACCGTGATTATTATGTACGTCGTCAGACTGGACACGATGGTACTCTGATGTTTACATTTGAAATGTTTCAGAAAGCTTTCATTGAACTTATGAACAAACATGCATTCGCAGCAAAGCGTCCACCTGATAGTTCAAAGCAGCTCGTAGATATCAAATACATCGTTGGTCCTATGAAGCACGCCACAGTATTCGGTCAGATTAAGTTGCGTTGCTCTGAAACAAATCTGTATCCCGGACAGAAAGAACGTGTTAAAATGGCAGTCAAAGTTGAATATGTTTACGCATGAACGACTACGAATACAATGATCAACAAGAAGATTTAGCTTGTTTGAATGAACCAGTGTACGACGTTGACCCTTCAATCTATTGGGAACTTGATCTACACTATGCACAAGGAGAGTAAAATGACCATCTACATCCTAGTTAAACAAGATTTCCGACACAAAGATAATATTGCTGTATTCGACACACAAGAGAAAGCTAAGATTTATCAGGATAGCTTAGAAGCAGAGTTGTTTGAGAATAGTAATCTTTGTGGTATTAGTTTTTATATTGAGGAGTTTTCAGTAGTATGAATTATGAAAAAGATGAAGTGGTTATTGAAGGTTTGGAATCAAGTATCGAGCATTGGCTTTTGGGTGACGAACAGGATTGTGTACAGAATCTAGGAGAAGATGTTACGTCAGCCGTTAAGGAAGCTTTGAATTATGAGTGACGATATGTTTCTCAAAGCTGATAAATTAAACACACTTGTTATGGATATTCTTTGTCAATGCGCCTCAATTAAACTTTCAGCCAACAATCAAGATGGAGCTACTGCACGCTGGATTGAACGTGAGATGGAGTCTATGGTAAATAAAGTAAAGGTATATCTAGATGACTGATTATGATAGATGGCTTGACCAAGATTTAGACGATCATTATGCAGACTTAGAAGACCTTGAAATTCCATGGCCTGACGAACCAGCAATAGAACCAAATAATGATTACGATAACTATGACGGCTGGGATGACATGCAATGACTAAAGAAAAAGATATTGTTGCAGTTGTGGTTTCCTATGAAGATTTTACCAGTTACGATCATGTGCCGATTGGTAATTTCTACTTTAAGAATGCCCTTGGGGAGATTATTTATCTGAAGACCTCGCAACGAGAATTGGCCCAAGCTTGGATTGATGACTATGCTGGAGTTAAGGGAAAATATGTAGCGATCCCTTCTAAAGTATTCAAGACTAAATCTAGACAGGAGAACGGCCTTAGTACTGCCACAGGGACAAGTACTAGACGAGGACAACAGAAGTGAAGTACGATAAACTCTACATGGATTTAGCGTTACGAGTTGCACAAGAGAGTAAGTGTCCACGTAAAGCTGTAGGCTGTGTTATCGTACCGGAGTCAGGAATGTTGGCTGTAGGATTTAATGGTCACGCATCGGGCGGCCCCAATATATGGGATTACTCAGAAGATGGGAATCCAGAAGTAGTACATGCGGAATTGAATAGTTTGGGTAAAATGCTTGAGCAAGGAATTAGTGCTAAAGGATCAACGGTCTATGTAAGTTTGAGTTGTTGCCTCGATTGTGCTAAGCTTCTTGTACGCGCTAAGGTAAGTCGAGTAGTTTATTTGGAAAGTTACAGAAAAACGGATGGGCTGGATTACTTGAGAAAATACAATATTTGTGTAGAACAATTTAAAGGAGAAGAAAGTGAACAGTAAAGAATCTGCATGGCAAGATGAAGACATCATCGACACACGAAAACTTCAATTTTTCAGCTTGTGTCAAGTAATGAAAGCACTACATTATGAATATGTAGAATATCGTTCTTGTGCATCACGGTTTGAAAGTAAACATCACTCGAACAAAGGCCGTGAAGTTCTATCTGTTTCTTCATGTATCAAATTGTACAATGGGAACAGTGTCAAGTGTGTATTTGGTCGTCCACCAAGTAAGCTTACAATCTGGAGTTTTAGTGATTATGCTGTTGCTCAAGCTAAGGCTGCTAGGATTGTAAAGCAAGTTAAACTACAATTCTGTCGTCAGACGAAGCAGATCATTGTTCAAGATCACCGAGTTCAGTTTATCACACCTTCGTATAAGGCTCTTTTCTTAAACAATAAGTATATTGGGTGACTTATGAACCACGACAGAGTGTGTCTATTTAACGATGGCTCTTGGTGCTGGAATTATGAATATTCCTTGAAAGAGTTTGGTCACAAAGGAGACTATCAAGAGATTATTCTTGGACAAGGTTGGTTGGACAGAGACGTATCCGAAATGTTGCAAGAATATTATAGCGAAAACCTACATTTATTTGAATAATTTTAAGCCCTTGGTCTTGACTGATCGAGGGCTTTCTTATAAACTGTAGAAACATAAAAGGAGGCTACATGATCTACATAACAGAAATGCTACGTTGGGGTGACGATGAATCCCACCATTATATCATTGGAGCATATTCAACCAATGAAGAAGCAATTTACGCAGGAGAAGTTGAGAAGACTTGGAGAGGTGGTAAATATGAATATAGGGTGGTGGCTATGGAGGTAGATAAACCACTAGATAGCGATCAAGTAAAATTCCATGAGGAGTGTTATTAAATGGACAAACTGAAACTAACCAAACAACTAGAAATGCTTCACCGTGACTTGTCTAGTGCAGACAAACGAGCTAAGAAGATTTCCAAAGAATGTGGTTTGCCTGATAATGAGCTTATCCAGTATGCTATGGAACAGACTAAAGAAGTATTGGCGTATATTGAATCGTTGAAGGAGAAAGACAGTGCTGATCAAAAGATTTAAAGAAAATACAATAGGACGTGACTTCTTTACAACAGATATTCATGGCCACTTCGACCTGTTACATGAACAAATGCGACTGAATGCTTTCGACACAAGTAAAGATCGCTTGTTTGTTGGAGGCGATTGCTGCGATAGAGGTCCAGACTCTCAACACATTTTAGATTATATCTATGAGCCTTGGTTCCATAGTGTGCAAGCTAATCACGATGCTATGGTTATTCAAGCCTATGAGGATGAGTTCAAAGGTTCAGCGGCAGAAATGCTTTATTTTAATGGTGGTGAGTGGTACTTCGATTGTCCCCCGCAGAAACAACTGGCTGTCTATAACGCATTCAAGTCACTGCCTTTAGCAATTGAAATTGAGAGTAATGGTGAGTTGATTGGCATTATCCACGCTCAATGCCCCTACAATGATTGGGAACAGTTCAGAGGAATTACAAAAGCTGAGCTTGATTGGAATGGCTACGCAATAGCTCAGTGGGCACGTACGAAGTATGACAAGAAAGATATAACTCCCGTGAAAGGAGTTAGGAAGCTCTATGTAGGTCACACGCCCACCAATTCTGGATTTATTGAACAACTGGGCAATACGTTCTACTGTGATCTGGGTAGCTTCTTTCGGGATAAGATTGCGTTTATACAAATAAACTAAGGAAACACATGAGGTAATAACATGAAACTCTCTGTAACTTGTATTCTTTTCTGTACAATACTAATCACAGGCTGTACAATTCGCCGACCAAAGCAATCTATCCACTCTGGCCCCGGAACATTCTATGCTAAATGGCAGAAAGCTATTCTTGAGAAGTGTTCTGATAAGGCTGCTGAAGCGACATTGGATATTGTTAGGGAGAAGTCTAAGGAAGGGATAGTATTTTCAGAGGGTGATGTTATTGCTATTCATAAATATTTGACAGAGAAACGTTCCTTGAATTCTGGTGTGGTTATTTAGGAGAGAAAGATGAAAGCAAGTCAGATGAATGAAATTGAAGAAGCTGTGCGTCTACTGGCAGAGGCTGCAAATAGGTTATACGATATTAAAGATGGGTATTCTAATTATGGTCGCCAGATTTTCGAAATTACAGATGAGATTCAAGAACAACTAGATACGGAGATTTTAGAATGAGTAACCCAAACTTTAAACCAATGGATGATCAGCAACGAGAAGAGGTACGACTTAAACGACTGGCTGACCAAGAATACGCAAAGGAACATCTAAACACCTCATACGCAGATGAGCAATTCTGGCGTGAGAAGGCTTCTGAGTTTAGTATCCGTTTACCAATGTGGTGGAAGCCAGCTTCGGACACCAAATATGTACGACGCGCTTGTAAGAAAATTGGTATTGAAGTGGCACAGTTTGTTGAGAGTACGGGCTTTAGTAATTTGAATCAATTTGTACAAAATAATCCTCGCTGGAGTGCATTAGCTGTGGTAGGATTGTGCATCGAGTACAAACTAAGCTTGGAATCGGGAGAAAAGTAGTTAAGTTGGCGTAGTTTTACCTGTCTAAAACGTAATTAACCTTAACGGAGCCCGGTAGTGGCTCTAAGGAGATACAAGCATGTTCTTTATAGTATATTTAACCATTAGTTTGGTGATGCTGTATAGTGAAGCACTCGATTGCTACCGGTGTAAAGTTAAATTCAACATTCTTGGAAGTTTACTCTTCTCATTTTGTTGGATTATTAGCCTTCCTTGGTCAATTTATAGTATTTGGGATGCTCAACAGAAAGATACACAATGAGTAACTTAATGGAGAGTGTAAAATGACTGCTAACAGAGAACTGGCAGAACAACGAGGTCTGGACGAACACCAAATCCAAGAGATTGATCGTCTACACGAACATCTTGACAAAACAATGGACTACTTCCTTGACCAAGGGTGGACACAGGCACGAGAAGATGAAATTCATGATATCGAATACCTCTTGCAACAAGCTTGGGGATTCCCTAAAGATTGCGGATATCATCGGTATGCACCAAAATACTCTTTTATCTGCCAGTGGTACGGACGGACCTTTAAGTGTATTGAAACTGGCAATCAAGTCACACTAGGTAAGGATATCTATGAACGTCAATACATCCCTTTTGGTAATTGTGCAATTGACTTAGGTGTGCTGAACGGTTATTCTCGTCGTATTGGAAATATGGAGGAGATTAAACAATGACCCCAGAATACTCCCCTGACAAACAACTGATCAAAGACTTCATCCGCTGGGCTAGTGATACGCATAAGTGTGCGATTGTGAGCTTTCCAGATGAGTTTGCTGCCAGTCAGTATGTTAATTATAAATTTGTTAATACGTGCGAGCTTTTGGATAAGTTTATTAAGGAAATTAAGAATGAAACACATTAAAACATTGATTGAAGCCCTTCCGGGTGTTGAGTTTGTGCATATACACTACAACCCAAACCAAGCTACAGATAAGGCAACGGGGCAAACTGGTGGAACTTTTAAAGTATATGTTAAGGGTGGTAAGAAAAAGGATATTGCCAATCTAATTTGGTTGCACAAATATATTGGAAGTCTTTCACAAGGTAACACACAAGTTAAGGTGAAAGACTGCTGTGGTTACAAGCATATGATTAGCTTTGAGAGGCTTGTATGAACCAAACAATTGAAGAACGTATGCAATCCATAGAAGACCAACTCAAAGAGATTCGTAAAGAGTTGGAAGAGGGTCTTGCACGGTATCAAGATTGGAAACTTGAAGAAGAGTTTCGTGAAATGTTGAAGAGAGGTTAATATGTCGCAGAAATTGGTGTACCTAGTCCAACGTTATGAGATGCCTATGGATGGTCCGGGTATTTATAATTTCCCAGAGTGTGTATTTGAGACGGCTGAAAAGGCTAAGGAATATTGCCTCAAACAAGATCCAGAAGACAAAGGGTTTGAATACACTTGTCCGTGTGGCTGTGGTGATGTACACTGGCGGAGTTGGCAGTTTGAAACTATTGTGATGGAGTGTGACTAGTGAAATCTTAAGTGTTTACTGGATGGATACTAAATGTAACGGTGAGGACTTATTGCAGATTGAGATGAGAGCACCGGGAACTGTTCACATGGTTAGGATTGAGGGAGTTTTAGCAAATGACTAAAACAGAGCTTCTAGGAGCAGCAATAGCTATAACACTTATGCCTTGTATTATTGGGGTGTGGTTAGTTTATAACATCAGGGGTGGGAAATGAATCAGAAAGCTATTGAAACTTATGCGGTACATCTCTATAAAGCACGAAAGCCTTGGTCTGATCCTTACGCATATTATATAGAATACACCGGTAACTATTATGGAGAAGACTTCGATGGAACAAGGATCTACAATTGGCAAGAATACGAACAAGAGTCTAGCGATGCTGTGGATTATTGGTCAGGAGAAAGTAAATGAAAGGTGAGCCACCAAAACCTCCACTTATGCGTGTAGGAGCTAATGGTAATCCTTGCCCTCTATGTGGTAGTGGAATGAAGCCTAATTGGCTGTGGCTTAAATCTAAGGGATGTTATCAGCCCGAGTGTGAGAATTATTGGAGGAACAGATGACAGACACATATGAACGTTGTTCCTGTGGTGCTAGAGATAGGGCTAAGTGTAGTAAGGAAAGCTTGAGTGGAGGTGGGAAAATGTGTTTGAAGACAGAAGACAGTCTGTTTAAGAACTTTCGAGAAACACTTAATGGTGGCTTCTGTGCTGATATTGATTACGAGTCAGATGCTTGGCAAAAGGTTGTTGACGAATGGTCTGAGTTTAAAAGTCAGTGCGTGCCTATTCCTAAAGAGTTGTTTGAACGTATGGGTGTGATTAAAAAGAAAGCTGAAGAGAATAGGAAGAAGGACTTAGACAATGAAACCACTAATCATTAAAACACCAGAAGGACTTTACGTCTGTGAAATACCAATAGAGAATGAACCTGAAGACAATGCAACAGATGTGGAATGGTGGATATGGGCTGCAACTGGTGTTGGCAGTAGTCCTGTAGAGGCTTATAATAATTGGGTGAAGGATTGGGAGTTAGCTAAAGCTCATGGAGTTCCATGTTTTAATTTGTACAATGAAGATGATAAACAACGATTGATTAAGTTTGTGGAGAGTGAGTGATGATAGATCATTTGGCAGAGGAAGAGTTTCTAAGCACAGTTGAGATTGAAAGGTATTGGTTACACTGGGAAGATTTAGAAACAGGAGAAGAGATAACAAGCTATGACCCAAACGATTAAAGAACAAGCTGTAGCTCTACGAAAGCAAGGGTTAACTTATGCACAAATATCAAGCTCCTTAAATGGGGCTTTGTCTGTTGATTGGTGTAAGAAAAATCTAAAGGGTGTAAAGGCTGTAGATAAATACACACTGCTTTACGAACAAGCCCTTACACTATCTAAAAGACAAGAGGGTGTGACAGATAAAGAACTCACAGATATTGCATTCAAAGTATTAGGGACAGTTGAGAAGGGAGATATAACCAGATTGAAAGCCAAGATCAAGCGCAAGAAAAGTGATGATGAAAACTCTGTACTTGTCAGACCCGCATGGATGTCACCAACTACTCCAGCAAAGAGCTTAGTTATGATGAACGAACTATCTCATGAGTTGTATGAAAATATCCAGCACCTAGTAGACAGGTACATCGAACAATACCCAGACACGGACAGGAAGAAGGCTTTACAAGAGATGGTGTATCTATCTAATGGTTGGGCTTTGAAGGAGAGTCTAGAACGTCGTATGGAAAGGAACTATAGGACTGTAGAACGTATAGAGAAGTAGTCTGCACTTTCTTTACTCATATACAATACAAGAGTGCATCTATTGATCACATCAATCTTTGGGTGCACTTAGGTAGAGGATTACTGCACTTTGTCTGCATCTTCTTACCATACACTTTGCTGAAAGCCTTATAAACAAGGGGCTGTAGGCTGGTGCACTTGTTTTACTATAATATTAATACTCCCACAGAAGTGTATCTTAGAATAGGAATTTCCCAAACCCCTCCAAATTTAGGAGTCAGCTTGTATTAGTGGCTCCTTTTCTTATGCCTGTAAATATCTTGTGAGTAGTCTATAAGCCTTGAATTTACTGGTTCTCTATCTTGGGTGCTTAACAGTTCTAGACCCGGCTACCCTCTCTTGATCTTAGATTTGAAAATATCTGCAAGACCTATGCCAGCTAGCCTACCACTCATCAAATGATATTCTTTAAGCAACCTTCGTGCCAACTTCTCCATCGATAGCTATTACTCATCATCTACCGCTCCATAACGTAACACTACGCAGAACATAGCTTATGTTAAATGCTACTGTATAGATTCATCCTATCAACCTACTGAGCGACTACCACGTATCCACACCCTCTGTCAAGAACACCTATTAGCCTACATGTACAGGGCCATATGGTGTAGTTGGCGTGTGTTGTCAAGGGATTATTGGTGGATAGCTGGTGTAAAGGAATCGTTACGGTGCTAAAAGCTAGCGACAAGAAAGCTTGTGCTTAACTTGAAAGGATGTCTTAGTTAACCCTACACAGGCACTAGAACGCAACTAATACACTTTGAGAGTACACATGTACACTAGAATTGACAAGGCTTTGCAGCTAATTGACACTATCGATAGAAAGGATAGTAGATTGGACAAGTATTAATCTTGTTAATAGACTAAGCCGCTCATTGAGCGGCTAGAGTGTATCCCTGCTAGAAGGTTATCAGATAGCGTCTTTAGCCTGAAGGATTTGTTTAACATTGGATTCCCATACCATCACATCAACTTTAGATACTTTGCTGTTCAAAGTGATCAGGGCTTGTTCAAGAAGAGCTTGGTTCTTAGGGTTTTTAGCTTTCAAGGCTGTTACTGCTGGTTTACGAAACATGTTTATAAGGCTTTTCATTTTCTTTCTTCCTAAGTGGTTGTTTGCTTCAGTGAGTTCATTATGCCAAGGTACAGCCTATCCGTCAACATTTATTTAAAGGTATTTTGATTTATTTTCAATCTTTCTTCACAGACGTTCGAACTTAATCGGACTATACAGGGCATAGTCCTCAGAATACATTAGGAAGGATTCATACTGAACAGCACGTTCAACGTAGTCCCAGAGGATCAAGCCACCAATGATGAATGGGGTGATGACAGGCTTTTGATCGAAGTTCATGATGTTCTCCTTTGTGTTTCGTTCTCTGTATTAAGAGAATAGACCAGTACAGAAGATTATGCAAGCTTTATTTTTAATGCACCACTTTAGTGGATAACCATCTGCAAACTCTTAGCATAGCTAGAGGCTGGATAGCCGCTTACTTCATCTTTCCATGTCTTGTGGTACAGAGGCTGGAATGAGGTCGGTTTAGCATCTTGAAGGAAGACTTTGTAGAGGACTACTAGTGAGAGGATCATGGCTGTGTTCCTTTAGGTGTGTTTTGTTTCACTAAGGTAATTATAGCTTATCTCAGATAGCAGTCAAGTTTTTATTTGTCCCCCTTCACACAATTAATTTCCCAATCCACCACTTCCCCATCCATGTGCTCAGCCTTGAAGCTTGTCATGTATTGCCGATACGCTTCCTCTACAGGCATAGACATAATGAATTTACGTTCTTCTTGCATGCGTTCTGTGCAGTCTGAGCGTGTTAGCTTGCTGTCAACAATGTATTCCTCACAAGTGATGACAGAGCAGAACGAGATAGCTAACAAGAGAGACATGATGGTGATTCCTGTGTTTGTCTTTGATGTTGTAATTGTATAGGCATAAACAAAGGCCGTCAAGCGGCCTGTAAGGATTATTTCATTTATTTTAGGATTCAATCCAAGCTTTAGTTTTCTTCTTACTTTTTGCAAAGTCTTCAAAGGATAGCTCTTTAATACTCTCAATTTGCCTTTGAAGATGTACCAAACATTCAGCCTTAGCTCGTTCAAATTCTGTGCTAGGTTTAGCAGTTGGTCCAATCATAAGAAAGTAACCGTCAACCTTCATAACAGCGTTTTCTTTTTCATAACGATTCATTACATCTTTCTCCAACTAACAAATGTCAGGATTGTGTCGTGTTGGTCATTACCGCGAGTGTCTCCCCACTCTTGACATTGACGTGTGCGATAATCTTCACTCCACAAGAAGAATTCAGACAGCATGCCCAGTTCACGTTCGATCAGTTCGCCCGTCATTTCGTCTTTGAAGGTTACTATGATTGGAGTGCTCATGATGTCTACTCTATCTTTGAGAGAATCTATTTCCTCTCTTCTTGTGTTCTATTGTACAGTTTCTGGTGTGGTGTGCAAGGGTTATTTTGGTTTATTTTAGATGAAAGAAAACCCTCCGAAGAGGGCTTGTATTCTTAGTAAGGGTTATGTCTGTACTGTGTGTTACCGTTTGCTTTGTCGGTATTCTTTAGGATGTGATACCTAGCCGATTCATAGCTTGCAAACATTAGCTTTTCCAACACTTCACCATCAAAACCAAGCACCTCAAGAATCACGTTATCAGAGTTCCAGTCTTTGTACATGTTGAAGTCTTTAGCATTCATGATCTTATCTCTTCTGTCTGGTGGGTTGCTTTTGCTTCCCTCTTGAGACCAATTCTACAGGATCTAGAGAACACGTCAACAATTATTTTAAAGATTGTTGATTGAAAGATTCTATGAATGACAGAAAGCTTATGGATAATCTACATAGGTGATTTTCTTGGTTTTCTTCTTGGTTCGCTTGACAATAAACTTAGCTTTGTATTCAGCTTGCCTAATAATCCACTGATCAATGTGACGTTGTGCCTCTTCAATCGTGTCAAATTCAGCTAATGTTTCAAGGTCAACATGCATATCTTGCCAACCCCACAAGAAGAAACAATTGTATTGACATTGATAAGACACACTGTCGCAGTCTGTTGTAATCTTAATACGTGTTTTATCACTCATACCCTACTCCAAATAATCATAAATAACCGTAACATCTTTAGGCTTATACCTAGCCATCACACCCTCTTCACTCAAACTCCCCTCCACCTTATCATAAGCCTGCACCTTCGTATTAAACACATATAGCTTACCCGACTTCCTGTCTAGCTTGTATAGAAGAATTGTGTCAGATGCTGGATATGTTTCTGACTTCAGCCACACAGTGTTATCTTCGATGTAGGTGCAGATTAAGCATAGAGAATTTAATGTGTAGACAGCATCTGTTTTGAATTGGATAGTCATTGTCCTATGTCCGTATAGTCATTTAGGAATGTAAAGGATGTTCTTTTCTCAATAGAACGAATTAATGTCCAAATAGATTCTATATCAGTATAGACAGTAAACCAAACATTAGAACCATTACTGTGTTGAAACTTCAACAGATAATTGCTCATGATGTCTCACCCCAATAAAAGTCGCTGATGTCTTTAAGGGTTTCGATGTTACTATGCTCCTTTAGAGAGTATTGAACGAAGTTAGGCTGATTGTCCCACCAATCAAGAGCTTGCTTGTAGGCTGTCAACTTGGACTGATTAGGACAACTCTTCTGATGTTCTTCAATAGTATCAAGGGCACGATTAAAGATAGCGTTTGCATATGAAAACATCACACATCCTCCAAGCTTGCTTAACACAGCTATGCTTATTGTGTCGTTCGCTGTGTTCGTCTGAAGAGGTGTCTAGAGAGTTTTTGCTAGGACGTTTACGTTCGTATTTTTGGAATGTGTCGGTTGTGTAGGTGTTCATTTGTTTTTCCACTGTTCTGTATGGATCATGTTTTGAAGGTCGCCAATTAACGCTTGTGCTGTATCGCTGATGATGTCTTTACGAATCTGATCTTCTAGTCGTTCTACACCTTCTTGGATAAGCTCCATTGCACGAACAAAAGAAACTTGCTTGCCGTTGACAGTTAGACATACCTCAAGCGCTTGACTGTTGAATGGTGCAAAAGTGTCTTTAATGTTGTCACTCACAGACACCATCGATTCAAGAAGAGCATAGGCTACAAGATTGGGGCGCTTGTAGTTACCTTTTTCTTCGTGTTCAATCCAATTGATGATTTCCATTATTCCCCTCTCCTTAGCTCAATGTGTGAGGCACACAGTGCCCGTGTGAACAGCATTAACAATTACGTTCCAGACCTTCCCTTCACTACGATATAATTTGAAGCTGGAATGACCTTGTGAGATGAGGTTTTCGATAGTGTATAGGGCTGCGTTTAGTGTAGTGTGTTGAGTGTTCATTGTTGTTCTCACAGTTGGCAATGTGTGTTAATTTCACCTTGGCTTAGCGCATCAACAGCATTCCACCGAGACAAGCTTTCAATAAGCTCCTTTCGTGTTTTCTTGTTAACACCGCTGACCATAACATCATAGTCCTCTTTGTAGAATTTAGAATTCTTGTTCAAAGAGTTAGCTAACAGATTGATTAGAGCAATCCTCATACCCTTCATGTCGTAGTTCTTAACTTTCATCTCACACCGCCTTCAATTCATTCCAGTAAGATCTTGCTTTGTGTGACCAGTGTACTGCTGTCTTGATCAGTGTGCAAGCTATTTTTAAAGGTTTCTTTAATGAATTACTTGGCGATAATTCGTCAATCCAAGACACTTTAGTGTCATCCCCTATGTCGGACTCATCTTGAGCCCTAACGTCGTTTGTGTAGGCAGAATCTCGGCCATAATGAGGGGTTTCGTTGGATGTATAGAGGGATTCTTCAGGGTAGTCATCGTTGTCTCTAACAGGCTTGACACTTACAGCCTTACGATACAAAAATTCTGCGCGATCTCTCTTAACCGACAACACGTCTCTGTAGACTGTATAATCTTGGATTGACATCTTACCTGCACGATATTCAGATTCTAACTCTCTGAGCTGTTCGTTAAGTGTATTCAATCTACGTTTCTGTGGCAAGATACGGTCGGTAAGAGAAATTCCTGTAGGCTTCTTGCCCATACGTGCAGCAATAGCCTCATCTGAGAATGCTGCTGTGTTCGCTTTCCCGTAGATGTCATACAAGGGTACTACTTCTGTAGAACGAACAGCCCTTGACCCACACATATTTCCGTCGTAGTCAGGCTCATTCTCATGACTGCCTACCCAAGAATTTATCATGAAGTACCTTGACATCAGAATTCCCCTCAAATCTTTTACATTTCGTTATGAGGAATTTTAGACAAAACTAAAGCCGCTGTCAAGCGGCTTATGCTGATTCTTACAAAGATTTCCCTTTAACTGGATCTTCTGGCTTATCTTTCAGGGCACTATCAATCTTTTGCTCCAACAACTCAACAGCCTTGCCACCTAGACGCTTACCTGTCTCACTGGTTAGCACGTTGTAAGTGATGCCACTGCCTACAATGATAGCTGCATCTTTTTGTGTAGGCATCAAGAAACCAATTGTACCCATTATGAAGCCAAGAGGAATCATAATCTTTGCGGCGCGCTTAAGGAGCTTTACAAAGGCATGATCTGTCCAATGATCTTTGAATGTTGTTGTGTTGTTCCAACCTTCTGTCATGATACCTGATGCAGCACAAGCAAGTAACACCAACCCAAGACCGAGCCAGAAGAAAACCCAACCAAACATGAACATTGTACCAACACGTTCAATCATTACAAACAGATAAATCAAAAACCATTCCATTACTTCTTCTCCCTAACAAGTTGTTTTAGTAGTTCAATTTGTTCATCACGTTTTCTGTCTTCCGTCTTCTTACGGCTGTTGCCTGCTGAGATAATACACAGCACATAGATTGGAATCCAAAGGAATCCTGTAAACAGGCAAAGGATTAGATGAATGAGGTGACTGAACCCACTCATGAGATGTCCACTCCGCCACTACCCATAAACATTGGCAAGTTACGCTTTGGATTCCAACCACAATGTTGATGTCCAATCTCACCGGCTTTCTGACAGTTGCAACGTTCAAGGTCATCATCTACTGGTGCATAGCCAACGATACATTCAAACTCTTCAGCAGTCATTTCTAATTCAAGTTTCATTTCCCAACCCTCACTGTCAACGATTCAATCAACTTCCTAGCCCTAATCACATCCTCATCAGGAGGCTGACAAGCAACCTCCATATTCACATAAGTGACCAAAGGAAACAAGCTAATGATGCGCTCTAAAGATTTGACAAGACGTTTTGTAGATGTCTTTGTTGTGCGGTATTGGATTGTCATTTTGACTCCTTATACAACCAAGCACTTGGAAGACAATCATTAGCCCACTCAAACATCTCACCGAGGTCCAGCCCATAAGCAATACGCTTGTTAGTCCAACCACAGCAATCTTTGAATGACTGGATTGTTGGGTTGATTGTATCACGATAAGACTGTTTGAAGCGCTTGAACTTCTTCATACCACCACCTGCACAACCATGTACTGATAGCAGCCATACTTCAAGTCAAGACGTTCACGACTACGGCGGGCAGTTGTCATTGTAGAGTGCAGTTTGCCCATCTGTTGTTTGGTGGTTTTGTCGATTACTTTCCACATGTTCTTCTCCTTTGGAGGCTGTTTGCTTCCTTCTGTTAATAGAATAGCACACTGACCAACCCTGTCAACAACCTTTTCAATTTATTTTCACACAAAGAAAAAGCCTTCGGGTTAGGAAGGCTTGGGTGTTGCACCTTCATAGTCATTCGCTAGGCTTTAACAACGCCTTACAGCTATCACCTATGACTATCAGCTTACTCCTGCATTCGATTGGGCTGTGACTCACTACATCAGTCAGCTCAACAATGCCTTCAACGACCTCGACAAACTTTTCTAGTTGTTGTTTTAACTGAGCTATTTCAACCTCTTGCAAGGAAAACAGCTCGTTCATTAGCTCAATACGTTCCTGTGTATCATCTGAATTTGTGACTGTAATAGCATTACTGATACCACTTTCTCCAGACGAAAACTTAACCACCTCGTAGTCAGGATTGTCTTGAGCCCATTCGGGAACTTCTCTCATGAAGTACTCTCTACCATCTCGAACGATCAGATAACGAGTAGTCATTTTACCACCTCTCATGCGTTGGTTGACTTCCTAAACCTAATCTTAGCTGGGTTTACTGAATTGTCAAGCCCCTGTCAGTCCACCATTCAACTTTTGTTTCTCTGTCATTTTCGTAGTCGTTCCTTATACGATCAATGTGCCACATAAGCGCTTCATACATTTTAATATGCTCAGGATGGTCGCTTGCTTCCTCCAATATCCTGTCGACCTTCGCTAGCTGCCAAGCTTTATGTGCTTCTTCTGGCGTATCATAAATACCTACATATCCACTACCATCTCTTCGTCGGCAAGTTGCTGTGTACCTAGTCTTTTTAACTTGGTAGTGAGGCTGAACCCCAACAGGAAATTTTCCACGGCAAACATCAGAGGCCATCATCACGGTGTTGACAGATAAAGGGATAAACATACATGTGTCTGGGCTATAGATTTTATTCCCATGGTGCAGGAGATCTTTATCTAAATTCCAGTATATACCACTTGCGCTTTTATTCATGTATCCGTACTGTCCCTGACACCATTCAGTGAAGACATCATAGTTATCAAAATGGTTTTCAATTTGTACGTAACTGGTCGAGTTCTTTCGTTGTGCACTACCTTCTCTGCATCTGCTTTTTAAATTATTCCACAGAACCGCTGCACGAGTGTGCATTGATAACCTGCAATCATCATCTGTCACTTCAGAATAGAATTTACCCCATGAGCCATCAGGCTTCCTGAAATCAGGAACATTCAACACATTAATTGTTTTCATTTTATTTTTCCTTAATAGAAATAACCCCCAATTAAGGGGGTTTTATTGTAGAGTCAAAATCTGACTCTAGTTTTCACGCCTGATCGTCTTAAACGCATCACTAAGATAGCGCTTAGTTCTCCTTTTGCCGTCTTTGAGACGGAATACGCTATAACCTTTGTTACTGTCGAGCTTAGTAATCGTGCCGAGGAACATACCTGAGTCATTAAAGACTCTACGAACCTTACTGCCGGTTACTGGACTAAAGCTGCTTTTGATTTGTGTGGTTGTCATTTCATTCACCTTAAGAGATTGAGGTAATCAACATAGAGAACCATTCCTCTATGCCTTGACTCCTTGATCCTGTCAGATGACCAACTACCTGTCATCTCTTGTGTTTCTCCTTCCTGTGAAGAGACTATAGCGAAAGGCTTACACGCCGTCAAGCATTTTTAGTAAATTCTTGAAAATAATTTATAGGTTGTAAATTAATCCTTTCAAAACAAGGGCTCCCTCAATGTGCCCAAGCTGAATAGCATAAGCTTCATCAGGTTTATCTTTGTATTCCACACCTTCATCCAACCACAACCATTGCTGAAAGTGCTGGAGAAGGGTTTCAAGGGAAAGGTTCAACAGGTTTCGACTGTCCACTAATGCTTGGTTGTATACAAGAGGATTATCCAGAGATTCCAGTGCTTCTTTGATATCGTTGGTTTCAGTGGTGCTATTGATAACTTCTAAGGTCATTTTAAAGCTCCTACGTACTTTGTGTTAGGTTGGCGTTACAGGTTTCAGTCTACACGGATCCAATCTACAAGCAATAGCCTTCATGAAATAAAATTCTAAAAGAAAGAAGAATCTCTCCATTGACGAAATCTATTGATTCCCTTCATCACTAAGCTTTTCTCTTTGTACAGCTTAATCACCTTATGAATGACCACCCTTTGGGTGAAGCTCTGTCCTATAGCCACTTCATACACACTCCCCGCTGCATGCAAAAGATAGAGCTGTGCAAGGTTTGGAGAATCACCTCCAAGGATTGACTTTAGGAATTGTTCTAGTTGTTGTTCTAACTGTGACAGTTTGTATTGATTGTTCATGTTAAAACATTCCTGTGATTTGGTGCCATTGTTGTTCAACGAATGTGATACCTCTGATATACTCCTTATCGTCCCATGTTGTAGCAGTCCACATATTAATGTGTTCCTCTAGAGCTGTGACACCTAGATTTGTTGCATAAAGACAGTCATCAATAGCACACAGAAAGTCTTCTGATTCCTTGTGGTCATTTAGAATCGCTTCTAACTCTGTTCCTAGAAGAGTTAATGGAGGTATTTGATAGCATAACCCTTTCATCAGTTCCACTCCAAAACACTATTCTTCAAAGATGCCATCAATTCTTTATAACCCATCTGTCCGGGCTCTTGACGCTTACGTAAAGAATGCTCTGCCCAAATAACCTCTGATGTACCTAATTTATCTGCAAGGGCTTCCGTGAGTACATAACCAATAGGTCCATCACAGACTATCATAACAGTTTTATCTAGTCGGTCAGGGAATTCATCATTATAAAACAACACTTTGAATACCTCATACTCTCCGCTGTATTCTGGAAAGTTGGCGCTTTGGAGGATGACAATTTCACCTTCGCTATACTTTGGTTTCATCTTTCTTCTCCTTTGTCATTACATTCTGTGCCGAGTTGCAAATTAAATAGCCGCTCACAATAACCATAGTGATTGATTGGAACACATCAGCAGGAAGTTTACCAGTCCACAGGCAGATAAACAATAGCAGTTGTAAGACACAAATTAATGTAAATTTACGAGATAAGAATTTATCAGTCATCTTGATTGTCCAATTGTTTAGTCAGGCGCTCAATTTCTTCCCTTAACTCTTTATTCTCAATTCCAAGATAAATAATAACATCCGCTGCTGACATACCAGCAAAATCTAAATGGTTACTGGCTTCAATAGCCTGATTATACCACAGTTCATAGGATTCATTTGACTCATCTTTTTCAAGAACCTTATGTAAACGGTTCAGTATGTCCCCTGTTATAAAGTCGTCAAGCTGTGACACGACTTCCTCTAACAACTCTCGTGATATGGTTACAGTTTTACTGTTCATTCCTCATCACTCCACTCAACAACCACTTTAAACCCACCCCTACGAAACCCATGCTCATCTTGAGGAAGATTTAGATCCTCATCATAAATAGCATCCATAAGATGTTGCTCAAGGTCAATCAGAGATTCGTCGCTGTATGTGTGTTCGAAGATAATCATGCTTCAACCTCCTCTTTACCAAATACATTTGTCAGCACATAACTCCGACAAGCCTTGTCAAATGCAAACCTAGCCTGTTTTACCTCTTCACGAGTGATGATCAGTTCAAGAGGACTGCAATCTAGGCAGGAATCGGCTTGTTTATAGGCTAATTCGCTAGCTTCTAGCCGTTCTAACAACTCAGACAAGTGATTCATCGTCCACCCCACTGAGAAGGTTTAGACACATGAATTCCCGCACAACTGCTATACAAATCATTAGCCATATTAACAGCTTCACCTCGGCTGTTGGCTTGGATAGAGGATTGGAAGATGTTGTTGATTAGAATTGTATAAGTGATCATTTCAATTCACCTTAATCATAATAGCATTACGCCAAACACAAGGATAGGTTGCATATTCTCGTTCATCAATCACACCATGAATCCTGATTCCGGACTCTGTATAACCATCAGAAACTATTACAAAGCCTTCACCTTCTGGAGTAAAAGGATCTTCCCAATCTTGAAGGACAACTTTACCCATCCAACCGAAATCAATGTTCATTTCTTCTCATCCTTTGCTATCGCCAAATCAATCAACCGAACAAGCTCTGTCTGTGCTGTACTAATCTCCGCCTGTTGGTCGAAAAATTGCACCCACTCATCGGACAAGTCTTCGAATCGAACACCACTGTGAATGATGAATTGAGTCCATCGGTGGGAGTTGGCTACGATTTCGTCAGTCAACTTCTTAGATACTGTTGCTGACTTCCGTGGAATTTTCATACAGTCACCCAATCATCGTCTGCATAGGAAGTGGCTACACTTTCATAGCCGTCATACTCATCAATTCGATACATACGAGAATCTGTTTCAAAGACAGTCAGCTTTGCACAGTCACCAGAAGCTTTATCTCCGAGTTCTTCAACCACTTGTACAAGAACAGGATCATGCCGGACAAACTGACGATTACAGATTTGATTCTCAGAAGAAACTTTATTAGATAAAATCCTTTCGTCTTGTGAAGCTGTGTAGAAATCTCCTTCTTGCAACAACCCCTCAATTTCTTCTTTAGGTTTAGTCCAGTATGTGGTAAGACCATACTTAGCTTTCTCAGGATATACTTTGATCCCTTTCAGCTCAGCATATCGCATGATACCAGCTTCACTAACAGAAAAACCACCGTAGCATGGACTGTATACAATCTTCATAGCATTCTCTCCTAAATAATTTGTTTTACACATGTCTGTTCTGTGCATGGCTGTAAGATTAGCTGATTAGGTTGGAGGCGTCAAGGGTTTATCACTGCAACCCTACGAAATTCCCTACGAAAAATGATTGCGTTAGGATCTACTTTCATCCATGCAAAGCAAGGTGTGATCTTGAACACCTTTCCTGTGTACAAATAAGATCCATTGTCAGCACCGAATACTACGTTATCACCCTCCCTGATTTGTGTATTGTTTACATCTAGTGGTAAAGGAGGTAACATCTAATTTCTCCCTGTGTGTTTATCATTGCTTGAGAACATGATAAACAAAATCATTGTCGGATACAGTAGAAAGCAGAACAATAGAAACACCTTACTTCTCTCCATTATCAATAAAATACTTGCACTTACTTGTATCTGGAACGCTTACTATTTGCACAAGCCAAGGCTGATATTTAGCGAGTGGTGGTACAGTGAATCGTAAGCAGCTATCACGTTTTAGGCAGTCTGTGCCGACACATTTACTGTACACGCTCACTCTTCCTCCCATTGCCTATCTTCATAA